>Ga0208939_1003034_pt1 | contig 11374 bp, 10 predicted proteins | sample AD_STIC12_MetaG_FD_184437 | JGI IMG/M metagenome (GOLD analysis project Ga0208939, IMG submission 184437) | Active sludge microbial communities of municipal wastewater-treating anaerobic digesters from USA - AD_STIC12_MetaG (SPAdes) (version 2) | ecosystem: Engineered > Bioreactor > Anaerobic >...
GTCCACACGTCGGTGCACAGGTTGTGCAGCACGCGGTTGAACCGGGCGATGTCGGCGTAGAGCTCGCTCTGCCAGTCGTGGCTCTCGATCTGCGTCGTGAGCGGGTTCCACGTCAGGCCGAGGTGCTCGACGAACTCGCGGCTCACCGACTGCCAGTCGGCACCGGGCACCGCGGCGACGTGCGCCCCGTAGGTGCCGGTCGCACCGTTGAGCTTGCCGAGGAACTCGGCGTCCTCGATGCGCGCGAGCTGGCGCTGGAGCCGCCAGGCCAGCACGGCGAGCTCCTTGCCCATCGTCGTCGGGGTCGCGGGCTGCCCGTGGGTGTGGGCGAGCAGCGGCACGTCTCGCAGGTCGGAGGCCATCGTCGCGACCGCCTCGACGAGGGCGGTGGCCCGCGGCAGCCAGACCTCGGTCACGGCCCCCTTGACCATCACGGCGTACGACAGGTTGTTGACGTCCTCGCTCGTGCACGCAAAGTGGATGAGCTCGGCCAGGCCGCGGTCGGCGTCATCGGGCGCGATCTGGGTGAGCCGCTTCTTCACGAAGTACTCGACGGCCTTCACGTCGTGCTGGGTGACCCGCTCGGTGGCGGCCATCTCGTCGATCTCGGCCGCGCCGAACGTGCGCACCATCTCGCGCAGGCTCTCGATCTCGGATGCCGTGAGTCGCCGCACGCCGGGAACCACCTCACGCTCGGTGAGGTGGATCAACCACTCGACCTCGACGTGCACGCGGGCCCGGTTCAGGGCAGGCTCACTGAGGTGGTCGACGAGGGGGGCCACTGCCCCGCGGTAGCGCCCGTCGAGCGCGCCGAGGGCGATCGGGGGCTGGGCGTCGGCGAGCGAGGTCGAGGCGGCGAGGCTGCTCATGCGCTCAGTCTCCCAGAGCGGCGCGCACGTGCTCGACGATGCCCGGGATGGCGGACGTGATCTCGGCATAGGTCTGGTCGTAGGCCGGGTCGGTGCCGTACCAGGGGTCCTCCATACCGATCTCGCCCGACGCGACGGCATCCGGGTCGAAGGAGCGGAACAGGCGAACCTTGGCGAGGTCGGCGTCATCACGCGCCAGGTCACGAAGGCGGTCGACGTGGATGTGGTCGACGGGCAGCACGAGGTCGTAGCGGTCGAACCACGAGGCGTCGAACCGGCGGGCCCGGTGGCTGCTCCAGCCGGTGTCGGGGTGGCCGTTGCGGCGCATGACGCCGGCGGTGCGCGGGTGCATCCCGTTGCCGAGCTCCTCGGCCGAGGTGCCCGCCGAGTCGACGACGACGCGGTCGGCCAGCCCGGCATCCGCGAACGCCTCACGAAGCAGGTACTCCCCCATGGGGGAGCGGCAGATGTTGCCCCAGCACACGACACACACGCGGTACGGCTCTCGCTTGCTCATCCACCCATCCTCTCAACCCCGACACCTCATCCCGACTTCGTGCGACTTGCGTGCGCACCGGGGCGCTCAAACCGGGAAAATCCGCACCGAAGTCGCACGAAGTCTGGAACGGAGGGGCTGGGGCTGGGGCTCGGGCGGGGTCGGGGGCTGGTCAGTGGAGGTCGAACCAGTCGGGCACGCCGGCCCGGAACTGCTCACCGGTGAGGGCCCCGGCACCTTCCGGGATCGCCCCCCACAGCGGCGCCCCGGTGACGCGCGGAAGGTCGATCAGGTTGCTCTCCTCGGCCAGGCCGGGCTCGGTCGGCCACGAGCCGATGACGACCCCCAGCAGGGGCAGCGAGCGCGCCGCCAGCGCCTCGGCGGTCAGCGCGGCCGTGTTGAGCGTGCCGAGCCCGGCACTGGCCACGAGCACCACCCCGGCGCCGATTCCCTTGTAGCGCAGCCCTGCTGCGAGGTCGGCCAGGGTGCCGCCGCGGCTGTCGAGCCGCACGAGCAGGCCCCCGGCACCCTCGACGAACACGACCTCCGACTCGGCCGCGATCTCGCCGATACGCTTGGCGTGGACGGCCACCGGGGGCAGGGTCACCCCGGCCCGGCGCGCGGCGGCCTCTGGTGAGAGCGGGTCGCGCAGCCGCACGAGCTCGTGCGTCGCGATGTCGTCGCCGGCGAGGCGGCGCACCTCGTCGACGTCCCCGGGCTCACCCGGCTCCAGACCGGTCTGCGCAGGCTTGACCACCGCGACGCTGCTGCCGCGCTCGTGTACGACGGCGGCCAGCGCGGCCGTCGCGACGGTCTTGCCGACCTCGGTTCCGGTGCCGGTGACGAAGACCACCGAGGTCAGCGAGCGCGGGTCAGCCATGGTCGGGCACCAGGGTCTCGAGCACGGCGCAGGCCCGCTCGAGGTCCGCGTCATCGAGGTCGGCATGCGCGGTGAGCCGCAGCCGTGAGGAGCCGTCGGGGGTCGACGGGGGCCGGAAACACCCGATCCGGATGCCGTGCGCGCGCGCCCGCTCGACGGCATCCACCGCTTCGTGAGGGCCCGGCATCCGCACCGACATGACGGCCCCTGCCGGCGCCGGGACCCCACATGCCTCGGCGAGGCGGGCGGCGGTGGCGCCGAGGCGGTCGAGGAGCTCGGGGTGGTCGGCGAGCACGCCCAGGGCGGCCAGTGCTGCGCCGGCCGCTGCCGGGGCGAGGCCGGTGTCGTAGATGAACGGTCGCGCCGTGTTGACCAGGTGCTCGCGGATGTCCGGGGAGGACAGCACAGCTCCGCCCTGGGATCCGAAGGCCTTCGACAGGGTCCCGGTGACGACGACGTGCTCGGCCCCGGCCTGGCCGGCCGCCGCGACGAGCCCGCCACCGCGGGGCCCGACGACCCCCAGCGCGTGCGCCTCGTCGATGATCAGGAGGGCCCCGACCTCGTCCGTGAGGGCGATGAGGTCCTCGACGGGGGCGGCGTCGCCGAGCACCGAGTAGATCGACTCGGCGACGACGACGGCGCGCGGGGCGTCCCGGCGCGAGAGCAGGTCGGCGACGTGGTCGAGGTCGTTGTGGCGCGAGACCGTGACTGCGGCGCGCGACAGGCGGCAGCCGTCGATGAGGCTCGCGTGGGTGTGCTCGTCGCTGACGATGAGCGTGCCGGCATCGGCGAGGGTGGTCAGGGCCGCGAGGTTCGCGGCGTACCCGGTCGACATCACGAGGGCGCTGGGGGCGCCGGTGAGGGCCACCAGGGCCGACTCGAGCTCGTCGTGGATGTGCAGGGTTCCGCTCACGAGGCGGGAGGCGCCCGCGCCCGCGCCGTAGGTCTCGGCCGCGGCGACCGCCCCCGCGATGACGGCGGGGTGGGTGCGCAGCCCGAGGTAGTCGTTGCCGGCGAGGTCGAGGCCGTCGCCGGCCTTCGTCGTCGTGAGGCGCCGGGTCAGGCCAGCGGCTTCGCGTGACGCGGCCGCGGCGCGGATCCAGTCGAGGGGGCTGTTCACCTGCCCGATCCTTGCACGCCGATCTGGGCGTGGCCCCTCGAAGGTGCGAGTTGGTGCGGCCCCGGCGCAACGGCATCCGGCTCTGGATGCCGTGCGCGATCGCGAGGTTGGGTGGAGAATGCGGTCATGGCGACGACCGGGGGTGGTGGGGGGTACCCGCCGATGGCGACGCTGGAGGGCGCCGTGCCCGGCTGGCCGGAGGGCCGGCCGCTGACGGCGGCGGTGACGCCGGAGGCGGCTCGCGCTGTGCTGCAGGCCGAGAGTGCGACGTCGGTTTTGCACCCCGCGGGTCTGCGCTGGGGCTTGGTTCGTCGAGTCGGGCTGGTGGTCTTTCTCATGGTCTGGCTGGGGTTCGCCGTGACGATGGTCAGTGGCCTGGTCAGTGGCGATCGTGAGCGGATGCCTGCAGCGCTCATGCTGCTGGGCTTCATCGCCCTCCTTGTGGGCCGCGCCCTTCCGTGGGGGTGGCAGCGGGTGGCCCCCGCTGCCGGGAGCCTTCCCTCGACACGCAGGGAGCGGTTGAACCTCAACCTGGCGGCCATTCGCGGGGAGGTCACCACAGCCCCCGCCGCGACCTGGCCTGCGGGGTCTGAGGCGTTCGCGCTCCTGTCGGCAACTGCGAAGAGCGACGGCATCGACGCCCCCTGGCTCTTCGACCGTGCCGGACTGCCCGAGGGCGTCGGGTCCCAATGGCTGGCCTACCTGGATCTCTGCGGCTTCCTCACAGGTGGTGGCGCTCCGCTCGGCCGCTGGCTGCGCGAACCCGTGAAGATCACCGATGCCGGCCGGACCCACCTCGAGGCCGAACGAGAGCGCCTTCGGGTGCTGGACCGGCTTGGGAATCACCCACGCGTCGGGTGACGCCGATCCTGACGACGGTTTGTCACAAGTGCTTGACACAAGAGGTCCCCCGGGGTCATGCTGCTCTTGTACCAATCAGTCGATACAACCGGGGGTTGTCGTGCGAGTCGCCATCTTTGCCGTCCCGTTCGCTCTCGTCGGCCTCGTCGTCGCCCTGATGCGTCGCGTCGTCGTCACCGTGGCACTGTCCGAGCACGGTGGTGTCGTCGAGATCGCCCGCCACACCCGGCGTTGGCGGCTGGTCGGACTGCTCCTCGGAGGGGTGGCGGCAGTTCTCCTGCTCCAAGGCGGGCAGCAGGTCGATGCCCTGGGTCGAGTCACCGCCCTCGCTCCGACGGCCCTGGGTGCGGGCATCCTCATCGGCACCATCATCGGTGAGCTGACCGCCCGGCCCAAGGTCGGCATCCGCCGCTCTGCCACGGTCGAGACGCGAACCCTGCGGGCGGTCCTTCCGCGAGGTCGGGCCATCACGCTTGCGATGTCGTCAACACTGCTCGCGGGGGCGCTCGCCGTCGGGGCGGCCTGGGGGTCGGCCGACGACCTGGGCCGGGCGGGCCGCTCCTTCACCCAGACCTGCACCGTCATCGACCCTGACCTGGGCCCCGTGCTCATGGGCTCGAGCCGTGGCCCGTGGCCGGGGTCGTTCTACGTGGTGCCGATCACCGTGGCCCTGGTCGTGCTCACCGGGCTCGTCGCCCTGGCCCTGCGCGCCATCGTCACCAGGCCGCGTCCCGGCCTGGACAGCCACGCCCTCGACACGATGCTTCGCCGCTGGTCGGTCGGCAACGTGCTTACCGCTGCCACGGTCACCGTGCTTGGCACGCTTGGCCCGTTGGCGGTGTTCATGGCATCCGCGATCTTCGGCGGCAGCTGTCCCAACAGTGCCGTGGAGACTGTCGTGGCCGGGGTTGCCCTGGTCATCGGCCCCGTCGCCGCGGGCGCTGCCTTTGCCCTCCTCGCCTCGCTCGTGCTCACCCCGTCGATCCGTGTCGACGACCTGCCGCCCTCGCGGTCCGGTGCGGCGGCCGCGCTCGGCGCCCCGCTGCCATGAGCCTGTCCGCCGTCACGGTCGACGTCCTCGATCCGACGCCGCCCTACGAGCAGCTGCGCCGGCAGCTCGCCGACCTCATCGGCTCAGGAGTCCTCTCGCCGGGCGACCGCCTGCCGCCCGTACGCCAGCTTGCCGTCGACCTCGGGTTGGCGGCCGGCACCGTCGCTCGCACCTACCGCGAGCTCGAGCAGGCCGGCTACGTGCGGTCGCGCCGTGGAGGCGGCACCCGGGTCGCACCGACCCCGCCGGCGACCGCGACCCCTGAGCGGGCGCTCGAGGAAGCGGCTGCGGCCTACCTCGCGCGCGCACGAATGCTCGGCGCTTCCGCTGAGGCAGCCACGGATGCCGTGCGTCGGGCAGCACTCGGCTGACCGGCCGCGGCGCCCCAGTCAGGGCGCCCAGCCCGATTACCAGTGCGCCCGCCATCAGGACTAGCGTTTCGAGGGTGACGATGTCACTCGCGCAGGCCCCGATCGGGGCTCAGTTGCGCGTGCTGTCCACCGACGCCCCGCCCGCCCTCACGCGGCGCCTGGCCGAGCTCGGCATCCGCCCCGGCAGCCACGTCCGGTGCGTGCAACGGTGCGCCGGTGGCGGCCGGGTCATCGACGTGGCGGGCTCGCGGATCGCCCTCGGCCGTGACGTGCTCGCCTCGATCCTGCTCGCGCCGGTGCCGCGGTGAGCACGAGCCCGCCCGCACCCCGCTCGGTCGCGGCGCCGTCGTGCCACGAGGACGCCGCCGCCGAGCAGGCTCCCGCCGGTGCCCCGGTCGTCGTGCTCTGTGGGGCCCCTAACGTCGGCAAGTCGACGCTGTTCAATGCCCTGACCGGGGCCCGCCGCACCGTCGGCAACTGGCCCGGCACCACAGTGGAGGTCGGCCGGGGCGCGTGCCCCCTCGGGGCCCGGGGCGCCGTTGCGGACGTCGTCGACCTTCCCGGCTCCTACTCCCTCGACCCGATGAGCCCCGACGAGGCGCTGACCCGAGAGGTCGTGCTCGCCCCACCCCCGGGCCGCCCCGATGTCGTCGTCGTCGTGGCCAGCGCGGCCCACCTCGCCCGCAGCCTCTACCTCGTCGCCCAGGTGCGCGAGACCACGCTGCCCGTCGTCGTTGCCGTGACGATGGGCGATGTCGCAGCCCGCCGCGGCATCGAGGTGGATGCCGTGGCGCTCGCCGCCGCGGTCGGCTGCCCCGTCGTCGCGATCGACCCTCGTCGTCGGTCCGGTGTCGATGGGCTCGTGGAGACTGTGTCACGCCAACTCGGGACGGCGGATGCCGTGCCGCGCCTCGCTTCGACGGCCGACCCCGCCGCCGGCCAAGACCACGACCCCGCCGCCGGGCCTGTCGCTGCACCCGCCACCGATGGGCTCGACGACCTGGCCGCCGCCGACGAACGGTTCGCGTGGATCGACACGGTCGTCACGGCATCCGTGCGCGCCGTGGGTCGTGAACGGCGGACCTGGTCCGACCGCATCGACCGGTTCGCCACCGCGCCGGTGATCGGCCCGCTGCTCTTCCTCGCGGTCATGTGGCTGGTCTTCCAGGCCACGACGACGCTCGCGGCTCCGCTGCAGGACGCCCTCGACGCGTTCGTCTCCGGGCCGGTCTCGACCGCCGGAGGCCGGCTCGTCGACGCAGTCGGGTTGGGGGACAGCCCGATTCGCGGGCTCGTCGTCGACGGCATCATCGCCGGGGTCGGCATGTTGCTGACCTTCGTGCCGCTCATGGCGCTGATGTTCCTGCTGCTCGCGCTGCTCGAGGACTCTGGCTATCTCGCCCGCGCGGCCGTCGTCACCGACCGCCTCATGGGCCGCCTGGGCCTGCCCGGCCGGGCGTTCCTGCCGCTGGTCGTCGGCTTCGGCTGCAACGTGCCGGCGATCTCAGCGACCCGCATCCTGCCCAACGCGCGCCATCGGGTGCTCACCGCGCTGCTCGTGCCGTTCACGTCGTGCACGGCGCGGCTGACGGTCTACGTGCTGCTCGCGACGACGTTCTTCCCGCAGCAGGCGGGCACCGTCGTGTTCGCGATGTACCTCGTGTCAATCCTGCTCGTGGTCCTCGTCGGGTTGGCCCTGCGCGCGACCCTGTGGCGCACCGTCGGCAGCGACCCCCTCGTCATCGACCTGCCGCCCTATCAGCGGCCGACGGCGCGGCTCAGTCTCGCCGCGACGTGGCTGAGGCTCGAAGGGTTCCTGCGCACGGCATCCGGCATCATCGTCGCCACGGTCGTCGTGGTCTGGCTGCTGCAGTCCATCCCCGTCGGCTCCGGCTCGGGCGCGTTCGGTGAGGTCGCCGTGGCCGACAGCCTGTACGCCGAGCTCTCCCGAGCCGTCGCGCCGCTGCTCGCGCCTGCGGGCTTCGGTGCGTGGGAGGCGGTGTCTGCCCTGCTCGTGGGGTTCGTCGCCAAGGAGGCGGTCATCTCGTCGTGGGCGCAGACCTTCGCCCTGGCCGAGCCGGCCTCCTCGCGCGAGCCGGGTGCGCTCGGTGCCCAGCTGCAGCAGACCTTCGACGTCGCGAGCGGCGGTCACACGGGGGTGGCGGTCATGGCCTTCATGGTCTTCCTGCTCGCCTACACCCCCTGCGTCGCGACCCTGGCCGCGCAGCGCCGTGAGCTCGGGATGCGCTGGACGGCGTTCGGTGTCGTCCTCCAGCTCGGTGTCGCGTGGGTGTTGGCCGTCGCGGTCTTCCAGGTGGGCCGGGTGTTCTGGTGAGGGGACGCCGGGATGTCGAGGTCGGGCCGGATGCCGTGGTGCCGGATGCCGGGAGCGCTCGCCGCCCGCTGTCGGCCGTGCTCGCCGCCTTCGAAGGCGGGTGTGGCTCGTTCGCGGAGGTCGCGACGCGGTGCGACCTACCGCTGGACACCGTGCGCGCGTGCGTGGACCACCTCGTGCGGATGGGCCGGCTCGAGGCTCGTGAGCTGGCGGTGGGCTGCCCCTCGGGTGGCTGCGGGTCGTGTGCGTCAGCTGCAGGGGACGCGAGCGGCGCGGGTGCCGCTGCCGGATGTGGGGCCAGCGGCCCGTCGGCGCACCAGTCCGGGCCGGTGCTCGTGTCCATCTCGGTGCCCCGACGCTGAGTCGAGCCATCAGCGCTGCAGAGGGCGCGGCATCCTGCGCTGTCTGCAGCGCGCTGTGTTCGGCGCCAGCCTCTGGGGATCCCGCGTTCGGGTAGCTCAGCCGTGGACGGCCCCGACCGCTCCGACCAGCGCGGCCGTGAGGGTGGCGAGGTCGTCGTCGGTGCTCACGTAGGGCGGCATCGTGTAGACGAGGTCGCGGAACGGCCGCACCCACACGCCACGCTCGAGGGCGGCGGCCGTCACCTCGGCGCCGCGAACGGGCTCGCGCAGCTGCACGACTCCGACGGCCCCCAGCACGCGCACGTCCGCGACGCTCGTCAGGGATGCCGCCCGCTCCAGTCCCGCGCTCAGGCCACGTTCGATGCGGGTCACCTCCCCGGCCGGGTCGCGGGCTGCGAGCAGGTCGAGGTTCGCGGAGGCGATGGCGCAGGCCAGCGGGTTGCCCATGAAGGTCGGGCCGTGCATGAGCCCACCGGCCTCACCGGCGCTGACGCCCTGCGCCACCGCGCGCGTGCACAGCACGGCGGCCAGCGAGAGGTAGCCACCGGTCAGGGCCTTGCCGACGCACACGATGTCCGGCGTCGTGGCCACACGGTCGCCGGCCCACCGCGGCCCGGTGCGGTGGAACCCGGTGGCGATCTCGTCGTGGATGACGAGCGCCCCGTGCTCCCGGGCCAGGTCGTGCAGCACCGACAGCACGTGCGGGCCGTAGATGTGCATGCCCCCGGCACCCTGCAGCAAGGGCTCGACGATGACGGCGGCCACGGAGTCCGCGTGCCCGGCATACAGGGCCCGGGTCTCGCGCTCCCACGCGACCAGCTCGGGGTCGTCCGGCATCCGGTCGATCCCGCCCGGGGGTCGAGGCGCGAAGACGTGCTCGGGCAGCACCCCGCGGAACAGCGAGTGCATGCCGCCCACGGGGTCGGTGACCGACATCGGGGAGAACGTGTCGCCGTGGTACCCGCCGCGGATCGTGAAGAAGCGGGTGCGGCGGCGTCCGGCGGCCAGGTGCCACTGCAGGGCCATCTTCATCGCGACCTCGACCGACACCGAACCCGAGTCGGCGAGGAAGACGTGCTCGAGACCGTCGGGGGCGAGGTCGACGAGCCGCCGCGCCAGGCCGATCGCCGGCTCGTGGGTCAACCCGCCGAACATCACGTGCGACATCGCCCCGAGCTGCGCATGAGCCGCGGTATCGAGCTCGGGCACGGCGTACCCGTGGATCGCGCACCACCACGACGACATGGCATCGATGACCTCGCGCGGCTCACCGCCCCGGTCGCGCAACCGCAGCCGGATGCCGTTCGCGGACTCCACGAGGTACGGATCCTGCGGGGTCAGCGCGGAGGAGTACGGGTGCCAGACGTGGTCGCGGTCGAACGCCAGCAGCTCCTCGACGGAGCCCGCGTCAGGGCCGCGCGGGGGCGGGGCGGGGGTGGCAGTCATCGCCGCCCATTGTGCCGCCGGGGTGCCTGCCCTCTCGCGTGTGTCCGGCAGGGTGGTGGCTGGAGCACCCCACCTGCCGGACGCAAGGGAGATCAGGCGGCGGGGCGGTCCGAATCCGAGGTGCGCTGCGCGGCATCCACGAGGTCCGTGACGAGGGTGCGCAGGGCGCCGTCGAGCTCGGAGTCGAGGAGGCGGCCGTCGTGGAACGCCTGGAACGCCGAGCCCACCCCGACGGTGTCCTCGAGCGGGGCTGCGCCAGCGACCTTGAGCACCTTGATGCCGTCCTCACGGGCCCACTGGGCGCCACGAGGGGAGCCGCTGGCGCCGATGACGGCCGCGGGCTTGCCCGCGATCGCGGCAGCACCGCGCGGGCGGGAGACCCAGTCGACGGCGTTCTTGAGCACGCCGGGCAGCGAGCCGTTGTACTCGGGAGAGACCAGGAGCACGGCATCCGCGTCGGCGACGGCTTCACGCAGGTCGCGGGCGACCTCGGGGAGGGAGTCGTCGTGGTCGAGGTCCTCGCTGTAGTGCGGGAGCTCTGCCAGTCGGGCGAAGACTGTGCCATCGACCCCGGCAGGCAGGTGCGCGATGGCGGCGTCGGCGAGCTGGGCGTTGGTGGAGCCGGCGCGCAGGCTGCCGACGAGAACGAGGACGTGAAGACTCATGGGTGCTTGAACCAACAACCATCGACGCGTATTCCGCTCGGCCGCAGCAGGTCACGACGCGCCAGTTCGGATCGCACGCACAAGCTCGGATCGAACGCGGTAATTGCTGCGTGCGAGTTGAAGTGCTGCGTTCCAGGTGAAGTGCTGCGTGCGATCCGAACTTCTGCGTTCCAGGGGGACCGCCGCGTGGCGGCCGACCTGCTGCGTGCTGCTGCAGTGCTGCGTGAGGGCCGAGCCTCAGGTCAGGCCGACCAGGTGGGCTGCTCGACGGTGCCGTGCTGCACGCACGTCGCCGTCCATGCACCCGGCGTGACCTGTACCTTCATCCGGCGGCGACAGTGCGCGCAGAACCGCGGGGGCTCGAGCTCGGCTCGGCGGGCACACGAGGCGTGGGCGTCAGCGGGCGCCAGAGTGTCCCCACCCGGCGCGGCACCAGAGTCGGCGCTCGACCGCGCCTCCATGGCGAGACCGCACTGACCGCACCACGCACCCGGGTGAGCGGCGCGCGACACCGGCCCGACGGCATCCGACCCGTTCGTCACGAAGACCACCCCACGCCCGACCTGACGATCAGAACGTGTCGTTGAGCGCCTTGATCGGCATCTCGAGCTCGTCGAGCAGCGCGAGGTCCTCACGCGGGTCACGGCCGAGGGTGGTGAGGTAGTTGCCGACGATGACGGCGTTGATGCCGCCGAGCAGCCCCTCGCGGGTGCCGAGGTCACCCAGAGTCAGCTCGCGGCCGCCGGCGTAACGCAGGATCGTGCGCGGCAGGGCGAGCCGGAACGCGGCGATGGTGCGCAGGGCGTCGCCGGTCTCCATCGGCTCGAGGTCGCCGAAGGGCGTGCCCGGCCGCGGGTTGAGGAAGTTCAGCGGCACCTCGTGCGGCTCGAGCTCGCTGAGCTGTGCGGCGAGCTCGGC
>Ga0208939_1003035_pt1 | contig 11366 bp, 20 predicted proteins | sample AD_STIC12_MetaG_FD_184437 | JGI IMG/M metagenome (GOLD analysis project Ga0208939, IMG submission 184437) | Active sludge microbial communities of municipal wastewater-treating anaerobic digesters from USA - AD_STIC12_MetaG (SPAdes) (version 2) | ecosystem: Engineered > Bioreactor > Anaerobic >...
AACTAAAACCAAAATTAAAAGAAAATGGGGAAAAGTAAAGTCTTATTACAAAGTCAATCGTGGTGCTTTATGGTTCGCCTTTATTGCTGGAATTATCGCAGCCATAATTCTTATCAACAGTCTTTTCAATGCCCCTAAGACCTCACCACAGCCCCTAGGACAAACGATTGAAGTAAAAAGGGTAAAAGTAGCCGAGGCCCAAGAAAGACCATTCTGTAACAACGTAATCAACTGTATCCGCGATGTAGGGGAAGAATTAGGTAGGGACAATAAAACGATTATGACCATGATAAGAATAGCCAAATGTGAATCAGGTTATAGAGCCGAAGCAATAAATGTCAATACTAACCGAACAATTGACAGAGGCGTTTTTCAGGTCAACAGTATCCACAAAGCGTTATCCAACAAAGACGCTTTTGATTATGAGTCAAATATCCGTTTCGCTTATCAATTACAAGGCAAACAAGGTTTTACTCCTTGGAATGCATCTAAAAAATGCTGGAGTATATGAAACAACAATATGTCTTAATTCACTGGAGAGACGCTACTATGAATGACCATAATCAATGTAGTCGCCAAGAAGCCGAACAAAGTTATGACCTAATAGACGGAGTTATAGAAGAAATTATGGAATGGTTGGAAGATAATGATTATTTATCAGATAAGGGAAGGTTGTTTAAAACTCAGTTTTGGAAATTATTTATTAGACAAACAAAATAAACCTATGACGGCAAGAGAAGAATTTGAAAAACTTTTTGAACACGTTGCTTCTGAACTAGATGGAAATAAATATCTAGCCTTAAATCTTAATCTCAATCCTGATGAAATCTGGAACTGGCATATTTCCGAGATGGAAAAGTTGTTAGAGAGAGTAGAAGCAATAATTTGGAGCTTTAGTAAATATGAGATTAGTGGAAATAACGGAAAATATATTGATGAAGAGTCGTTAAAAAAAGTTATCCAATCACTTAATAAATTAAAAGAGGAGGTGGAGAAATGAATAATTTTAATTATAACTTTACAGATAAACAAGTTATAGAAATATACAAAAATTGTGATGTAAATAAATTACCACAAGATATGAATGGAGAAGTAGTTGCCAAAATGCAATCTTTACAAGAAAGATTATGTGTTAATAATTTAAAACAAAAATGAAACTAACAAAAGAAGAAGCACTAAAAAAGATAGAAGAGCTTAAAAAGTATGTAGCTGACGAGGAGGAAAAAGAACCCAATGGCTATATTATCAGAAATAGATACGATGATTCTGAAATATATGTATCAACTAAAGATAATGTAAAAGATGCAGTTATAGAAGCTGTGGAAAAAAATGTTAACCTCTCTGAAGCCAACCTCTCTGGAGCCAGCCTCTCTGGAGCCAGCCTCTCTGAAGCCAACCTCTATGGAGCCAACCTCTCTGGAGCCAACCTCTATGGAGCCAACCTCTCTGAAGCCAACCTCTCTGGAGCCAGCCTCTCTGGAGCCAGCCTCTCTGAAGCCAACCTCTATGGAGCCAACCTCTATGGAGCCAACCTCTCTGGAGCCAACCTCTATGGAGCCAACCTCTCTGAAGCAGAGTTACATAATGCCAAATTTTATGGCAAACATGGAACTATCAAACTAAAGAAAAACCAAGTAGAAGATTTTTTAAATGCACTTGGATTTCAAATTGAAAATTAAAAACAAAAATGACAAAACTATTCTTAGACATCATAAAACACAATCAAGACGATATGACAGGTCTATATGACTATGATGGGATAGCAGAGGCGGTTATTAATTTAGTAAAAAAATGAAAAGAGTAGTAAACAAAGACAATCTAAAAAAATTTATTGACTTAATTAACGGGAAACCAAATAAACCATTCAAACCAAATAGTGAGTATGCTAAAAAACTTACGAAAAAACAGACCAAGGAGATGATATATGTCATTAAAAATACACCTTCCCCCAATAAACCAAACAATAAGTGGGAGAAAGAGTTTGATAAAAACTTTCCACAATTATCAGTTCTTACAGGGAAAATTGGGTCAGGTAGAGAGGTATTATATGATTTCAAACCTTTTGTTAAAGACTTTATCTCTAAAACCCTCCAACAACAGAGGAAAGATTTAATTAAAGAAATAGAGGGGATAAAGCGACTACCTAATATGGCACAAAACCAAAATGGAATTGAATATTGTAGTGCTTGTGGTTGTCCTTGGGACAATATAGATAATTATTGCCCTGATTGTGCCACCCATAATCAAGCCTTAGTAGATATTATTAAAATTTTAGAAAAGAAATAAGAGAGAGATTAAAACAATGGAAATAAATACTGTAATACAAGGTGATTGTCTAGATGTAATGAAAGATATACCTGATAATTCTATTGACTTAACTGTTACTTCACCACCATATGATAATTTAAGAAAATATAACGGATATACTTTTAACTTTGATGGAATTGCTAAAGAATTGTATAGAGTAACTAAACAAGGTGGTGTAGTTGTTTGGGTGGTTGGAGATGCTACGATTAAAGGAAGTGAAACTGGAACATCTTTTAAACAAGCACTTTACTTTAAGGAGATAGGATTTAATTTACACGATACTATGATTTACCAAAAATCCACACCACCTCTTACTCATAATCGCTACGAGCAAAATTTTGAATATATGTTTATTTTTAGTAAAGGTAATCCAAAAACATTTAATGGTTTAAGAGAACCAAAAGAATACAAAGACAATAGGAAAAATAAAGCGTTTGGAAGAAATAAAGATAATTCAGTTGATATTGGGTATTCATCAAGTGATGATACAAGATTAAAAAGAAATGTTTGGAAGTTTTTTGCTGGTGGTGGTGCTAATGATAAATTATCAGCACAACACCCAGCTATTTTTCCAGAACAATTAGCTGAAGACCATATATTATCTTGGAGTAACGAAGGAGATATAATCCTAGACCCAATGGCAGGAAGCGGCACGACACTTAAAATGGCTAAAAAAAATAATAGAAATTATATAGGAATAGAAATATCACCTAAGTATGTGGATATTATAAGAGAGAGATTAAAACAAATATGAAAAATATTAAACAAGATAATAGAGAGATAAAAAAATGGACTACTGAACAATGGGAAGATTTAGATTTAACATTTAGATTTATAGATACAGTCTGGGATGATGAAGCTCAAAAAGCCTATTTTGAGAATGTCGAGAAACTGGCTGAAAAAGAATTAGGACATAGAGTCAAGCCCTCGTGGTGGGACTATATTAAAAATTTATTTAATTCTTAATGAAAAAGGTATTTTGTTTTTTGATTTCCTTTTGCCTGTTTATGTGGGTTTTTTATTAGAAAAGATAAAGTAAATTTCGTCATAGACTTAAAACCAAAACATGGTATATTAGCATATGACATTTAGTTCTTTAAGCCCTAAACCTAAAGTTTAGGATCTTTGTCTCGCTCTCTACTTCGGTAGAGGGCTTAGAGAATTAATAGCACTTTAACATTAAGTGGTGTGAGTCAAGTTGTGTCTAGTTACACGAAGGAGTTTAGTTATGTCAAAAAAATCTTATAATCCGAATGATTATATTCCTGGTGGTTTGGCTGACCCAGGAAAAACAAGAATTAGCTTAACCGATGTTGGTTCGGTTCTCTCAAAATTAGAAGGGAAAATACTAACAATAGTAGATGCTTCCTACTCTGCTAAAGAACAAAACGAAGCTATTAAATCATTAGTCCGAAACAGTGTTTGGGACGAATTTGATGTAGTTAGAAAATGGTACTATGAGCAAAGCGACAATGGAAAAACACCTTTTCCGTATGGTCAGAGCTTAGTTAAGGTCTAATTATTTTATTTTTTCTTGACTCCACCACTTAGTGCTAATAGCACCTTTAAAAACATGGAAGAAATAAGACTGTGCCAGAATTGGTATTAGTGATTTCGGTTAATACCGAACATGACAGACTAGACTAGCCGAGTGAGGTCTGATACTCAATACTCGACCAGTTGTAGGTTCAAGTCCTGCCAGTCTTATCCTTCCTCCTGATACCTGTCTAGTATGGGGAAATCGCCTACTTTTTCTAGGGTAAGGTTTGGCCACCTGAGAGTAAGAAAAGTAAAAATTACGGTCGTGTCCCGAACGTACTAGGCAGATATTAGGAGATAGACAAAGCTGACGAATCGAAAGATTGAGTCTTTTTAGACTCTTGTTCGGCTCACTCGCTCCTACTACCCGAATCCCAACGAAACCAGGTTGGGTAAGCTACCACCTTTAGTAAGTGGTAGTGATTTATACACAGGTTGAGAGTCCTTTGGGGCATGCCGAGACACTACGGCTAGACCATGAAACGGCGTGAGAGTCGCCTATGGTAGAAAAAATTAAATTATGAAACTAGAAAAGACACTAAAGAATTTGACCCCCGAAAGTAATAATGGAAAACTAATGATAGCAACCTGTAAAGCAGTTATCTCTAAAACCATCCAACAACAGAGAGAAGATTATGAGTTTACCCGAAAAGAAATTATAGAGTGGTTACACGAACAAAATTGGAAATGTGAACAGTTAGAAAAATTATTAATTCAACCCAAAAATGACATACTCTAACAAACTAAAGTTTGTAGTTTCTGAAACACAAATTAAATTACTTGGTGATAAATTGGATTCACTGGTTCATTTAGCCAAAACAGTAGGTAAATATGTTAATTCCGAAGCTGGAGGTGACGAACGCAAGGTTATGTGGGAACAACTTAATTACGAATACGAAGATTTTTGTGAGTGGAGACACGAAGAACCATTTAGAGAACATTCTATGTCAGAAATTTTAGAATTTATTATTTCAGAGATTAAGCGTAATTCCTCCGAAGGCTAAAGCCATTCGGTATCCTTACGCAAAACTATTATGAAACTTAAAAACTTTATCCTAAGAGGAAAGAATGGTTGGTGTCCTGAGGATACCTGGAACTTAGATACATATTTAGCCAAGGTTATAGCCGAGTCCATTAAGTATCTAGAAAAGCATACTATCAGTCATCCAGACGGGGTGACTTTTAAACAGTGGAAAAAGATCCTCAAGACCATCTCTGAAGGGATAGACGCTCCCTATCGTCTTGACGAAAGTGTCAATAATATGGGTAACTTCAACAAGCAGTCTAAGATTGCTTATAAAAAACAAAAGGAAGCTCTAAAGTTATTTATTACTTATTTCAACACTCTCTGGGATTAATATGAAACTAATAGAAGCAGCTAAAAAACTTAGGGTTCACCCTATTACTTTGGCTAGAAAAGCCAGAACTGGTAAAATTAAAGCAACTATGATTTCAAGACCAAATGGTAGGCCATATTGGGATATTACAGAAGAAAACCTAACCGAGTATTTAAAACAATATGAATGAATCGTCGGTAACTAGAGACTATAAACACTATCTTGAAAAGAATCCACCTAAAGAGACTGAGTGTTATGAGTTTAAAATCGTCAACATGGCCAAGGTTAAATCATTTGCCTTTAGTCGGGTAGCTCCACACCAAATACATGGCCTAAACAGCTCACTAGATGGCCTGTGGTTGAAGATACCAGACATGTCGGCTATTAATGGCTTCTCGGCACAAAAACCATTTGATACCGTATGGATTAAGAGTAACAAGTCATTTATAGTTATTATCTTCTACATGCCACGAAAGTTTAAGAAAGCAGTTAAGATACCTATAAAAGAATTTAATGGATTGGTTGAAGAATGGGATAGAAAGAGTATTAGACTCGAAGAACTAGAAGACATTGGTTATGAAACAGTATTGCTTTAAGTTATAATTTATTTGTGAATATCTATCAGCAAATGCAAAGAGACATGGACAATGAAGAATCTGGAATATTGGCTTGGTTGTTTTTGGTAACAATGTTTTTCCTTGGGTGTATTTATCTACTTCTTCGGTGATGTCTTCTCTCGGCTTTATTGTGCCTATTCCTACTCTCAGGAGGGCGATAGTGGCAACTGGTATAGGTACTGGGGTCAATCTCACTTAAATCAACAAATCTACCGTTGTGCCAAAACTTATGTTCCCTAATAGCCATCTGGTCAGCAATCTCATGGCAGTCATCAGGGCTATTCTCACCCCGACCCCACTCACCCGAACACAAGCCTACAGCGTTTTCTCTACAATCTTTTCCTTTTATTCCCATATTTTTTAGGGCATTTTCTGGAACAATATGATGTGGCCCCATCCATCTAACCCGATGATGACACATCGCACACTCATGGTCTTGTTCTTCGTTTACTTGTTCTTTAATGGCTTTAGAAAATGCTGGACAAACAACTCTCCACAATGGGAATTCTGAGTTATTTTCCTTGAACATGTTATCTCCTAACGCTATTAGCGAATGTTACTAATCTTGGGGTAAATTCCCTGACTACCTCTCCATTTGTTTTACCTTCAACAATCCAGCCACCAATATTAGATGTTAAACCCAGGCGTTTCTCAAACTGTAAACTCTGGTCTTTAAAACAGGGTGTCTGTAAAAAGTGAATTCCCCGATAGTTTAAATAAAGGGAATTGTGGTAGTGGCCATAGGTTAAGATATTTGGCATGTCTTCTGGAGACATAGCATTGATAGCTCTCTGGGCTTTATAAGATACCGCATAGGCTTGATTTCCCATTGGGTGAAGCATATCCATTACTACCTTATCTGCCATTTGAACTCTGGCGGCATATTGACCAATATAGGTAATATCTTTTCTAGCCCTAGCAATAGAAACAAGAGGGTCTGCCCCACTCTGCTCATACATTTTGAGGTCATGGTTTCCCCCGATGACAATAGTTTGGATACCATTTCTCCTGGGATATCTATTAATCGTATATTCTATTTGGGCTTGTTGTCCTAGGACGTGTTGTTCAAACTCCTGTCCTTTGTACACCCTAGAGCCATCAGTGACATCGCCAACATGAAAGACGGTCTTAATCCCAGCTTGAGCGAACCTATCGTACATCGCCTCTAAGGCATCTAATCTTTCAAATTTAGAACCAAGGTGAGTATCGGAAACTAAACCAAAGTATAGAAGACCACCTTTAAAGAGTTTACTAGCATCAAAGTTTACTCTACCCTCATTTGATTTGCTCCGAATATAGGTACCATCACAGTTAACAAAACGATAACCGTTTTCTGTTAGGGTGTCTAGCACCTCTATTACTGCCTCTACCTCAACTTTATATTTTTCCGCTACCTGCCGAGGAGTGAACTCTCCTTTCAGCTTTAGTAACTCTGTTTGGAGATTTATCTCTTTTGGCATAGGTATTATTTTTCCAAAGCTTTTTTATAACCCTCATTAGCCAGTTCTTGGGTGAGTCTATAGGCCACGTAATTAGCTGCTCCACCAAAAACTACCGACAAAGCAATATTGTCTTTTAATATTGTCTGGGATAGGTAAACTACTCCACCATTTAACACTAAGAAGGCAAACACCTTGAGGTCTTTTTTGAAAACATCAGAAATGGTTATTGATTTCATTTTTTTCATTTTGACTTTTGAACTAATAATTTATTTACACCCATTCTAATTAATTGCCACCCGGTGTACTTATTAACCTGGTCTTTTAAGGCTTGCTCATATCTGTTTTTCCAGATATTCTTCTCGTCTGCTTGTGCTTTAACTTCTGCCTCTAATTTTGAAATCTTACTGTTAGCAGTATTTGTCTTTGACTGCCAATCTAGTATCAACTCATTATTAGCTTTGTTTTCAGACTCTAATACCGCTACCCTCTCAGCCAAATCTTGAGATAACTTTTTCAAAGCCTCAATTTCTTTGACTAAGTTTGGAAAGTCTGCTAAAGCACCAAAGGCTTGTCTAACATCACCCTCTGTCCTAGTGCCGATAAAATCCAATATTCTTTTTTGTTCTTCTGTCATATCATTATTAACTGGTAATTTAAAACGTAACCAACCGAGTACGTTATTGTAGCTCGTATGACGACGAATTTCAGCTACCCCACTTCCATTACCCTCTACCCAATTTTGTTCAAAGCAAGTCAATGTAGTGAGTGTGGCATGGTCACAAATGGCAATATGTCCATAGGGATTCATTCCCCAAATAACAATGTCACCTTGTTCTGGTTTGTTATCAGTGGAGTTTTCTATCCGATTAAAAAATTCTGGTAAATAGGTATTCCAAATATCTTTAGCGCCGACAACGGGTGGAGATTGAGGACAGCCTAAAACCTCCTTGACATACATTCGGTAAACATCAACACACTGAGCCAGATATTTTCCGTCATAATCAATAGGTTTTCCCAACCATTTGTTTTTAAATTCTTCGTAAGACATTAGAATTGTGCTGAAATTGTTTTAACTAAACTACTTAAAAGAGCCGAAACTCCTCCTCCAGCTATTCCAGCCCCCAACATCCATCCTACGAGCTTGTTTTTAGAGTCCCAAAGACTATCTACTTTTAGTTTTAATTCTCTATACTCGTCATCATTTTTGACCATACAATCCAATGAACCTTTAATGTCGTCTATTCCTTGTTTCATGTAGGAAATGTCCTTTTTGAGTAGGGCTATTGAGATTTCAGATTTCATACCATCACTTAAGGATTTCCTTGATGTCTTTTTTAACTAGTAATATGTCGGTTGAGGTCATAGTTGATAAGGATATTCACACTGCCAACGAAGAACATCGCCACTCGACCAACTAGAATTGTTAACCGCTGTTGGTGCTGTACTTGAAAAAGAATCGATATTTGGGAAAAATATTGTTGTATTTGAGGACATATCACAAAATTGTCTTTTATCTGCTACACCTTGGTCAAAATAGTGGGCAAATCCAATTATTCCTACAGTATCTAATGCGTTAGCAATCGGCAAGGTTATCGTAAGATTTCCACTATCGAGGTCTTTAGCATAGATTATTATTCCTTTATAAAAACATCTTCCGTTAGATAGCCTAAAAGTAACATCACTAAATGTTCCGCAATCAGCGGTGGTGCTAATTGTGGGAGTGTAACTAAGTCCACCTTGCGGAAAACCAATCGGATTATCACTATGAGAATAACAATTTGCTGTTATGGCAGCATCTGCCACTACCGTTGAACCACCATTTACTGTTAATACGGTGTCCGCAACTCCTACAATATAAAAATACTTGACTGTCGTTTGAGTAAGTTTAATCTTGTCTCCAATTTGATATTTACTAGCCGCACCCGAAGGAACTGTAATTGTTGAAGCACTAGCATAAGTCCAAGTTTCATTAGCTGAAATCCAACCATCGACTGAACCCTGAAATAAAGGAGAAGTAAGTGTTTTATTAGTAAGAGTTTGGGTGGCGGCTAGAAGGGCCACTGTATCCGTTCCCGAGGGTACTGTATTTCCATTGACTTTGGTGTGTTTGCCGTCTTGACCATGTTCGGCGAGAATGCCATCAATTAATTCATTTATATTACTAGCAGTGTGTAAAACTTCAACTACCGTTCCACCTGTCCACGCTTGGGCTGTACCTTCAACGCCTCTGATACAGTCTATGAGGTTACTTCCAGAGACCACACCAACTATACCCTCATAGTTACCTGTCTTCTTTCCATTAGTATCGACACGGTTGACAGTTATCATTACTGCTGTATCGGTGGGAAGACCTGATGTTGAGGCAAGGGGAACAGTTTTAACAACGGCGTCTGATATCCCTGCTGAACCTATATTGCCCGACCATTGGGCCACGCCTTTACGAAATTTATCCAGAGAATTTGCCATAATTTATTGAAGCCAAGCGGAAGGGGTACGCTTGTTTAATAATCTTCCCTTCGTTTGAAAATATAATATTTGGAATTTAGTGTTAGCTTGTTGAGAATAGACTTTATGCTGAATGGCATAAACTCGCTTACGGATTTTGATTGCCTTTTTGACTGAAGCCTGTGAGAAGGAAGTGGGAACATCGGCGGTGTCCGACATAAGACAATCGGAGTAAAAATCAGTTGACATACCAGAATTTGAAACTGATGAGGTAATTGTTCTTGAGGATAGGGTAGAAAAACCCTTTTTAGCCTCTAGGCCTAACAATTCATAAGTAAGTGTACCTTTAGGCCGTCCTAACTCTACTAAGCTCTCCTTGAGCTTTAAAACGTTTGTTTTGTCTGTTGAAACTGGAATGAGAGGGGATAAATACCCTTGATAGAAGGGTTGGCCAAAATCTCCTTCAAAGTTTTCGCTTATTTCCCAAAGCCGATTTCCGCTAACTGGTAAGGCTAAAAAATGTGTTCTCCCGTCCCCAGTATTGTTTTCGGTGTATTCAAAGAAGCGTTTAACGCCCCTAGACCATTTATAAGTCCAGTTATTGTATTCTAAGTCGTAAATAAAGATAATGTCATTTGTGGAGCCTTCAGAGGCACTAAAAAATATCTTTCCCTCATAATAGTAAGCACAAAGATTGCCTATTTGTGATTGATTAAGTGAGCGATAATCTGGACGGATAGGTTGAGAAGTTTCATCAGTCGTGAGGATATTAAGCATTTGAGGTTTATTACGCAAGAAGAAAACCCCTTTTGTGTTAGCAAATCCGATATTGTCTTTAGCCTTGACCACAGAAAAAGTAGCATTTGAACCGATTGAACCCACAATTTTATAAGCCATCGGAATAGCAAAGGTGAAGTTGTCAACTGTGTTTGAATTGATATCAACCTGCCAGATAGAGCCTAAACCATCAGGAGAAGAACAAAGAACCGTTGCCATGGAGTCTCCACTACCCTTACGATAATGTACTACCCGAACTGGAGTTTCCCTACCACCCTTTTCAAGGTCGATGTATCCACCACCATAGAAGGGAGAAAAGAAACCGAGATATTGGCCAACACCAGTAAAGTAAACCCTATAAGGATTATCAGGATCACCAGTAGCCCAGATACGATTACCCGACATTTCCATAGTTGTAAAATTAGGTGCAGAAGTCGTATTGTCATTTGGTACTTCAATAAAGGGATTCCAAGGAACTGTACCCACATCTACAAAGGAATTAGTTGTTGATGAGCCTAAAAAGACTTCATAACCAGCTTGGTCATAAGCATAGATGTTATAGCGTTTAGCTCCTGTAACTGCCGTCCAAGATAGATTGACAGTTTCATTGGTAGCCCAAACTTCTCTCTCTTTGTTTACTGCCACTTCAATCTCATTCGAGCCTTCTGTTTCACCAACATCATTAAGAGCAGTAACCATGTAGTAATAATGCTTTGAACCAGTAGTAAGAGTTGTGAGGGTAAAGGATAAGTCTGAAATAGCAGTCAATCCAGCATAAGTGCTTATAGTTGAACCGTTATAACGAGAGAGAGCATCAGTTCCGTTGCAGATATAGAGTTCTGATCTAATCTGTAAAAAGTCATAAGTCTTTCCGGGGGTAAAAGTAGTCGCACTGATTTGAG
>Ga0208939_1003047_pt1 | contig 11342 bp, 10 predicted proteins | sample AD_STIC12_MetaG_FD_184437 | JGI IMG/M metagenome (GOLD analysis project Ga0208939, IMG submission 184437) | Active sludge microbial communities of municipal wastewater-treating anaerobic digesters from USA - AD_STIC12_MetaG (SPAdes) (version 2) | ecosystem: Engineered > Bioreactor > Anaerobic >...
AAAGGCCGGTGGCCGCGCCGCGCGGAAAGGATTTCCAAAACGAAGGGAAAAATACCGCGGCCGCGCCGATGCCGGCCAGAATCCAAACCGCCGCAAAAAGAGCGGCGCCCCAAAATCCGCCCGCGAGTATCAGACAAAACGGCGTGAAGGTTCCGGCAATGAGAACATAGATGAAAGCGTGGTCCAGCTTGCGGACCAAACCGATTTTCCCGCCGGGCGATCCGAACAAATGATACCAAGCGCTGGTTCCATAGAGCAAAATCGCCGAAGCGCCGAAAATGAGAAACGCCGACATTTGGCACGCGCCATCCGCTTTTTGCGCCAGCGCGATTGTGCCGGCAAAAGCCAAAACCGCTCCGATCAGATGGGAATAACCGCTAACCGGATCCTTGATTGTTATGGACATACCTTGAATGTAGAACAAAATCCGCTTTTGGCAAGCCGCCAAAAACGCCCCAAGCACATTTAACTTTCCGATTGGCCTCGCCCGGACTGAGCTATCAGAAATATAGCCGAGTTTTTGTCGCCGCAAATCATATCGCCCAATAGCATAACGCAAAATACTCTCAAATTCGATAAAAATTGTTTTTCGATGCCACTCCCAACCGGCAATCGTTAGCTTCAACTAGTGCAGTGGTGCAGTTAGCGACTAACACCATCGTCAGATTTCTTTCATAGGCACCGGTAAACCGATTTTTTGAAGCGGTAAATATTGGAAATAATACTGACAACCGACTGAAATAACATAATCCAAAGTATCTTTATACTCCGGTTTTCTAAACCAATCACTTAAAATATAGATGTATTCAACCTCAATGTTTAGCGGTGCAAGTAATTTTCTATATTGTTTTGCTTTAAAGTCGCAAGTTTGCAATTTTTCATCAATCGATCCACCAACCTCTTGACTTTTCATCTCGATAACGAAAAGGGTGTTATTGCAAATCACATAAACAGCTTCATCGGGTAAAAGTCTTTTTGAAATTATTTTTCTCCAATCGACCCCGCTTGCCGCAAGATACTTATACAAACCGTGCTTTTTATAGCTCCGGGCTACTTCCTTGCCTTCGTAATAAATAATATTTTCCTTAACCGAATAACCATTAAGATTTTTAACTAAAGAAGCAATATCGCGCCCTCTTTCAAATTTCAAGCCTGTGATAGTGTTACCTCCGCCAAATCCGTGTTTTTTCATATTTTTAAATTATGCTGTTTGAGTTATGCGCTTATTCTTAATATTTTTATCCAATTCCTCAAATCGCTTGATAGATAAATCTAAATATTGTTTTTCGGTATCAATGCCGACAAAATTTCTGCCGTATAAATAAGCAACCAAGCCCGTTGTTGAACTGCCGGTAAATGGATCTAGTACTAAATCTCCCTTTTTTGTGCTAGATAGAACTACGCGCCATAATAAAGCTTCTGGTTTTTGAGTTGGATGCTTTCCGAATTTCTTTTCAATTGAGCTCGGTGTATTTATTGCCCAGACCGATCTCATTTGTTTTCCTTTTTGGTGAAGAAAATCTATTTGCTCTTCTTTATGAGTATGCTTACAAATAAAATTCTTTTTATAGTTTTCCTTCCAATCTCTCATTTTTTCATAACGAAAAGTATGTTTGCTTTTTTCTTCCTTTCTTGCCCAAAGTAAAGTTTCGTGGCTAGCTGTAAAAAGACGGCAACTTAAATTCGGCGAAGCGTTGGGCTTAAACCAAGCTATGTCGTTTAATATATGGAATTTGTTAATTTGTAGCGCAAATCCACATTGATAAATAGAGTGATATGTTCCACTAATCCAAATGGTTCCGTTTGGTTTCAAAACTCGCCTGCAAGCTTTTATCCACTCGTTTTGAAATTCAAAATTTTTCTTCAGACCATTGCTTAAATCCCAATCGCCTTTTTTTACACTTACCATTTTTCCGTTTTGACAAGTGAAAGATCCGCTGGAAAGGAAATAAGGGGGATCGGCAAAAATCATATCCACGGAACTTTCCGGCAATTCATTCAAAATATCCAAGCAATTCGCTTGGTATAGCTTGAATTTAGGTTTTTCGTAATATGGATTTGCCATTAATCTTGTATTTAGCTACTTCAATTACAGACTACCCCTTTTATAATGTTTTTTCAAATTTAAAAAGGCGAGGCAGAATGATTTGTCTGTCTGCCTTATATTTAAGCCAAATGCAGATGGAGCAGTTTTGATAGATTGCGATTTGTTTTTTTGAGTTTGTATCAACCACAAGCTGGATATTCATTGTCGCCTCCGGCGTTTTGCCGGCAGTTTTCAAGCTATCCACGGTCAAGGACAATTTTAATAATCTCCTTGCTGTGAAATGGCTTGCTCGCTTCATTCAAAAGGAAAAGGATTAGTCTTTGATTTTGAAAAATTATCAACGGTTAAGTGCGACGAGTTTCCATGCGTCTTGGTCTTTTTGGCACAGGGTCAGCGAGGCATTGTCCAAAACGGCAAAATGAAAAAAGTTTCGGAAAATTTCATAGGTGAGCGCGTCGCCGTGCATCATCGCGGCGATAACCGCTTTAATGAAGTACTCATGGGATACCGCTAAAATATTTTCTTGTTTCAATCCGGAAACATAATCAATAAAAAGCCGGGCGCGGCGTTTAATGTCCGAAAAGTTTTCTTCATCGCTGTGATGCCAATTTGGATCGGCAATATTTTTTTCTTTTTGCAAATCAAAAAACTTTTTGGCTCCCGAATCTTCCAGTAACTTGCCTTCAATGGCGCTTGGCCATTTTTTTTCCGCGAGTAACGGAGTCTCTCGGACTTCCTTGCCAATGGCTCCGGCAATAATTGCGGCCGTTTCTTTTGCCCTTTCATACGGACTGGCAACAAATAAACTACCCCGGGGCAGAGCCCCGAGGTATTCCTTCCGCTCCGCTTACGCTACGCGGTAGGAAAAGTTTGTTTATCGCCTCCGCTCCGCTTCGCTACGCTACGGGCAGCCATTCATCCCCGCGGCAAAGCCGACGGGGTATTCTGGCAGATAAATAAAACCACATCGGGCCGTTTAATGATGTTATTTTCAACCACTGTAAATTGATTGCAAACCACAAACTCATTATTTCCCGGATTAACAAAATCAACGATTTTTACCTTATCGCCCTTGATTCCCTCCGCGCCCGTTACTTCAACCTCTACCCCTTCGGTGAGTAAACGATGAAAAGCTTCGTTGTTATCAATTAAATTCTGGCTCGGCAAATTCAAAACCGCGCGCAATGCTTGCTCTTTGGCTTCTTGGGAAATATCGGGATTCAAATCATCAATCGCCTTTTCCAAACGATTTTTCAAAACCACTTCGCATAAATTTGGACGCTCTAACTCTTGATCCTCGGGTCCTAAATATTGCCAACCCTGATTTTGTAAAATTTCAATAACAAACTCCTCAATTGTGGATTCAAAAATTTTGGTCATGATTATTTCAAGAAATCAACAAAAACACGCCCAAGGGTACCATTAAAATATCGCTTTCAAAATCAATTCCGCCCATGTGCGCCATTATTCCGAAACTTTCTTTTGCGCCATACTCTTTCAAGAAAAATCTTATATGATCGCTTTCGTTTATATTTGCCCGCCCGCTTTTTATTTCAACAGGAATGAACAACTTTCCGATTTTTAAAATAAAATCAACTTCGTGTTTGCCATCGGGCGTTCTGAAATAACAAATATCCGATATTCCCGGAAGCCGCCGCAACATATTAAACGCCAAGGTTTCGGCCAATCTTCCTTTGTCTTCGCCATTCAAATCGGCGGGCATTTTGGTTATCGCCTCATAAAGAACCGTATCCGCGGCATATAACTTGGCATGAGTGCTTCGCAAGCGCACCGGCTTATTGGCGAATCTTTCCACTTTTCTTATCAATTCCGTTTGCAGAAGCAACGGCAGCGCATCGGTTAGGGTTGGTCTTGTGGTATGTATTTTTCCGGCCAATTCTTCCAAATTGTATTCTTCGCCGGTGCGAGCAAACACATAACGAAGGAATTGGTGGAAAATTTCCGGTCGGCGCACTTCGCGAACCAATCTCAAATCCTCCAATGTCACTCTTTTCACGAATTGCAAATCTATGAACTGTGCCCGCTCCACCAGATCTTTCATTTCCCATAACTGGGGAAACCCTCCATCGCGGGCGTAATCGCCGGCCAATTCATTCAATTTTTTTGTTTTTTCCGCGCCAAGTTTTTTCGTGATCTCCAAAATTGTCCGTGAAAAGATTTTTTTGTCCGCGATATCAATTTTCGCACCGGCCAATTCATCGCAAACGGCGGCGTATTCCCCGTAATGGAATCTGATCCATTCCCGAAATGAAAACGGCGGCAAAGAAATATCAACCAATCGTCCCAACAAACTTTCCAGCGATTTGCGAAATATCGTGTGCGAGGCCGAACCGGAAATCACAAAACGAATCGGATATTTTAAATCAACATATCTCTTGATATAAAGCTCCCAGTGCGGCAATCTCTGCACTTCATCCAAAAAACAATACACCGGCAACGGTAATTGCGCGATTTTTTTGCCCAGCTTGGCTTCCCATTCCTCCATTATCCGCTCAAACACTTCGCCTTGGTTTTCCTGGGGAAGTTGCTGGACAAGCGGATCGTCCAGCGAAAAAAACAAAATTTCGGCAGGAGCGATTTTTTTGACTTTTAACAAATGCTCAATCAGTTGGCGCATAATCGTGGTTTTGCCCACGCGCCGCGGACCGTTGATGAGCAACGCCATTCCATGCCCGGATTCAATGTGGCTGATCGCCTGCAAAAAAACATCCCGCTTGAACGCCGGATTGTTCCACGAAAAACCGGCCTCGCTCCACCAAGGATCATAAGCGGCCAAGGTTCTCGCAATTATACTTGCATCAAGCAAAATTCCGTTTTTGCGCTTATTTTTCGCCATAAAAACCAATTTTATTTTATGTATACTATACTATACATAAAATTTTAAACAAATAAAAGCCCCTGCCCGCCCCGCTTTTGCAAAAGCTCAATAACAAATTCCTCAATTGTGGATTCAAATATTTTGGCCATAGGATAATTTCTATTGCAAATCTTTTAAACATTATTCTTGTTTTATTTCTAAATAACGAACCACTTCTACATCCAACAATTTTGGCCTATCTTTTTTAATTTTTTCCAAAAATGGCAAAAGCATAATCGCTTGATTATTATTATAAAATCTGCGGTAAATCAAGCTAACATCTTTTTTGTTTATTTTTTTATAAAATAAATTTAATCCTGCAAAAAATACATTATTACTTTCATAACTATAAATGGCATATGTTTCTATAAATATTTTTTTAACTTTATTTCTAATAAAAAACGGCGTTTTGTTAAAAATAAAACAAATTTTGGTATCAGTAAGATATGGCTTTTCTGTTGAAAATTTTTCCCATCCATTTATTCTTTGACAATATTTAAGTGCTTCAATAAGCTTGTCATGCCTTTCAATCGCCATTTCTGCATTATGGAACAAAGCCCGTATAAAAAAAGGGATAAGCTGTTTTATTTCTTCAATAGATATATCTACCGAAAATTTTGCATTATTATACTCAATTTCACCTTTCATATTTTAACCCTAACTTTCCCCTTCATCAATTTCGGCAAAAGCAAATCTCGGAGGGTAGAGAGGGTTTGAATTTGGGAAGTATTATTCAGCATCTTTCCAAAGATTGGGACAATAATTGCTTTAAATTGTGCCATAATTATTTTATCGGGTATGATAATTGCAAAATTTTTAACTAATCCGACATTCAAATTTTGCTGTGCGGCTCCATTTGCAAGTCCATTGAAATCATCACGCAAAGAAAGAAGCAACAAATATATGTATTCATTTGAGGCAATTGCTTCATCCGCGACAAAACCACATGCTGCCTGATTAAAAGTCGCATCTTTTCCAAGAATTCCCAACCTGCCAACCGTTGGAGCGGCATAAATTGCCATAACAACGCTACCTTTTGGAAAAACTTTCGCAGAAGAATTTTCAAGACCAGCTTTTGTTATTTTTTTATCACTTTCAAAAATAAAATTGTCTTGGAGCTCTTTCGTGGAAAACCAATCGATATCACCACCATAATAATCCTTGTTGATGGTTGCAGGCGTTCCACCAGACGCTAACTTTTTACATAAATCCTCAATTTTACCTACCCTCCATCCTTCCGGTATCTTGCCGTGTGCGGAATCAATCATTTTGCCGGTGGTACCGGGGAAATTAAAATTCACGAACCATTCTTTGAAAATCGCTTGCGCGGTCGCTTCCAGCGTTTTGTTTTGATCGCGCAAAAGCTCAATTTTGTCATCCAAAGACGACAACACCGCCGCGATCGCGCGCTGTTCGGGAAGCGGCGGAATTATGCAAGAAAGCATTTTTAATTTAGCAATGGTGTATGCTTCCTGCGTTGATCCAATTTTCGCATTAAATAACGTTTCTTTTCCTTGGGGCGAGATTATCCAATAAAACAAAAATTTTGGCACTATATCTTTATAATTACGAAACCAAGTTAAATTCCCATCTTTAAAATAAAATTTAAGATCTTTTTCAACTAAGTAGGGATTACCCAATGTTCCGACAGAAGTTAATAAAATATCGTTTTCTTCAGGAACGCCAAATTTATTTTTTATTTCATAATATTTTTTTTCAGATATAAATAATTCGGTTGAAATTTTATTGCCCGAAAATTTTTCTGATATTTCTTTTCCGCGAAAAAAAGGAATTCCTGATTTTTTGTATTCGTCCGCGAATATTCTTTTTGAAGAAGTAATTTCAACTACCTCGCCCAGGGTTGTCGTTTTCCAACCTTTAAGATAAAAAATTTGCTTGGTGCGTTCGTATTCATCTTTGAAATCGCCTGCTTCAATTTGGGCTTCGTCGGTTAAATCGATTTCGTGGATTATCGGCAAATCGTCCAATTCCGATTTCAGTTGCGCCATGCTGGCGTCATTGCCGTTTTTAAACCGGACCGCCAAATCAATGTCCGAGGTTTTTCTGAATGTGTTTTTGGCTCTTGAGCCATAGATAAAAACCGTTTCCACTTGCGAAAATTTTTCAAACGCGGATTTCAGCAGTTCCGTTTCTTTTTCGGTTAATCCGTATTTTTCCATAATTCTTTTTCAAGCGCCAAAACCAAATCGCCCAGCGCTTGCGCGTATTTTTCCTTGATGTTAATAAACACATCTTCGCTCATTTCGCGGCGGTAAATATGGGAAAGCTTGTTGCGATCTTCCAGCATATCCATCCACAGCTGGCCGTCAAGCAAAATGTTTTCCTGAAACGCCTTTTGCAACACTTTTTTGGGGCTGGCCGCATCCGTAACGCCCTGCTCTTCCAGATAATCCTTCAAAGTTTTCCATGCCAGCTCAAAAGTGAACTCAAATCTTTGAATCACGCCGTCTTTTTCAAAATCCTCAAATTTCTTCCGCGACAGTGCCTCCTGCAGCCGCGCGCCTGCCTCCTTAAAATCCTTTAACCTCTGCTGCCACCTGCTTATTTGTTCCATATAATTAAAAAATTTAATTTAACTTAAAACCAATATTTACCAATTGCTTCTTTATTTCGTCGTCCAGCACTTTTTCGCGCGCCATTTGTTGGGCAAGGGCTTTGGTCAGCTCGGCCATTTTTTCTTCAAATGGAATACCATCGTCTTCTTCGTCTTTAATCCCCGCATATCGCCCGGGAGTAAGCACGAAATTATGTTTGGCAATTTCTTCCAAATTCGCTGATTTACAAAAGCCTTTTATGTCTTCATATTTCCCGTTCTGTTTCCGCCATTCGTGGTAAGTTTCGGAAACTTTTGCGACATCTTTTTCGGTAAATTCGCGATGGGTTCGATCCGCCATAAAACCGATTTCGGAGGCATCAATAAACAAAATCTCACCGGTGCGTTTGCGGTCGCCGTTGCCCGTTCGTTTGCGCGAAATAAACCAAATGCACGCCGGAATGCCGGTATTATAAAAAAGCTGTTTTGGCAAAGCAACGATACAATCCACCAAATCGTTTTCCACCAGCGATTTTCTGATTTCTCCTTCGTTGTTGGTTTGGCTGGAAAGCGACCCGTTCGCCAAAACGCAGGCCATCACCCCTTTGGGCGATAAGTGGTAAATCATATGCGAAAGCCACGCATAATTCGCGTTTGACGCGGGCGGCATGCCATATTGCCAGCGCGCGTCTTTTTGCAAAAGCTGACCCGACCAGTCGCTATCGTTGAACGGTGGATTGGCTAAAACGAAATCTGCTTTGAGATCTTTATGTAAATCATTTAAAAATGATCCTTCGGTATTCCATTTCACCTGCGAGCCATCAATTCCGCGGATTGCCAAATTCATTCGGCACAAACGATAAGTTGTTTGGTTGCTTTCTTGTCCATAAATTGAAATATCGTCAACATTACCTCTATGCTCCTGGACGAATTTTTCGCTCATTATAAACATCCCGCCAGAACCGCAAGCCGGATCAAAAACTCTGCCTTTATATGGCTCGATCATTTCCACCATCAAGCGAACAATGGATTTGGGCGTATAAAATTGGCCGCCTTTCTTTCCTTCCGCATTAGCAAATTCACCGAGAAAATATTCATAAACGCGCCCGAGCAAATCCTTGCTTTTGGCGGCGGCATCGCCCAGCGCGATATTTCCAATTAAATCGATTAAGCCGCCAAGTGCCGCTTTATCTAAATTTGGACGCGCGTACACTTTGGGCAGAATGCCCTTGAGTGTTTGATTTTCCTTCTCAATCGCTTCCATTGCGTCATCAACATCTTTACCAATTGACGGAAGTTTGGCGCGCGAGTGTAAATATGACCAGCGGGCGACTCGCGGAACAAAGAAAACATTTTCGGCCCGATACTCGTCGGGATCTTCGGGATTTGCGCCGGAAAAATCACCCTTACCTTCTTTTATTTTCGCAAAAAGTTCCTCAAAGGAATCAGAGATATATTTCAAGAATATAAGCCCAAGAACGATGTGCTTATATTCGGCGGCATCCATATTTTTACGAAGCTTGTCCGCCGCCTTAAAAAGTGTTTTTTCAAATGGTTCGGTTTTTCCGTTAGTATTTTTAGCCATAAAAAATATTTACAAAATAATCCTCTTGATTGATAAGAATAGCTCTTTTAGCTTCTTTTTTTCAATTCAATTTTTTTAAAAAAATCACGAAGCCTGCTGGCTTCAATATTATATATTTTTTATGCAAAATACTTTCTCTTTACCCCCACTCCCGCGGGAATACGCGGGACTTCCTTCGGTCGCTGCCACTAAAATGCGTTGTGCGAGCGGAGTTTCTTGGTTCGCAAAAATGTTATGTTTAAATATAGCATAAATATAACATAAATATAACATTTTTATTTTCTTGAATGAGAGTTAGCCACCATTTGACGAATTTCCGTCCAGAGCCGCTTTTGAGGAATTCTTCCGCCTCTCAAATTCGCTTGTTTTATTTTAACACAAAACCAAAGCCTTATGACCGCGTGATGAGGAGTGTGGCCGAAACAAATTTGCAGGCTAGTCGTCATTAACTCAACATTAAGGTAGACATTCTGAAGTGACGAGTTTTTAAGATCGAAAAAATGAAATCTGCGCTCAATTGTATTTAATATAATCCAATAGCAAGCTGTGTATCCTTTGAGGATTCATTTCTTGCCGCATTTCCATTCGCAAAGCGGGAGTAATAGTTTCGCTTAAAGCGTTTTCCATCGCCTTTGCTACGCGGGCGGGCGACGAGAAATCGATAATCCATCTGTCTAATCCGAAATGGCGGAATGTTTCGGCAACTCCCATTGTTGACGTAATCAAAGCGGGAGTTCCGGAAGCCACCGCCTCCTGCGCCACATTGCCGTATGTTTCAAAATGCGATGGACAAATTATGAGATCCATTTTTGAATAGAAATCCGGCAATTTATGATTGTCCATCGGTTTGGTAAGTTTAACAACATCAAGTATCCGCAAGGGCAAGCGAGCGATTGCGCCAATATCGGTAATTATATGAATTGTAAAGTTTTTAATCTGGCGCGCATTGTAAAGAGCTAATTTTTCAATAAAATGCGGATTTTTAACATAGGTCCATCGTCCGACGGAACCGATTCGCCTGGACTTTCTTTTTTTCTTGATTATGTCAAAAAAATGCAAGGGAATCGGATTGGGCAAGATACGGAAATGCTTAATCTCATTTTTGAATACTTCGCCAACTACCGTATCTTTCGCCATTTGAGAAGGAAAAATATATCTGTTGTCGTTTGAGAAAAACATTTTTTCCATCTCGCGGAAAACCATTCTTTGGTGTTCGGCAAAATGTTCCGTTTCTTTCGTAAGACAACCGTGATAATGAACGGCGGTTTTCACTCCCGCGCGTTTGGCGGCTAAGTATAAACACCAAGGCAGATAATATGTTCCGTTAAGAAGAACCAAATCCGGCTTTTCTTTAAGAATTATAGAAAGATATGTCTCAATAAGCGGTTCGTAAGCATTTTCAACATCTTTGATATTGGCGGATCTTTCAACAATCTCTTTTATATCCGGAAGCAACATTGAAATCGAAACTAGCCGGAAATTTTTTTCCCGGCTTTTTGAAATCAATACCTGTTCGCCATTTTTGATACTATTTTCAACGTTAACACCAATAAATTGAATATTTTTTGCCGTTTTGTCTTTCTGGATAAAATCCGCGAAAGAAAGCAAAGTCTGCGCTATCCCGGCCACTTTCAGGAAGCGAATATTAGTTAGAATTTTCATCCTGTTGAAGATAGCACGATTAAGCCTTAATTTCAAGGGAAAATGGTGTCAAATGGTGTCGGAAAAATGGTGTCAACTTTGGTTTTTGATCAATTTTTGATCAATAATAGTTTCTTTTCGCACCGCAACCCTTCGCTCCTCAGGATTTCCCGCGCAATTTGATAAGTTCTAGTTTTTTATCGCGCTTCCAACTTTTGATTTCGGCTTCGCGCTTTAGCGCTTCGGATTTTGTGGCAAATTCTTCGGTGTAAACTATTTTTTCAACTTGATGGGAGCTGGTATATCGCCCGCCTTTTTTGTTTTTGTGCTCGGCAAAACGCCTTTCCAGATCGTTGGTGATGCCGGTGTAGATGCTGTTATCGGAGCATTGGAGAAGATAGACAAAATACATAAAATTCACAAGATACAATCCCTCGCGATTACGCTCGGGGCAATTTTCACATTCTTATGGAAACAGATTTGCTAACGCAAATCTGTTTCTTACTTGAGGCAATGCACCCGCCGCCTGCTGGCGCTGGGCACTGCGCTCCCCTTCGGTCGCTTGCACCCGCCGCCTGCTGGCGCTGGGCACTGCGCTCCCCTTCGGTCGCTTGCACCCGCCGCCTGCTGGCGCTGG
>Ga0208939_1003071_pt1 | contig 11289 bp, 11 predicted proteins | sample AD_STIC12_MetaG_FD_184437 | JGI IMG/M metagenome (GOLD analysis project Ga0208939, IMG submission 184437) | Active sludge microbial communities of municipal wastewater-treating anaerobic digesters from USA - AD_STIC12_MetaG (SPAdes) (version 2) | ecosystem: Engineered > Bioreactor > Anaerobic >...
AAATATTGAAGGAGAACGCAAAGTGAAGTACGTCACCAGCGTCGAACGACTCGCGATCGAGCGCGGGCTGCAGAAGGGCATGGAGCAAGGGCTCGAAATCGGTATCGAGAAGGGGATCGAGCAGGGTCGTGCCCAAGGCAGTGCAAGCGTCCTCCTGCGCCTGCTGAACCGGCGCTTCGGCCCGCTCTCCCCCGACATCATCCGGCGTCTCTCCCAGTCCACGCCCGAGCAGCTCGAGATCTGGGCCGAGCGCGTGCTCGAGGCGCGGACGATCGACGAGGTGTTCGCGGGGAACTGAAGCACGGGCTCACGCTGGACGGGGTGAGCGGCGTGCGCAAACCACCGCAACCCCGCCGGTCTCCGATGGGTGAAGCGATCCGGCCACTTCGCCCCGCAACCGTGAAAGCGGATGAACGCCATTACATTCTCGACATGAACCCCGAGGCCTTCGAGCTCCCGTCTTGCCAGCGCATCGTCGCCCGCCTGTTCGAGCCCATCGACTGAGGCCCACCATGGCCCGCACCCACCCCGAAGGCTGGCGCCTGCTCCCCGCGGAGGGCGCGCGCGGGCGCGAGCTCGCCACCCTCGCCCGCCTCGCCGCCGCGTTGCCCGAGGACACCACGATCTACCACAGCCTGCACTGGACGCGCGCCGAGGGTCGCACGGCGGTGTTCGGCGAGGTCGATTTCGCCGTGGTCGGCCCGGGCGGGCGGGTGCTGCTGGTCGAACAGCAGGCCGGCTTCCTCGACGAGACGCCTACCGGCCTGCTGCGCCCCGGCAGGCGCCGCGCGGCGCAGCTCAGCGTCGAGCTCGCGCGCAACGCCGACGCCCTGCGCGCCCGCCTGCGCCCGCTGCTCGACGGCACCGAGCCCGTGCTCGACGTGCTGCTGCACTGCCCCGACCACTGCGTGCGCCAGCCCGGCACCGCCGGACTCGACCCCGAGCGCATCGTCGACGCCGGCCGGCGCGACCAGCTCCCCGCGATCGTCGCCGCGCTGACGCGGCCGCAGGAGGGCGACCCGGCGCTCGACGCCGCGCACCGCCAGGCCCTCCACCGCTTCTTCGCCGACCTGCTCGAGCTGGTGCCGGACGTGCAGTCGCACATCGGCCAGGTCGAAGACCTCACCACCCGGCTGTCGGGCGGGCTCACCGAGTGGGCGCGCCGCATCGTGGTCGAGCCGCACCGCCTGCGCGTGACCGCCACCGCCGGCAGCGGCAAGACCCAGCTCGCGCTCGCCGCCTACACCGACGCGCTCGCCGCCGGCCGGCGCCCGCTCTACGTGTGCTACAACCGTCCGCTCGCCGACCACTTCGCGCGTATCGCGCCTGCCGGCGGCGAGATCGCCACCTACCACCAGCTCTGCGACCGCCGCGTGCGCGACGCCGGCCGCAAGCCGGCCTTCGGCGCGCCCGGCGCCTTCCGCCGCATGGAGGCGGACTTCGCCACCCTGGTGCGCGAGCAGCCCGATCCCGCCTGGCAGTTCGACGAGCTCATCATCGACGAGGGCCAGGACTTCACCGAGCCCTGGCGCGATGCCCTGCTCGCGCTGCTGAAGCCGGCGGGGCGCGCCTGGTGGCTGGAAGACCCGCTGCAGAACCTCTACGACCGTCCGCCGGTGGCGCTGCCCGGCTGGGTGGGGCTGAGCGCCGACACCAACTACCGCACCCCGGCCGACGTGCTCGCACTCCTCAACGCCCGCCTGCCACTGCCCGCCCCGGTGCGCGCCGGCAGCCCGGTGACCGACAGCGAACCGGAGATCTTCGCCTGGCGCGACGAAGCCGGGCTGATGGATGCCACCAAACGCGCGATCACGCGCGCCCTCGGCCTGGGCTTCCGCCGCGACGCGATCGTGCTGCTGACCTTCCGCGGCCGCGAGCATTCGCGCTTCACCCCGCTCGACCACCTCGGCCCCCACCGCCTGCGCGCCTTCACCGGCCGCTACGACCTGCTCGGCGAGCCGGAGCACTCGCAGGGCGAACTGCTGATCGATTCGGTGTATCGCTTCAAGGGCCAGTCGGCGCCCTGCATCCTGTTTACCGAGATCGACTTCGAGACGACGGGCGGGCGAATGGACGAGCTCACCATGCGCAAGCTTTTCGTCGGCGCCACGCGGGCGACGATGAAGTTGATCCTGGTGGCGTCGGAGCGTGCGGCGGCCGCGCTCGCGCCGGTCGCGGAAGCGGGCTGAGGCGCCGCCCCCCGAACGCGGCGGGTCTCCGGGAAACGTAGCGCTACCCAACCGCCGCCATCGCGACTCGCGTCGCTCCTGCGAAAAACACCACGTTCCTGGAGCCGCGCTGCAGGAACGACGCGAGTCGCGAGCGGCCGTCGGGCTGCGACGCAGGATGCCGCGCCGCTGCGTGCTCAGACCTTCAGGTCGACCTGGCTCAGCGTGCCGACCCCACCGTCCTCGCGCAGGTAGACGCCGCTCGCGCGCATCACACCCTGGGTGTCGTTCGCAGCGCCCTTCAGGCTGAACGGTGTCGCCACGCGGCCGAGGTGGAGGGCGCCGACGCCCGCCTCGCTCAGCGACCGCACGCTGCCCTTGCCCGCCGCATCCGGCCGCCACACGCGCAACTGCGACCAGGCGGCATCGGCCTCGTCGATCCAGCCGTTGGCATCGTCGTCGAGGCGGGCGAGTTCGGAAAAGCCGTCGCCGCTGGCGGGTCCGAAGAGCTCGCGGCCATCGTCGATGCGGCCATTGGCGTTACGGTCGAAGGCGAGGAAGCCGCTGCCGCTCACCAGCGGAAGCTTCTCCCTGGTGCCGTCGCTATCCAGATCGAAGTCGAAGCGCACCTCCGAGAGCGCCGCCGCGGGGCCGCCGAAGTCGAGCACCAGTGGATCCTTCAGGCGCTGGTCGCCGGCGCGCACACTGACCGCCACCGACTCGGTGTAGCTGCGCGACATCTCGAAGCCGAGCTCGAAACGGATCTCGGCACCGTCCGCGGTGCGCACCACGCCGGCGGCACCGAAGGCAATCGTCTCGGTCTCGCTGAAGCGGCTGCTGAAGTCGTATTCGAGCCCGAAGCCGGCGCGCCGTGCGCCAGCCTGGCCGCTCGTACCCGGGTTTGCTCCGGTCTCATAGCCAGACTCGGCGGCGTCGGCAGACTGCAGGTCGCGCATGCTGAAGCGCCGCACCGGCTCGCCGGTGAGGAACTCGATCATGCGGATCAGCATGGCGAGGCGCGGATCGTCTTCGACTGCCTCCTCGGCGACCGCGTCCACCGCCGCAGTCGCGCTCTCGGCCGCCAGGGCGTTCTGGCCCGCGGCGGAGAGCGCCACCACCGGGGGCTGCGTGCTCTCCGCTGCGGAGCCGGAATCGCGCGTGCCTCGCCAGACTTCGAGGCGCTCACGGGTCTCCAGCGACTGGGCGAAACGGTGCGAGGACTGGAGCTCGACACTGGACGCGGTGACTTTCATGTCTAAGGCCTCGCAAAGGTGACTGACCGGTACACCTAACGACATCCCGTCACGTTCCTTGACCGCGATCGGCCGCCTCGAAGTCCATCTGCGGGGACCGACGCCCGCGCCGCGCCGTCGACGGGCGAAGGTATTCGAGGTGCATCAGAAACTCGTTGAGCATTCATGAACACGTTCTATATTGAATATGCGCTCGATTGCAGCCCACGCACCGACATCCCTCGCATTCCTCGATGACATCCAGCTCGGGAGATCACGAATGTCCGCCCCAAGAGCCTATCGATTTCTGCTCGCCCTCGCCGCCGCGGCGACCGTCTCCAGCAGCCACGCAGCAGCCATCGCCTCGCAACCCTTCGACATCGGTGTCGACATGGTCCAGGTATTCAACGACCGGCTCGGCGCTGGCCGCTTCTTTGCCGGTGCGGGTACGGACCGCCTGCGCGTGAGCGCAAGGGTGACCCCCTCGCCGGATACGGACTTCTACGATCAGAGCTCGAACGGCGGCGAGACCGCGATCTTCGTCACGCACCCCTCCACTCCTGGGCTCGATACCCGCCTGCAGTTCGTCGGCCTCCAATCCGGCGGCGGCGGCGGCAAGAACGACTACACGACGACCTTCAATCTCGCCAATCCCTTCGTACAGGGGCAGCTCGCCGCCTGGGACGCGACCCCGTTCGCGTTGCGAATCGAGAACCCGTCCGCCCCCGGCGGCGAAACCACGAAGTGGGTCACAGCCCCGGACTACGACAGCAGCGTCAACCTGCCCTTCCTGCAAGATGTCGCGATCACCGGCGGCGGCCTCGCCCCCACCCTGTCGTGGACCGTCCCGCACACCACCGCGCCGATCACCAACATCCGTATCCAGCTTCGGCGCATCGACGCCGAGGAGCCCGGGCGCATCACCGCGGCGACGCTCGTGCACGAGGCCGTCCTGCCGCTGGGCAGCAACGGCTACACCCTGGATCAGGCCTTCAGCAACGGCGGGCTTCCCGGGCTGCCGAGCGGCCTGGAGCAGGGGAGCAAGTACGAAGTGGCGGTGATCCTCGAATCCGCCGAACCCGGCCTGATCAAGGGCCGCGCACGCACCTTCTTCGAGTTCACCCCGCTCACGGACGACGCCGGCGACAGGACGATCTACCTGCCGAGCGTGGACAGTGCGGGAAACTTCAACTTCGACATCGAGGTGAGGGCCGGCGAGACCATCCTGATCGATCCGGTGGTCGCGGTCGGCTATGACTATCAGATCGGCAGCGGGGATCCACTGTTCGCAAGCGTCACCCTGCCGAACGTCGGTGACGGAATCTTCGAACTCTGGCTTTACGACCTGAACCTCGCCGACTTCGTGTTCGAAACCTTTCTGGACGCAGGAGAGCGCTTCGACTTCACGGGCGGCGGCGTGGATCGGTTCCGCGTGCTCGGCATCGAGCCGTCGGCAGGACTGGATCCGACCGATGTGCAGGCTTTCGTGACCGAGATCGGTTTCACCGGGAATGGCCGGTTTACCGGTCGCATGACCCCGATCACCACCAATTTCACTCCCGTGCCGGAACCGTCCTCGCTCGCGCTGCTGGCCCTGGCGGTGCTGGCGCTCGGAGGACTGCGACGCAGTTGCCGCGCCGGAGGCTCGCTGCGCTAGCATGAGCGGATTCCCGCTTCGCCCGGAGTCCGCCATGAGCAACAAGCATCGCCACACCCTGGAAGCGATCTTCCGCGATCCGCCGGCCGGCAACCTGCACTGGCGCGAGGTCGAGTCGCTGCTGAGCCACCTCGGCGCCGAGGTCGAAAGCGGCCACGGCGCGCGCTTCCGCGTCGTGCTGAACCGGCGCGAGTTCTACCTGCACCACCCGCACCACGGCAGCGACTTCGGCAAGCAGGCGGTGAAGGACCTGCGCGAATTCCTCGCCAGCGCCGGCGTGTCGCCGTCGAGCTACCAGGACGGCACGGGCTGACGCAGCGCGCCCGACCGCATCGCGGTCGCGGGGCTTCGCCGCCGCGCCACGCGCCCGGAGGCGTGCGACGCAGGAATCCGGGCGCTCCAGCCGGCAGGCCGCACGCGTCCTCGACGGGCGTCGCTCAGGCGAGCGCGCGCGCGAGCTCCGCGATCGCCTCGTCCTTGTGGCCGCCGTCCGCCTCCGCCCACTCGGGGTGGGCGCGGGCGCGGCCGATCGCCTCGGGCAATGCATCCTTGCGCCAGCGCACGCTCACCGGGTCGGCGATCATCGGCATGCCTGCGCGCCCGGCATCGAGCTCGATGGGCTTCACCGCGGCGTGGCCGCGCCCGTCCAGCGCGACCAGCAGGCTGCGCTGGCGCAGCGCGACGATGCGCAGGATGGCGTCGTCCACGGTGAGCTCGCGGTGGCCGCGCAGCTTGGCGGCGAGGCGCTCTCCGTAGTGACCGAAGGTCTGCCACAGGCCGCCAGCGATGGCGCCGAGGGCGGCGGCGGCGCCCAGCGTGAGGCCGCCGGTCATCAGGTCGATGCCGACGCCGGCTGCCGCGCCCGCGGCGGCGCCGGTGCCGAGGCGCACGCCCATCTGGCGCAGGGTCTCGGGGTTGAAGAGGTCGTCGTCCCAGCGCCCGTCGGCGAGCGGCAACTCGGCCATGCGCGCGTCGTCGGCGCGGAAGCGGTACAGGCGCAGCAGCGCGTCCACGCAGGCCTGCTCGCGACTGCGCACGTCCGCGCGCAGGCGCTCGACCGCGCGCTGCAGCGCAGCCTCGTCGTCCTCGGAATCGGCGAGGCGGTCACGGCGCGCGGCGAGCTCGACCAGCAGCTCGGCGACCAGGCGGCGGGCGGCTTCGCGACGCGCCGCGGCCTCGCGCGCACGCGCCTCGATCAGGGCCTGCAGGCGGCCGCGGTGGCTGTGGATCAGCGTCGCCAGGGTGTCGAAGAGTTCGCGCTCGCCGTCGAGCGGCGGCGCCACGGTGTCGAAGCTGACCACCGCGTGCAGACCGAGGCGGGCGAGCGCGCCGCGCCAGTCGTCCGCCCGCGCCACCGGATCGGCGATGAAGTTGAGTACCGGCAGCAGCGGTCGCGCGCACGCGGCGAGCAGCTCGAGTTCGTCACGGTGCTTGGGCAGCACCGGATCGCGCGCATCCACCACATAGAGCGCAGCGTCGCTCGCCAGCATCTGGCGCAGCACCTTGGCCTCCTGCTCGAAGCGGCCGGCGGCCTCGTCGCGGGCGAGGAAGCGCGCCACGCGCTCGGGGCCGTCGACACGCTCGCCGGGGTCGACCAGATCGTCGATGAACTCGAGCAGCGCGATCGCGTCCTCCATGCCCGGGGTGTCGAAGAGCTCCGCCGCCGGCACGCCGTCGGCCATCAGGCGCAGGCCCTCGACGTGGCGGGTGGTGCCGGCGGAATCGGAGACCTCGCCGAAGCCCACGTCGCGCGCGAGCGTGCGCAACAGCGAGGTCTTGCCGGTGTTGGTGTGGCCGACCACGGCCACGCGCAGGATGTCGTTCATCGGGCCTCGTCTCCCCGTTCCAGCCAGCCGCACGCGGCGCCCGCGTCCGCCAGCGCCGCCGCCTCGCCCAGGCCGATCCCGGCCAGGCCCTCGCGCCACTGGCGCAGCCGCCCGGCCTGCTCCGCCGCGGCATCGACGCCGGCCAGCCAGATGCGGGTCGCCTGCGCGTGATCGGCAAGTTCGGCGATGAGGCCGAGGCTGCCGCGATCCGGGGTCTGGCGGGCATCGACGGCGACCACCAGGCGCACCGGCGGGTGGGCGGCGAAGCGCGCGCGCACGCTGCGGCGCTGCTCGCGGCTGTCGAGTCGGCCGCCGTCCTGCCAGGCGAGCGCGACCGCCGCGTGGTGTGCGCCGGCGAGCGCATGCGGCCACGCCAGGTCGTCGCCGAGTTCGAGCGCCACGGCCACCGCTCCGCCGTCGCCATGGGCGACCGCGGCGTGGCGCTGCGGGTGGGGCATCGCCGCCGGCTCGGGATCGCGCACGCCGATGCGTTCGCTGTCGGGCATCAGCAGCGGGCGCAGGCGGGCGTAGCCTGGGCGGCCGAGGTCGAGCGCAAGCGCACGCGTCGCGCGCCGCCACAGCCCGAAGCAGAGCAGCGCGAGCGCCAGCCGCGGCAGCACGCCGTAGATCGTCATCGCCCCCACCAGCCAGCCGGCCCAGGCGCGCCGGCCGGCCTCGTCCAGCATCGGGGCGTCGCCGCTCGCCAGTACCGTGGCGGCGTCGGGCACCGGAAAGCCGAGCATGCCGGGCAGCGCGCCAAGCGCCGCGCTCAGCGCGACGAAGGTGTCTGCGGGCAGGATGGTGGTCTCCCACACGAAGCCGTAGCGCCGCGTGGCGAGCAGCGCCAGCACGCCCAGGGTCGCACCCGACAGGGCACCGAACCACAGCGCGTGGTTGGCCGCGCCCACGCCCCACGCGGCACTACGGCCACTGCCGAGCAGGCCGCCGAGCGCGAGCGGCAGGTCGGCGGCTTCGCGGCTGCGGTCGAGCCAGCCGGTCACGGCCAGCCAGGCACGACCGAGCAGGCCGCCGTGCTGCAAGGCACCGCCTTGTGCGCGTCCCTGCAGCATCAGGCTGGCGAGCCACAGGAGCAGGCTCAGCAGATGCACGCCGAGCAGACCGCCGAGGGTCCACACCACATTCACCGGCCGCGTGCCGTCGCCGAGCGCACCCGCGGCGGCGCCGAAGCCGAACACGAAGGCGAGCACGCAGGCGAGCACCAGCAGCAGGCGCGCCCGCCCCTGCCAGCGCCGGATCGCCTCGCGCCAGCCGCCGGCGGCTTCGAGCACGGCCGCGCGGCGCAGCACGCGGGCCTCGAGATCGCCCGCGACCGCACGCGCCTCGGCGTGCGCGCGCGCCTCGTCGAGCGGCGGATGGCGTTCTTCATGGCGGCGGACGAGCTCGGCCAGCCAGCGCAGGGACAGGGAGTTCGGCGGAAATGACGTGGGCACGCGGGGTCCGGACGAAAGGTCGGCGAAGTCGGGAAGCGGAAGGATAACAACCTCGCCGGCGAAGCGCATGGACTCGACCGCCTGTGCACGGATCCGGCGCCGATCCGCCATGGCAAATGGGTTGAGCCGGGCGAGAATTGATCTCAATCAATAAACACCCAGCCAAAATCGTTAGCCTTGTGGCTTCCGCCCACCACCGGACGCGCCCATGAGTACCGACCTGTTCCATTGGACCGACGAGTTCAGCATCGGCCTGCAGGAGATCGACGAGCAGCACAAGGAGCTCGTCGAGCTGCTCAACCAGCTCCACGTCGCGATCAAGGAACACCACGGCTCGACCACCTCGCGCCAGATCCTCGACAAGCTCGCCGACTACACCCGCACCCACTTTGCGGTCGAGGAGAGCCTGATGCGGGTGTCGAATTACCCCGAATTCGCCACCCACAAGCAGAACCACGAGGACCTGATCGCCCAGGTGCAGGCCCTGCAGGACAAGCTCGACTCCGGCCAGGCGACCATCACCTTCGAACTCCTGCACTTCCTCAAGGTATGGCTCACGCGCCACATCAACGAGGCGGACAAGCGCTTCGGCGCGTATTTCGTCGAGGCCGGCGGAGCCAGCAAGTGGTCCGATCACGTCGAGCAGGCGATGAAGAAGCGCAAGTGGTGGTGGAAGTTCTGGTAAGAACGGCAGGCCAGGCCTCAGACTCCTCCACAGGCAACCCGACTCACCCTTCCGGAAACACGACGATGCAGCACACTTCCACGGTCCGACTCGCCCTCCTCGCCCTCGTCCTCGCCGGCAGCCTCGGCGCCACCGCCGCACACGCCGAAGCGCTCGCCTGCCCCACGCTGTCCACGGCGACCCAGGTCCAGCCCTGCCCGACCGAGGACGAACTCAAGTACACCTACACCGGCTACTGCAGCGACAACGCCCGCCTGTACGGCCGCGACGTGCTCACCTGCGCGAGCTTCGAGAACTACAAGGAAGTGAAGAACGTCGCACTGTGGGAGGCCGAGGGCGGCAAGTTCGACGGCTACCTGTCCTGCAACGTCGACGCGGCCTCGATCAAGGCCTCGAAGGCACAGAAGCTGAGCGTCGAGCGCGTCAAGACGCTCACCCGCGTGATCTGCGACTACGAGAACGACCACCGCCTCGTGCATCGCACCAAGTCGGAGTGCGTGGTGGAGGCCGCGGACTGCAGCGGCGCCGAGTGCAAGGCGCGCTGCGACTGAGTAAGCCGAGCCGGCCGCGGGACCGCGACGCAGGCGGCGGGGCCGGAGCTCGAACGCGGGCGGCGGCGGATTCGTCCCTTCAGTCCGTGCGGCGCGGCAGCTGCCCGGTGAAGCTGCCCAGGATGGAGATCACCTCGTCCTCGGCGAGCTCGCGCACGATGAACACCAGCCGGCTGCGGCGGTCGTCGTAGGGCGCCGAATCCGGCCAGGCCGGCAGGCTGCTCGCCGGATAGACGCTGTGCTGCACGCACTGCAGCACCCGCGGCAGCGGGTCGCCGGCGACGTTGAGCAGGCCCTTGATGCGCAGGATGCGTCCGCCGTAGACCTGCAGCAGCAAGGCGAGCCCGTCGGAGAAGCCGAACCAGTCGAGCGGCTCGTCGAAGACGAGCACGAAGGCGCTCACGCCGGGGGTGTGGCGCGAGTTCTCCTGCTCCGCGGCCGTGAGAGAGTGAACGCCGGCCCCGCTCCGGCCCGGCCTGCGCCACAGCGGCGCAACGGGTGCACGATGCGCGGCGCGCACCGCCTCCTCGCCCAGCCAGGCGGCCACGTCGGGGGTCTTGCCAGCGGGGTCGTACAGACCGCAGCCGAACACTGCCTCCGGCCCCACCTCCCCGCCCGCCACCTCGATCTGGCGCGCGCCGGGGTTGAGCGCGGCCACCAGCGCACCCACCTCGGCGCGCATCGCGTCGGCGGCCAGATCGCCCTTGGTCAGCAGCACCCGGTCGGCCATCGCGACCTGGCGCACCGCCTCGTTGTGGTGGGCGAGCTGTTCGCGCGCATGGGTGAGGTCGACCGCGGTCACCACGCCGTCGAGCCGGTAGCGCTCGGACAGGAAGGGCTCGGCCATCAGGGTGTGGATCACCGGCGCGGGGTCGGCGAGCCCGGTGGTCTCGATCAGCACCCGGCGCAGGCCCTTCAGCTCGCGCCGCAGCGCACGCATGAAGAGGCTCTTGAGCGCGCGCACCAGGTCGCCCTGCACGCTGCAGCAGATGCAGCCCGAGTCGAGCACGACCAGGCTCTCGTCCACCTTCTCCACCAGATGGTGGTCGACCCCGACGGCGCCGAACTCGTTGATCAGCACCGCGCTGCCCTCCATCTGCGGCTGGCGCAGCAGGTGGTTGAGCAGGGTGGTCTTGCCGGCACCGAGGAAGCCGGTGAGGAGGGTCACCGGAATGCGGCGGTCGACGTCGGCGGATTGCGCGGGAATGTTCATGGCGCCGCAGTGTAGCCGGCGCACCCGACGATCAGAAGCCTGCCGCGAGCACAAGGCGGCGTATCGCGACTCGCGTCGCTCCTACGAAGGAACACCGCGCTTGCAGTGGCGTGTGTAGGAGCGACGCGAGTCGCGATACGGCGCTGCAGATGGCAACCGATGCCGCCGAGTACATGGGCGCTGCGTCGAGACTCTCGTCGCGCCTACGGGCGGCCGGATCGCGGTGGGTGGGAAGGGGCGGTCACTGCCAGCCGCCGCCGAGCGCCTTGTAGAGTTCGACGCGGTTGGTCGCCTCGATGAGGCGCACGCCGATCAGCTCCAGTTCGGCTGCGTAGAGGCTGCGCTGGGCGTCGAGCAGGCTCAGGTAGCTGTCGACGCCACCGCGGTAGCGGGCGTCGGACAGCTTGAAGCTGTTCTGCGTCGCCGCCACCTGCTTGCGCCGGGCGTCGATGCGCTCGGCGACGGTCGCGCGCTCGGCGAGGGCGTCGGCCACTTCCCTGAACGCC
>Ga0208939_1003075_pt1 | contig 11283 bp, 9 predicted proteins | sample AD_STIC12_MetaG_FD_184437 | JGI IMG/M metagenome (GOLD analysis project Ga0208939, IMG submission 184437) | Active sludge microbial communities of municipal wastewater-treating anaerobic digesters from USA - AD_STIC12_MetaG (SPAdes) (version 2) | ecosystem: Engineered > Bioreactor > Anaerobic >...
GCGCAAGCACGTATTTCGTCTGCCACCTTGCCGCGCTCCACCGGAGCAAGACGGTCCGGCAGCAGACGAAATACGTGCTTGCGCTCTTTGCCCGTTTCTTGCGGGAACACGGCAAGGGATGTGTGCATGAGGTTGTCGAGGCGGAGATTCAAGATTTTAACGAACAACTGCTCGCGAGCAGCTCCCGATACAAGAAGCCGTATAGCGCGGGGAGCGTGGAGGGCATGCTTTCAAAGCTATCCGGTTTCTTCAGGTTTCTCTACCGCAACGAATATATCCTCACGAACCCGATGGAAGGCTATACCGCCGATAGGCGCGGGATCGAGGGGCCGAAGGAGATATTTACCAGGGACGAGATGGCCGCTTTTCTTGACGCGATAGACGTAAAGAGAACAAACGGTCCGCGGAACCGGGCATTCTTCGAGCTTCTCTATTCGTCGGGGCTTCGGGTGTCCGAAGCGGTGGGGCTTGATCTTACGGACATTGACCTTGCCGACAGGGTGTTGATTGTCCGCCTGGGCAAGGGCGGGAAGGACCGATACGTGCCCTTTTCCGAGGTTGCGGCGGCGTTCCTTAAAAGGTATATCGAAACCGAGCGCAAAGAGATCACGAAATGCACGGCGTTCAAGAGCGACGGGGCTCTTTTTTTGACGCCGTACGGGCGGATTACGTACATGACGGTGCGGAATATCTTTCATGATACGCTTGTACGCGCGGAAATAGAGAAGAAGCGGCGTACCGTTCACAGCATCCGGCATTCCTGCGCCACGCATTTACTTGAGGCCGGGGCCGACGTGAGGTATGTGCAGGAGCTTCTCGGGCATGAATCGATAGAGACTACGGTGCGCTACACCCATCTGATGATGGAACATTTGAAGAAGGCGTATAGGAGCGCCCACCCGCGAGAAAACAGATACTATGAGCAAATCGACGAGGAGTATCTCCGGCGCCTTGATGAGCTTGCGGCCGAGATCGAGCGGCGGTGGCGGATCAATGAACGGTACCCGCCCCAGCGATATTACAGGAAAAAGACGGAGATAGAGAAAACCCCCGGCCCGCCCCGGCACGGCGCATAATTGACGGCAAGCGCAATGCCGCATTCGCGTCACTCCGCCTGCCTCAGCCATTATGCGCCATGCCGCCTTGTTGCCTTGAACGAACCCATCCTTCCTGTTGATGGAACCTCCCGGCGTTGTGCCGGATGTGCACATATGGACAGCCCGCAGGCGTTCGTGCCTGCGATTGCGCGCGTGGTCCGGCCTGCCCACATGCGCACATCCCCGCGACTACTGCGGCGGATGATTTTTCCAATTCTGCTTGACAGCACAGCGGAAAAGGGCCATTTTTCCAGTAAATTCGGCGTTTTTTGGTACATACAGACCGCGCCGTCAACAAGCAGGCGGTATTGATCTTTTAAAACGCGAGGGGCCCGGAGGGGTCTTATTACGCTATTTCGTCCGGTCGGGGATCACCCTCGGGTGAAAGTCCCCTATGGCGAAACATGGGTAGAGGAAAAGGCTTCCGGGGGAGTGGAGCTGGGGTATAAGTTTACTGCAAAAGAACTTGATGGCGAGACGGGGCTGTATTACTACGATGCACGCTATTACGATCCAGTAGTTTCTCGATGGGCAAGTGCTGATGATCGCTTTGATGGTTTGTATTCTACAACGGGCGGTGATATTTACGGTTATGTTCACGGGAATCCTGTAAAGTATAACGACCCAACTGGACATTTTGCTTCTTTCCAAGGCGCGAATGGAAGTCAATTACGTGAACGGACACCCCGTGAAATTATTATGGCAAGAACACCGCCATTGAAAAAGGAGATGATGTCAGGTTTGAAGAAGAATCCGGATGGATCACATAATACATCACTAGGTGGACGCACCATAGTTCTTTCGACTGACATAAAGAATCCCCAGAAATCAATAGGCGGTACACACGAAAAAACTTTTGAAGTTATGCGTGATATGATGAAAGATAATAAACTCACGGAAATGACTGTATCCAGTCTTTATCGAAATCCGAGCACGGGCTCAAGGCATGAATCCGGCCTTGGCGTTGATATTACAGCCGTTCGAAGAGGGCCAGGTTGGGCATCGCCAAACTACGAAGTCTTCCGTGATAGCCATCCAACGCAAATTAAGCCTGAAACGGGATTATTGCGGGAGGTTTCGGATTGGAGTGAAAATGATAATCGAATTAATCAAGTATTAACTCCATGGCGGATTTGGGGTGATCCAAATACATGGAGAAATCCGACGCAAACGGATAAAACACATCGCGATCACAATGACCATTTACATATTGGTTTAAACCCGGCAATTTTAAGAAGGGAAAACTAGGATGAAAATTACGAATATGAGTATCGTTGTTTTTTTGCTAATGACAATAAGTACTTATCCGCAGAATGTAGTTGATGGTGGTAATTTCAGTATTGTGGTTGGCGATAATGTTAATTTAAGAAATGAGCCAAATTTAAATTCAATCATACTGACCCAGTTGGACTTGGCAAAAATGATTAAAGTTGTAAAAAGATCAGGGAAGATGGAGCAGGTAGGTAATCACAAAGGGGAATGGGTCTTCATTGATGCTATGAAGTTTATAGGTAATAGCAGAGAGACGTATAAGGGATGGGTTTTTGATTACTATCTTGCAAGCCAAAGTCAATTTATTAAAATATCATCTTTTCCGAAATGTAAAATTGATGGTGCTATCGGTGATTCACATCTTTATTATGAAATAAATGCTGATGGAAAGTTCGTGAGAAAAGATGTTGATCGTGAAACCAGGAAAACTATTCATAAAACTGGATCACTTTATAGATATCGCAATGTGATTGTTGCCGTAGATGATGATGGCGAAGACAAGAGGCATGTATACTTTTATATTAACAATGCTGGAAACATGTGCCATTATTCACGATACAAAAATGGCGAACCAGTTTATTGTAGCACCTGTAGAGTGGAAAGAGTAAAAACGGAGTAGTGGACGTGTAAGTGAAAAATTAAATTTATTATGCAGCTTTTCGTTCATAGTGATGAAAGAGTACCCCGAGGACCGGTTCTGCCGAAACATTTTGTGCAACCAGCCCCTTCGCCTTTCGCCCAATGCCAAAAGTGGCCGAAGTGGCGAGCCGTTAGGCGAGACATTTGGGAGGAGCGTAGCGGAACCGGCCACTGTGTATTGGGCGAAGGGCGGGGGTAATGTTGTATCGTATCGTGTCGTGTAGCCCGTATGGATTGAAATTAAAGTCTTTTGTTTACGGTAGGTATACATGTCTTTTGTCCGCGCCATTCCCTCAACCGCGGAGTCGGCAAAACAGCTGATTGCCGATGCCATGGCGTATCTTTCGCAGGTACAGGCGGAAGGAAAGGCCGGGAACGTTTCGGAAATCGATTTTCGCCTCGCACTCGACGAGGCGGTGCAAAACGCGTATCTGCATGGCAATGGCTACGACGAGTTCGGCCAGCGCGTGCAGGTGAAGTACGGCAACGACGCCGTGAGCACGTATGAGTACGACGATACCACCAGGCGGCTCATGCACTTAAAGACCGTGAACAAGGACGGGACGGTCTTCCAGAACATCGAATACGCCTACGACCGTGAGGGGAACATCCTCTCGAAGAAGAACGCGGACTTCATCACCTCGTCGGGCGACAAGAAGACGAGCGAGCAGACGTACGCCTACGACGACCTCCACCGGCTTACCGCGTCAAACGGGACGTTCAGCAAGGAGAGCTGGCTGCCCTTCTTTACGAACCGCGTGAATACATACACGAACAGCTTCACGTACAACAGCATCGGGAACATCCTCCGCAAGGAGCAGTTGAACAAGGGCCGCTTTGACGACGGTAGCGAGGTCACGATAGCCCCGACCACGTACACCTTTGATTACGAGTATGGCAGCTTTCGGCCGCATGCGGTAACGAAGGCCGGGACGAAGTCTTTTACATACGACCTGAATGGTAATATGCTCACACAGGTGGACACCGCAAGCGGTCTTAATAGAAACATCGCCTGGGACGACGAGAACCGCATCACCAGCACCAACGACAGCGGAACCGTTACGAGCTACGCTTACGACGACAAGGGCGAGCGGGTCATCAAAAACGGGAAGTTCGGGAACGTGGTGTACGTGAACAACAACTTCGCCGTGCGTAACGGCACCTTGAAGAGCAAGCACATCTTCGCGGGAAACACACGCCTTGCGTCAAAGTTGGTTGACGCCGGCACGGACAGGGGGACGTACTATTACCACGCCGACCATCTGGGGTCGTCTAACGCTATTACTACGAAGACTGGTTCTTTTCATGAGCACATTGAATATTTTCCGTACGGCGAGACGTGGGTGGAGGAAAAGGCTGCTGGCGGGGTGGAGCTGGGGTATAAGTTTACTGCAAAAGAACTTGATCCGGAGACGGGCTGGTATTATTTCGGCCGAAGATACTATGATGCGGTCATTTCGCGTTGGACATCAGTTGACCCGATACTTCATAAATATTTTCCTGAACCCGCTGATTTTGATGATTCACATGATTTCTTCTGGGATACGCTACATGATAAATCAGAGAAGTTGCCAGGGATGGGAGGTGTATTTAACACTTTAAATCTCGATTTATACATGTATACTCATCAAAATCCGGTGAAATACGTGGATCCAGATGGAACAAATCCATTGAGACATCCAGCCGTTGCAAAGATTCTTGATGGTGCGGTGAAGATCATAGAGAAAACGAAAATTGGTCAAGCCGCGAGCAGGCAGTTGGACAAGCTGGGAGAAAAATTCTATAATGCCTGTCAAGCGGGTGGTAAATGGGTTGTTGAAAATGTTCCAAAAGCAGTAGAAGCTGCAAAGGGATTAACTGGAAGAAGGAATGTAATTGCAGATTTGATTAATGCTGGCAATGCTCTTGATAGAGGTGGTTTAACCGCAGCAGGAAGGGCATTGCAAAAGCACGGAAGTAGAGTGGGGAGCGTGTTTCCAAAGGCTACCGGAAGCATTTCAAACATTAATGCACAAGGCGAATCAGTGTTGAAAGGAATTTTATCAAATCCAAATGTGGCCACGGGTATACGACACCATGCGAGGTTTGGTGATGTGCTTGAATACACGATACCCAATGGGCAAGGTGCAAGGTTTAGTGCAGATGCAAAATCGTTTATTGGTTTTATAGAGAGAACGGTTAACAAATGAGTAACTATATTGTCCAAATAACAAGTGTTCCAGACAGAGATAATTTAGTCGCTGAGATTTGGTTGAATGATGTACAGCTTGCAGAAATCAGCATGGAGAATGGTGAACTGAAATTGGAATTGTTTTGTGAAAAGAGTAAATTGTTTCAGCTTGAAGATTTTATTACGGCATTGATAACGGCAAGAGATGAATTGTTATCATCCGGCAGTTGATAATATATCGCCTTTCGCGCAATCCCGGAGGTAGCCGAAGCCCCGCAGATAAAACCTGCGGGTTTTTTATTACCCTGAGATGCGGGGTTTGGGTGAGCGACAGCGAACCGGCTACCGTGGATTGAGGTGCGCCAAGCAAGCTTGGCGTCTCTTATAAAGTGTAAGTCTTTATCCGGTAAGGCCTAGCCAGCCGCCGGTACCGAGTGTTGCAGTGATAACGCCGTTACCCCCTTCTTGCAGGGAGTTTCGTGTTTTCAGGGGTTGGGGCAATGGCGGTTGTACGGAATTGCGCGAAGGGGCGAGAGGGGGTTATTTCTTGTGGTTCTTTTTAGACCGTCATCTGTTTTAGTTTTTGATTGTTGATGGCGAGATCGAGAAAGTAACGGATGTGTATTTTGTCACTTTCATCCATCTTGTCTATTTCCTCGAATTGCCTCAGAAGTTTTTTGTCCGTGATTTTTGCGACCTGTTTTTCGGCCTCATCAAAGAGCAGATAGTCGGCCGATACGCCGAATGCCAGGGCCATGCGTTTTAGCATTTCGGCAGATGGAACGGCCATGTCCTTTTCGTACTTCCAGACCAGGCTTTTCGCGGTATCTAATTTTTGAGCTAATTGCTCTTGGGAGTAATCCCGTTCTTTCCGCAGCCGTTTTATTCTCTCACCTAGAGTCATGAATATACCGTAAATGTTGTAATTAATGGCTATATTTGTGGTTAAAAATATAAAAATCAAGAATTTTTTTCTTGACAACGACCACTATATAATTATATAATATAATTATAGTGAACAAAGTTGAAGCCGTTTTTTACATAAAAAAGCCCCGATTGCGCTAACAACCGGGGCTTTTAGAGGGCAATTTACAGGCTTGCCCTCGACGGGATCGTCTCACAGAGGAGACGTCGCCAAATTTAACCTGTCTTTAAGGTGGCCCCCCTCTGCGAGATTGTCAATTACAATCTTTCAAGGAGGGCGATCCATGCCCAACCATCCTCACCGGCATACCATTGTCTTTTCCAACCAGAAGGGCGGCGTGGGAAAAACCACGCTCACGCGGGAGATCGGGATATACCTCGCCTCGGCGGGGACAAAGACCCTGCTCGTGGACATCGATCCGCAGGCGAACCTATCCCGAAGCCTCGCGGACAACCTGGACAACGGTCTCTTCGAGGCCTTGACCGGCGGGGGCTATGAGGCGCGGGAGATATTCCCCAGCCTCTACCTCCTGTGCGGAAACATCCGGCTTGCCTCGCTGGAAAAGTCTCTCATCGGCGAGCTCGACGCGTACATTCGCTTGAGAGAGTTCATGGCGGAGCCCATCTTTCAAGAGTTCGAGTACATCCTCATAGATTCCCCGCCCTCGCTCGGGGTGCTCACCATCAACGCGCTAACGGCAGCGGATCACCTGGTGATCCCCATGAACCCGGCACTGTATTCGCTGCAGGGGACAAACGACCTCATGGGAACGATAGCGAAGGTGAAGAAGAACCTTAACCCCAATCTTTCAATTGCCGGTGTCATCATCAACGCCTTTGACCAGGTTCCGGTTATCACCCGGGAGATTCGACAGGAGATCGTTTCCAGCTTCGGGGACCGGGTGTTCCGAACGGTGCTTTCGAAATCCATCAAGATCGAGGAGGCCATCGCCGGGCGCCACGGCGTTGTTACCCTGACAAAGGCGAAGGTGAAAGACGAGGTGGTTCAGATCGGCGAGGAGCTAATCGATCGGTTGGAGGGGGTTAGATGAACATGGGACCCGACAAGCCCTCCGGCAAGGACAGACTCCAAGGCCGTAAGACCCTCAAGGTGAACGACTTCCTGGACGAGTTCGAGAAGGACGACATCAAGAAGAAGGTGGATATCGTCGATCTGTTTCAATCGTTTGGAATCGAGCTCACGAAGAAAGGCAAAAGCTATTCGGGAAAATGTCTCTGGCACAACGATACCAATCCGTCCCTTTCGGTGGATAGGGAGAAGGGCTTATACAACTGCTTCGGTTGCGGCGAGAGCGGAGATATATTCAGTCTTACCGAGAAAATGAAGGGATGCGGTTTCAAGGAGTCTCTGGCATATTTGAAATCCTTTGCGGCGGTACCTCCCAAGGCCAGCACTCCGCACATTGAAGTAAACGGTGCCCCATCAGCCCCTCGCGCTCAAGACGTTGATGAGCTCACCCCGCGTAACGAGGGGTCGGGGGTGAGCGCACAGACGAGCATCACCCTTTCCGCCATAGCCGAATACTACCACAAGAAGCTCTACGAGAACGAAAAGGCAATCCACTACCTCCACTCTCGTGGACTGGAAAACATCCGGAACTACGAACGCTTTCAGATAGGCTTTGCCGATGGGACCATGCTAGAGAAGATCGGGAAGGACCAGCGGAATACGCTTGTCCAGCTTGGCGTCATCAACAGCAATGGCAAAGAGCACTTCGCTAACTGCGTCACCTTTCCCATCGTTGACGATCTCGGCGTTGTTGTGGGAATCTACGGCCGCTCGATTGATCCAGAAGCGAAAATATCCCATCTGTACCTCAAAGGCAAACACCGGGGCGTGTTTAACCGCAAGGCCTCGAAGGTGTACGACGAGATTATCCTCACGGAGTGCATCATCGACGCGCTTTCGCTCATCGAGTTAGGCATAGAGAACGTCAAGGCTCTCTACGGAACGAACGGCTTTACGGATGAACATCTGCAAACGCTCATCAACGATCGTGTCAAAACGGTGGTCCTTGCGCTGGACAACGACGATCCTGGCCGCGAGGCCTCGGAGCGGATAAAGACAAAGCTCCTTGCTGAGGGTTTCGCGGTGAAGGTGATCTCACCGGGCCTCCCTCTCCCGCCGGGAGAGGGTCGGGGTGAGGGCACAGGGCCAGTACAGTCCAAGGACTGGAACGAATACCTCACCGGCGGCGGGACGGCGGAGGAAGTGAAAAACGCGATCGCAAACGCTGAAGCGGCGAAGGCAGCGGAACCAACGCCGCTCTCGGCGGATTTCTCGGTTACCGAGGAACATTCGGCGTATATCTTCCGCATCGGTGACATCACCTACCGGGTTTCCAACGTGAAGGAGATGTTCGTGGGGAGCCTTCGCGTGCAGATCAAGGCGGAATTAAATCACCCGCCGGCGGGAAGCCTGGTGTCCGCCAATGAAACAAGCTCGCAGAAATACTACGACACGGCGGACCTGTATTCTTCGCGGAGCCGCCGGGGCTATGCGATGAACCTCTCGAAGGAATTCAACCTTGAGCCGCGGCGGATCGAGAAAGACCTCATCTCCATCCTGGAATACCTGGAAAACGAGCGGGACCGGAAGCTCTCCGGCGGAAAGGAGCAAGCGGCCGAGATGACGCCCCAGGAGCGGGAGTTGGGATTATCGCTCCTGCGGGATCCCCGCCTCTTTGAGCGCATCGTCGAGGACATGGAGATTCTCGGCTACGTTGGCGAGGATTTGAACAAGATGCTGGTGTATCTGGCGGCGAGCTCGCGGAAGCTGGACAGCCCCATTTCCGTTTTGATTCTCTCCGGCTCCGCCGCCGGTAAATCGTACATCGTCGATACGGTGAAGGAGTTATTGCCGCCGGAGGACGTTCTTGCGCTCACCAGCCTTTCGGACCAGGCGTTGAACTACGCGGAGGACCTTGACCACAAGTTTCTCTCGCTGGGCGAGGCGGTGCACTCCGAGCCGGTGGAGCACCAGATCAGGGAGATCATATCGGGCCGGATGATCTCGCGTCTGGTTACCCTGAAAGACCCGAAGACGGGGAAGCTCAAAAGCGAGCTCATTACCGCCCCGGCGGCGCTCTCGATGGTGATCACGGGCACGAAGTACGACGTGAATCCGGAGAACGCTACCCGGTTTTTCGTGGTGAACATTGACGAAACGAAGGAGCAGACGAAGCGTATTCACAAGCGTCAGCGGCGTAAGTTCTCGCTTGAGAGCCTGCAGGAGAAGCGTCGCATTCTGCCGCAGATCGTGAAGACGCACCAGGCGGCCCAGCGGTTACTGCGGAATATCTTTGTGCATATTCCCTACGCGGAGGATATCGATTTCCCCGATCATTTGATGCGGACGCGGCGGGACCACGATAGATTCCTGGACCTCATCGTGTGCGTGGCGTACCTTCGGCAATACCAGAAGGAGGTCAACCGCGACGGGGATGTTGAATACCTTGATGCGGACTTTGAGGACTACGCGATCGCGCGGGAGATTCTGGTAAACGGGATACTCGCCTCGACCATGCGGGAGTTGCCCCGTGGCTCGATTGACCTGTATGACGAGCTTCGGGAGATCGTACGGAAGCTTTCATGCAAGAAAGACCTGAATCCGGTCGATGTCGGCATCAGCCAGCGGGAGATCAGGGAGCACACCGGGCTTGGTCACTCGTGGGTGAAGATGCACCTGCGGATACTGGTCGAATACGAATACCTTGTTGTTGAGCGCGCTCATGGCCGGGGATCGCGCGCGGTGTACCGGTTACGCGAGGACGCGCCGATATCCGAGATCACGTTTGCGATGATACCCACGCGCGAGGAGCTGGAGGGGCGTGTTCGGGACCGTGAAAACGGCAAGCAGCAATGAAAAAGGTGAACACGGATTTTGATATGTATGTAAAAGTGGGCAAGTGGGCAAAAGTGGGTATTACCCACTTGAAGGGCGTAAGTCCTGATCCCACCAGGGGTTACAAAGTGGGCATGAATTCGCCGGGGGGGATGGCCGGGAGGAAAAAGTAACGGGTAATGAACAGGCAGAAAACGATATACGCCGAATACCTCCGGGAACAATCCCTCAAGGGGCGCAAAACGGAGAAGCGGAAGTCCAACCTGAACGTCTTTTTGCGGTACTGCGAGGCTTCCGGCCTTGACCTCTACCGCGTCACGATCCGCGACGCTGAAGAATTCCAGACCCACCTTGCCACGCTGACGAACGAAGACGGGGGCCTGCGGTATACGGCCGGATCGGTGCTGGCGATCATAGGAAGCCTCTCGGCCTTTTATGACTATCTTCGCCGCAGGAAGCTTGCCCCCGCCAATCCTTTTGCGGCGGTGACGCGCGTACGCAAGGAGCGGACGCTCCCGAAGAACATCCTTACCGAGGAGAAGATGGACGAGTTTCTCCGGCATGTGCGGGAGTTCTGGAAAGGGAAAGACCTCATCCAGCGGCGGCTCTTGTACAAGGCCCACGTGGTAGCGGAGCTTATGTATTCGACCGGCTGCCGCATCAACGAAATCGCCAAGGCGAGGCCGGAAGATGTGGATTTTCTCCGCGGTACCATACGCATAACCGACTCGAAAACGGGCGTGAAACGGGACGTGATCCTGAACGAATACGCCGCGAAGGCGCTTTCGATTTACCTGGACCGGATGCGGCCGTATGTGCTCTTCGGCAAAAACGGCGGCGATGCGGGGCTTCTCTTTGGCGCCCGTACGAATTTGGCGCTATGGCTGAACGGTCTTCTGGCGCGGGAAAGCGGGAAGCTCGGTCTCGGGCGTTTTACGAGCCACCATTTCCGCCATGCCGTGGGGTATCACCTTCTCCGGGGAGGCTGCGACATCCGGTACATTCAGGATATCCTGGGGCACCGTGCTCTTTCCACGACGCAGGTGTACACGAAGGTGGACAAGGAGGACTTAAAGGGCGTGATCGACGCGTATCACCCCCGGCGGTTTAGAAGCTCCCCCTCGCCCATTGAGACAGACCGGGAGCTTGGAGCGTGAAGCCCTTTGAGTACCACGCCGCGCTTTATGAAAGCCACCTTGCCGCGCTCCACCGGAGCAAGACGGTCCGGCAGCAGACGAAATACGTGCTTGCGCTCTTTGCCCGTTTCTTGCGGGAACACGGCAAGGGATGTGTGCATGAGGTTGTCGAGGCGGAGA
>Ga0208939_1003095_pt1 | contig 11228 bp, 12 predicted proteins | sample AD_STIC12_MetaG_FD_184437 | JGI IMG/M metagenome (GOLD analysis project Ga0208939, IMG submission 184437) | Active sludge microbial communities of municipal wastewater-treating anaerobic digesters from USA - AD_STIC12_MetaG (SPAdes) (version 2) | ecosystem: Engineered > Bioreactor > Anaerobic >...
TGTACACCCCTTGTACACGGCGCTTTGAGATGGTATCGAGAGGGTGGGGGCAGGGAAGTGCCGACGAGAGCGTGCCAGGGCAGGGGACGGTATGGCCTTAAAAACTATCGGAAACGACGAAATTTACAGGGACAACGGATTGACATTGCTTTCCCGGATGGTTTTCGGCATCCTTGCCTGTGAAACCTATGAAGCAGAAGGGTCGAATCGCTGTCGCGCCACTGGCTACTGGCCAGGTTTGGCGGATGGCGGATTCACATCTTCATGTTGACCTCGTAGGCAAGCACCTGGTCCATTACAAGCTCATCAAGCGCGACGCCAAGCGCACCCCCATGTCGCTTTCCAACAAGAAGACTGTGGAGAAATACCTCAGGACCAACAAAGCCGTTTTGGTGCAGGGATAAACGCATTTGCCCCAAAAACGGGGTGGCCTGGCAGAAAAGAGACAGAGCGTGCTGGCGGCGGGCTGCGCACCTCAAAACCGAGTCGTTCCCCCGAGGAGTCCGTGCCTTCGCCCCCCAAAGGCTCACCCCCAATATACGACACTCTCTTTAAGCTCCGGTTAAAGACTCCGCCCGCTGGGAACACCATGCCCTGCGGACACAAGCCTGTATTCAGCCGCCCCGGAGATTTTATCCCGGCTTGTCTTTTCGCCAACTCCGGCTTAACAGGGAAACATGAACCGCAGACAATTCATCCAAGCCGGTGCGGCGGGATTGGCGTTGGCGTCCCTCGGCGGCTATGCCGCTGAATTCGCAGACCAGAAGAAGCGTGTTGGCCTCATCGGCTGCGGTTGGTACGGCAAGAGTGATTTGCTCCGCCTGATTCAGGTTGCGCCGGTCGAGGTGGTCTCGCTATGCGACGTGGATAAGCAGATGCTCGCCGGGGCGGCGGAGATCGTCGCCGCGCGCCAGGCCTCCAGGAAGGCGCCCCGCACCTATCATGACTACCGGGAGATGCTCCGCGAAAAGGACCTGGAGATTGTCCTGATCGCCACGCCGGACCATTGGCACGCCCTGCCGATGATCGCCGCGGTGGAAGCCGGCGCGGATGTTTATGTGCAGAAGCCAATCAGCGTGGATGTGGTCGAGGGGCAGGCCATGCTGGCCGCCGCGCGCAAGCATAAACGCGTCGTGCAGGTCGGCACCCAGCGCCGCAGCACCCCGCATCTCATCGAAGCCCGGGACGCCATTCTGCGCGAGGGAAAGCTTGGCAAAATCGGGCTGGTGGAGATTTACAGCTATTACGGCGGCGGCGCCGGAACGGAGCCCGAGGACAGTGCGCCGCCCGATTACCTTGACTGGGAGATGTGGACCGGCCCGGCGCCTCTGCGTCCCTACAACCGCATGAAGCACCCGCGCGGCTGGCGATCGTTCATGGAATATGGCAACGGCACCGTCGGCGATCTCTGCATCCACATGCTCGATGCGGCGCGCTGGATGCTGGGTCTTGGCGCGCCGCGAACGGTCAGCTCCGCCGGTGGCATTTTCGTGCGCCAGGGCCGGAAGGCCAACATCGCCGACACCCAAACCGCGATCTTCGACTTCGGCGATTTGCAGGTGGTCTGGCAGCATCGCCGCTGGGGCCAATCACCCGACCCGCGCTATCCCTGGGGCATTACGTTCTGGGGAGAGAAGGGACATCTCAAGGCCAGCATTAACAGCTATACCTTTGTGCCCGCCGATAACCGTCCCCCTCTGCACCGCGAAGTGACGATGGAGTTGGAGCAATACCCCGAGGACCGGGAGGAAAAGGAACTGGAAAAACAAGTCGCGCCCGCGATACGGGGCCACATGAAAGACTTTCTGGCCGCCATTGCCACGCGTGGCAAGCCCGTGGCCGATATCGAGCAGGGGTATATTTCCACGACGGCCTGCATCCTGGCCAACCTGTCCATGAAGCTGGGCCGCAGCCTGGCGTGGGACGCCGCACGGGGGCGCGTGGTCGGTGATGAGGAAGCCAACGGTCTCCTGGCACGGCCCTACCGCGCGCCCTGGGAGCATCCCGAGCCGTTGAAATTCAGTTAGTCCCGGCCCGCCGGGTGGGCCACCGCTTCCGGCGCCGCCGCCGCGCCTACACCTTCGCCGGCACGACAAACGGTGGGCGATAAGGGCGCGTCAGCATTTCGTTGGCCGCCCGGTTTCCCGCAAAGCGTTCTTTCCGGGGGTCAAACTTGAGCGGCATCCCCAACCACACCTTGTCCTTCGCCAGATCCACGCCGTTGGCATCCAGATGCCCGGCCATGCGGTCAAAGGCCTCGGCCAGGCTCCGGTTATCCGCAAGCGCCTGCCGGATTTCTCCCGGCGCCTTTTGCGCCCCCAGCCGATAGGAGATATTCCCGGTATGAACCAGGCCCGCCGACAAATGGCCTTCCAGGATCTCCGCGTTGAGCGCTTGGACGTTGCGGCTCCGGACAGCGGCGATCCAGTTGCCATGATGGCCGCCCGATTCCGCCGTCAACCCCACCGGAGTCTTCACCGAATCGGCCGCGGCCTTCTTTCGGCCCGTGAAGCGCGTGATTTCCTTGCCGTCGCGGTCATAGATGATCGCTTCGGTATAGCTGGGGACTACCACGCTGCCATGCTCGCACTCGATGACGTTGCCGATGCTCACGCCCCGGTAGTTGTCCATCTTCCAGCCCTGGCTTTGCGCCGCCTGGTCGTGCGGCAAGCCGCGCACTTCAAAGAGCAGCGGGGTTTTGTATCCGTGATAGACAATGAGAGTGTTGGGGGTTTCGGCGGAATCCTGGTAGCCCAGGCGCCCGCCAATGGCTTGCGTGAAGGGCGCAATGGTCTTTTCGCCCAGAAACCAGCGGGCAATATCCAACTGGTGCGGGCCCTGGTTCCCATAATCGCCGTTGCCGTAGTTCCAAAACCAATGCCAGTCGTAGTGAATCGTCCCATTGCCGGTTTTGCGGCGCGGTGGTTCGTTTGGGGCCGGGCCACACCAGAGATCATACTCGATGTAAGCGGGCACCGGCTGCGGCCCATCCACCGTTCCGATACTCCTGCGGGCCTTGTAACAAAAGCCGCGCGCCAGCAGAATCCGGCCCAGGCGCCCCTCGCGCACATACTGCACCGCCTCCTGCAGCCCTCCTGACGAACGGCACTGCGTGCCGCATTGGACGATGCGCTTATATTTGCGGGCCGCTTCAACCATTTTGCGGCCCTCGAAAAGGTTGTGGCTGGCCGGTTTCTCGACGTAAACATCCTTGCCCGCCTGGCAGGCCCACACTGTTGCCAGCGCGTGCCAATGGTTCGGCGTCGCGATGGAAACCGCGTCCACATCCTTGTTGTCGAGCACCCGGCGCAGATCGGTGCAGGCCTGGACGCTGCTGCCCAGTTCCCGGGCCTTGGCTTCCAGCACCTGGCGGTCCACGTCGCAAATAGCCACCACCCGCACGCCGCTGAGCCTGTTCAGGGCCTTGATGTGGCCGGCGCCCTGGCCGCGAAAGCCAATCACCGCAACGCGGATGTCGTCATTGGCCCCGACAGCCCGGCTCCAGGTGCGAGCGTCCAGACTGAAAGCGGCGGCGCCGAGGGCAACGGTTTTGAGGAAATCACGACGATTCAGGTTCATAATAGTATTGTATTGTCTTTGGATTCAGTAGGGGAAGGCGGAGGTCAATTCAACTCCTTTTTCCTTAACTGGCAGAAAACCGCGCACTGTCTGCCAGCCGCCAGGCATTCCGCGAGACCCTTTTTGCGACGCTGAGAGGGCCCCTGTAGCATCGGGCACTTCAGCTCCACAGCAGCCGATTCGGCAAGGAGGAGCACTTTCGCATTCGCTTGACGGAGATGGGCTTTCCATCATACGATAGATCTATATAAACAGTTAGAGCCCAATCCCGCGCCTCTCCATCCAGGCTCTGCGCCAGCGCAAAGCTCACCGCCTGCGCTCCCTCAAGCTGCCGCCCCGCCTCATTTACACCTCCCTGCTGGAACGGTTCCTGACCTGCGGGCGCCCCCACTGCTCCTGTCATCAAGGCCACAAACACGGTCCCTTCTTCTACCTCAACCGCTGCCTGTCCAAAGGTCGCATGAGCAGCCTGCTGCTCAAATCCGACGCTCAGATCACCCAAGCCCGCCAAGCGGTCCAGGCCTACCGCCAGGTGCTCGCAGCTCTCGACCAACTCTCTTGGATCAATCTGGAACTGCTGCGGCGCGATGAGCCCTTGTTCGGGAAACCAACCCCAGTATGAGACTGCGTCAGTTCGCCGCCTATGTTCGCAAAGTCTTTCGCCTCCACCGGCTGGCCGGCCGCATCAGCGGCTCCCGTTGTGACCCCGACATCCCCCTCGGCCATCTGGTTAAGTTTGGACTTCGGTGCCGTGTTCACCCCCCCCAGCTTTCTTCAACTCCAAAGCGAGCCGCGCCGGAAAGCCTGGCGCAACACGCTGGGCTACGCCAAGCCCATCCGCGATGATGCCCTGGCTTATGCCACCGCGCGGATGCGGTTGGAGCGCCGTTGCGGACCGCGCTGGCGACCACCAACAAAGTGCTCAAGCGCAACAAGGCTTTCGTGCGCAATCAGATGAGCGGCCTGCTGGCTCTGAACATTGATGCCAATGAACATTTCAAGAGCCGGAGCCACTGCTGTCCGCAGTGCCTGCAACGCCAGCTCACGGTCAAGAATGCTCAGGGCCAGGAGGAAGAAGTTACCGAGTATTATCACAAAGAGGTTTATGCCCAACTCAGCGGACCGGCCTGGAACACGCTGTTGGATGGCGAACCCCTGCGTCCGGGGAGGAGGGCGGGCGGTGGCGTTGCGCTTGTTGGGCCGGCGGCGGCGTCTCTATGGCGTGCGCTTCCTGGATGTGGTCGTGGCCGATGCCGGGTACGCCAAGGGGCCGTTCCTCAAAGCGGTGACCGCTTTGGGCTGGGCCCTCGTCGTGGTGCTCAAGCAAGGGGATTACGACGTCTACCAGGAAGCCTGGGCCTTGACCCAAGGCCAACCCACCCACCAGTTCCGACAAGAGGAGCGCGAGGTCCGCCTTTGGGAAGTGCGCAGCCTGACCTTCTCCAAAACCTATGGCCGAGCCGTACGGGGGGTGCAGGCCGAGAAGAAATGGACCCAGTTCAAGGTCGTGGGCGGCAAAAAGATACCCGTTCCCAAACAGTCCGACTGGTTATGGGGGGTGACCGAGGACCTCGGCGGCTATGGTGGCCGGACCATTGGGAACCTGGGGCACGGTTGGTGGCGGATCGAGAACTACGCCTTCAACGTCCTGGCCCAGCACTGGCACCTGCGGCACTGCGCCCATCATGATCCGACTTCGATCCTAGCCTGTTTGCTCATTACGCTGCTGCCCTCAACCTGTTTCATGCCTTTGTTCTGCTCTAGGGCAAACTCTATCGGCAGGGCAAGATCACCCTGCAAGAACTGCGCCTGCAACTCTACCGGGCCGTTGAACACGGCTCGCTCCTGCTCCTGTTCAGCGGGGGAGCGCAAGGATAGGCTTTCGGCCGTCTGTTCTTTGATACTTCAAAACTGGCCGGCGGACCTTCACACAAGAAGTGTGTACTGGTGGAACGGGCGCGGCCCCCTCGACCGACTCGAAGGAACCTCTCGCCCCAGTTTTCCCAGCGCGAGTGCCGCCCCAATCATGGTGGAGACCAGCATACGGAATTTCTGCCGGGGCGGATGCGGGGTTGCCGTGCGCGGCGGTTTGCAGTATGCTCGGCCGCACGATGGCTTACATGGACAGGCCGGTCTGGCGGCGGAACTAAAGGTGCATGGCGCGGCAAAGACATAACGTGCTACCTGGCTTCAGCCTGACGATGGGCTTTACGCTTTTCTACCTGGGCGCAATTGTTCTGATTCCTTTTGCCGCCTTGGTTTTGCGCGCGCTGGAGCTGTCGTGGCTGGATTTCTGGCGTTTGGCGACGACGGAACGGGCACTGGCGGCGTATCGGCTGACGTTCGGGGCATCGCTGATTGCCGCGGCGGCCAACGGGGTGTTTGGCACGCTGCTGGCCTGGGTGCTTGTGCGCTATCATTTCCCCGGCCGCCGCAGTCTGGATGCGCTCATTGATTTCCCGTTTGCGCTGCCCACCGCGGTGGCAGGATTGACGCTGGCCAGCCTGTTTGCCCCCGACGGCTGGCTGGGGCGTTACCTGGTGCCGCTGGGAATCAAAGGTGCGTTTACGCCGCTGGGGGTGGTAATTGCGCTGACGTTTGTGGGGCTGCCTTTTGTGGTGCGGACGCTCCAACCGGTGTTGCAGAACCTGGAGCGGGAGGTCGAGGAGGCGGCGGCCACGCTGGGCGCGGGCCGGTTGCGCACGTTCGCGCAGATCATAGCCCCAACGCTGCTGCCGGCGGTGCTGACCGGGCTGGCGCTAGCGTTTGCCCGGGCCGTCGGGGAATACGGGTCCATTGTATTTATTTCGGGCAACCTTCCCTTCAAGACGGAGATTGCGCCGTACTTGATCGTGCAGCGCCTGGAAGAATATGACTACACGGGAGCGATTGCGCTGGCGGTGGTGCTGCTGGTCTTTTCGTTTCTGCTGCTCGGGGCCATCAATTTGCTGGAACAGTGGTCCCGCCATGCGCGCCGCCCCGCTTGAGGTTATGACGACCTTTTTCCCAGGCAAGCGTGGAACGGCGCCGCGCGCCGCGCAGCGAGGCGTGGAGGAATCGTCGCTGGCGAAGTGGACGCTTATTGGCATTGCCCTGGTTTTCTGCGTGGGGTTTCTGCTGCTGCCGCTGCTGAACGTCTTTGCGCAGGCCCTGGCGAAGGGGGGGGCGCATTATTGGCGTTCGCTGACGGAACCAGATTCGCGGGCGGCCATTCGCCTCACACTCATGGTGGCCGCCATCTGCGTGCCGCTCAATGTGCTGTTTGGATTGGCGGCGGCGTGGGCCATTGCCAAGTTCGAGTTCCGGGGCAAGCCGTTTCTGGTCACGTTGATAGATTTGCCGTTTTCGGTTTCGCCGGTCGTGGCCGGGCTGATGCTTGTCGTGCTGCTGGGGCAGCAAGGTTTCTTTGGCGAATGGCTCGCGGCGCATGAGATTAAAATTATTTTTGCGGTGCCCGGCCTTGTGCTGGCGACGGTATTCATCACCTTTCCTTTCGTCGCCCGGGAGTTGATTCCCGTGATGCAGGCCGCCGGCACGGAGCAGGAAGAAGCGGCGCTAACGCTGGGGGCCAGTGGCTGGCAGACATTTTGGCACGTCACGCTGCCTTCGGTGAAGTGGGGCCTGATCTACGGGGTCATCCTTTGCAACGCGCGCGCGATGGGAGAGTTTGGCGCCGTCTCGGTTGTTTCCGGGCACATTGCCGGACTCACGGAGACGATGCCGCTGCGGGTGCAGGCGCTTTACGAGGGCGCGACCACGGCGACCACGGCGGCGGCGTTTGCGGTGGCCAGCTTGCTCGCCTTGCTGGCGCTGCTTACCCTGGGGGTCAAGAGTGCCCTGGAATGGCGGCAGGCACGGGCGGAGCGGATAGCCGCCAGCGGGGCAGGCCAACGATGAGCATAGAACTGCAAGGCGTCACCAAGAAGTTCGGCGATACCGTGGCCGTCAACAACGTCAGCTTTTCCGTTAGGGAAGGCGAGTTAATGGCCCTGCTGGGCCCGAGCGGCGGGGGGAAGACCACGGTGTTGCGGCTGGTAGCGGGGCTGGAAATGCCGACGGCGGGAGACGTATTTATCCGCGGCCGGCGGGTGAATGATTTATCGGTGCAACAGCGGAACATAGGGTTCGTGTTTCAGAATTATGCCCTGTTCAAGAACATGAACGTGTTCCGGAATATTGCTTTTGGCCTGAAGATTAAAAAGTGGAAGCGCGCCCGGATGCAGGCGCGGATTGAGGAGCTGTTGAAGCTCTTTGGGCTGGAGGGGTTGGAACGGCGCTACCCGCACCAGTTGTCGGGCGGCCAGCGCCAGCGGGTGGCCATCGCCCGGGCGCTGGCGCCGCAACCAAGTGTTTTATTGCTGGATGAGCCGTTCGGCGCTGTGGACGCCCGAATTCGCCAGGAACTGCGGGAATGGCTGGTGACGCTGCATCATGATTTGAACGTGACGACGGTGTTCGTCACGCACGATCAGGAAGAAGCATTGGAGGTCGCCAACCGCATCGTCATCTTTTCCGGCGGCGTTCTGGAGCAGGTGGGCACCCCGCGCGAGGTTTATGACCAGCCAGCGAATGAGTTCGTCGCGCGCTTCATCGGCGCGATGAATGTGCTGGAAGCGAAAGTGCGGGAGGGCGTGGCGCGCATCGGCGAACTGGAGTTCCCCGCCCCCGGCGAGGCCGAGGGGCAGCAGGTACGAGTGGGGTTTCGTCCTTATGCGGTGCAGGTTTCCGCGGATCTGACACGTTATCGCTATCACGCGGTATTGCAGCATACGTTTTTCCTGGGGGTGCTGCTGCGGCTCGAATTGGAGTTGCCCAGCGGGTTGACCCTCCGCGCCCGCATGACCAAGGAAGACTACGCGCAGCAGGGGCTGGAGGATGGGCGGCGCGTCTCTTTCCAAATCCGCCAATACCGCCTGCTCGCCGGAGAGGCGGCGGCGTTGGGGCCGGAGGCCGAGTTGCAGCCAGAGACGCCGCCGGTGCTGGGAGACTATATTTGAGCGGCAGATTCCGGGAGGTGCCGGCGCTTTCCGTTGCGGTTTGCGCTGCCAACAGCCGGCAGTTGACGCGAGGCTTCGTTCCGGGATAAGGTGTGAGCGGCAATGGCACTATGCCTTCCATACTAACCAAACGAATGAGATCATCTGTGAATTATAATTCATCTTCCGCTTTGAATCGCCGCGAGTTTATCGGGGCAGTCGGCCTTACCGCCATGGTTCTGGGAACTGCGCCCTGGGCCCAGGGCGCCCCGGGCAAAAAGATTCCAATTGGGCTGCAACTCTATTCGCTGCGCGAACAGTGCAAGACCGACTTGCCGGGTATGTTGGCGGCCGTAGCAAAAATCGGATATCGCGGTGTCGAATTTGCCGGGTATCATGGCCGCAGCGCGAAGGAATTACGCAAGCTGCTTGACGATCATGGCCTGGTCGCCTGCGGCACGCATACGCCGTACGAATCTGTGTTGCCGAATAAGCTGGAAGAGACGGTCGAGTTCAACCGCATCCTGGGCAACAAGTTTCTCATCGTTCCCTGGATGAGCGAGGCGAAGTCCAAGCAGGAATGGCTGGATCGGGCGAAACTGTTCAACGAAATCGCCGACAAAGTGAAGGCCCAGGGCATGTGGATCGGCTACCATGCGCACGCCCATGACTTCAAGCAGATTGATGGGGTATCAGCCTGGGACCTGTTCTTTGGCAACACCAAGCCCACGGTGGTCATGCAGCTTGACACCAGTAATTGCCTGGCCGGAGGGGCGGACCCAGTCGCCGTGCTGAATCGGTATCCCGGGCGGGAGCAGACGATTCACCTCAAAGCCCACGGTGGTGGACCCGATGCCGTCATAGGCGAAGACAAAGTGGATTGGAAGTCGGTTTTTGCCTTTTGCGAGCGCAAGGGCAAAACCCAGTGGTATATTGTCGAGCATGAGAGTGCGCGGGATCCCCTTGATGCGGTCGCGCGCTGTTTCGAGGCGCTGCGAAAATTCGGCAAAGTGTGAGCTGAAAAGCCTGGCGCAACATTGCGTCCGCCGTGGCCCGGTTAATCGCTCGGGCAAGCTCCCGTCAGCGTCTCCCGCGCCCGGAGTTCGGTAGTTTTTGGGCGAATACGCCGAGGTGGTTGGCCACTCGGCGCTCAACCCCAACTGGTAATCCGCATGGGCGGTTTAGCAGTTTCGGAGAGCCGTCCGAACCTTCGATGACCAATGCGGTGCTGCCGCCGCCGTCCAAGTTTAGCGCGTTGTAAGCCCCGAGTTTACGCATCCATTCCGCCGTCTCCGCCGTGGTGGTGCCCTCGCTGTAGCCACTTTGCCGGCCATCAATTGCGACAAGGTAGAGGTAGCGCAAATTACGGCTGATTCCCACTGCGGAGCGCGGGTGGCGGCTGACCATCGTGCCATTGTTCGTGCCATTGATCAGCAGGGCATGGAATCCGCTCAGGCCATTATAGGCTCCTCGGACGTCCACTGGTGAACGTGCCACCCAAGCCCGCCGGTCCTGGCTGATCAGGAGCGCGTCCCAATCATGCCGGGATTGATAGAGGTCTCCGCGAGACAATGACAGGCCCTGCACGCGGGTCGGATCACCCCGCTGTTTGGCAAATACGTCAAAGATTGAGCCATTGAGCGCGGCTTGGCATTTAAACTCACTTAGAAACTCGGAAGTGGTACGGCCTCCCCAGGCGTTGGTGCCGTTGCCGATCCGCGGTGTGACCAGAAAACGGATGGTCGGTTCACGCAGATCTATCCGAACTGCCCGAACTTGCAGGCGTCGAGGAACCTTGGTCGCGCCCTCGCATATTTCCACGCCCCGAAAGATCGGTTTCCAGCGCGAAAGCGTGGCTTGAGCGACGACATCGGTCGGTTTTGCGGCCGGGGCATTAGTAATTACGACCACTCGCGCGGCTGGCACGGAAGGTTGGCAACTCGCCACTAGCGGCGCGAGCGCGACCATAAAAACGGCGATTATTTGGCAGCTCCCCGGTCGCCGATACATCTTGCCGCAGCCATTCATTTTGGATTTCATCGGCGGCAACCCTAACATTCCGCTCAGAGAAATAGCAACGGCAGGTTCGCCATGCTCATCTTTGCTTTTTTCGGGGCTTGCGCTTGGGCTGGGAATTGTGGCACAGTGGCAGCGTGTTAAGACGGAAGTGAGTCTTGCGCCTGTTGAGCGTGCCTGCGTGCGAGGGAGCCGGGGCACTGCCCAAGGCCACAATGTGGTCGGGTCATCGGGGAGCAGCGTACGGGGTTCGCTGCGCGGACTGAACAGGCGGCGGGGCAGGCTGGGTAGCTCAGTTGGTAGAGCAGAGGACTGAAAATCCTTGTGTCGGCGGTTCGATTCCGCCCCCAGCCACCACCGCAATTCCTCCGTGGCAATCAAGGGTTTCTGAACATCGGCCATCCTCCGTATCAGAATTTGCCCGCGGACTAAAATTTAGGCGGGCTCAGTTGAAATAAAAGAGCCGCGGTTTTACGTTGAGGGAGGTATTGCCTTTCCAAAAGCGGAGACATTTTTATTTCGCTGTCTCCACCTGCAGATCTCTCGCAGGTTGCCCTCCGCCAGCACTCGCTGCTATTTCTGTGAAAGATTAATACAAGTTGAGGAGGTGGCTCTGGGGCTGATTTGAGTTTGCGGGGTTGCTCCTAGCGTTGTTGA
>Ga0208939_1003096_pt1 | contig 11227 bp, 13 predicted proteins | sample AD_STIC12_MetaG_FD_184437 | JGI IMG/M metagenome (GOLD analysis project Ga0208939, IMG submission 184437) | Active sludge microbial communities of municipal wastewater-treating anaerobic digesters from USA - AD_STIC12_MetaG (SPAdes) (version 2) | ecosystem: Engineered > Bioreactor > Anaerobic >...
CATGACCGTGGGGAAGTCCATCTACGAGTTCGAGCCTGATGGACGCCCCGCGAAAGAATACGCGCCGCTCTATTGGGCGGCAAGGGGGACTTACCGATGACCAAGAGCAAGACCCAACCGGCAGTGGATATTAGAGGTCTTTACGACTTCACCGGCGAGGAAGATAGTGCGCCGGAACCGGCAGCAATGACGCCGAAACCGGGCGCTTTGAAACACCGGCCCAGCAGGGCGCAGCGCAACCGGGAGTGGGAGCGGCAGAATCCGCCGACCTGCTACCGCGGGATTCCGGCAGAGTTGCACGCAGCCATTGTCGAGATTGCGGGCGATCTCGCTGTTCCTCCGGGGGACGTGGCGCGCAAGTTAATGGAATACGGTCTTGCCGCCTACCGCGCTGGCAATATCAACTTCCAGCCCGTCATCGTAGGCAAACGCCGGTTGTACGTCCCGGAGGAAAAAAAGTGACTCTCGGTCTGCGCAAGTTGCGCCAAATCACACCCAATGCCGTAAACGGCACCGCATACGACCCGTATACACGCCGTATACATGCCGTATACGGGATTGTATACGGCGCCGCATACGGCGGCGTAACTAGAGGCGCTACAAGGGGCCTTTCTGACCCTACCCTGATAGTTGGTATGGTTTCAAATACAACGAGCCGTAAAGGGGCTTACAGCCCGTTACAGAGCAGGCACTAAAGGAGAGCAAAAAACATGGCACTCACTGTCACTATTACCATACCTAACCCTCGGCCTGACGACGCCCACGCCCTGATAACACTCGCAAAAGTGATCAGTGTTAATTGGGGCAGCTGGAGAGGAACAGAGGAAGACATGGATTTGGCATTCACAGTTTGGGATTCAGACCTCCCGGCAGCCCTAAAAATACTGGCAATGCAAGTGAACCTTATGGGAACCGACTTGTTTGAGTCAGGAGTGACCGACGACCTACGGGAGCAGACACCCCAATGGAAAACAGCCATACGGGAATTGGGCGAATTGGTGACTTTCTTGCGCAACGAGCCAGAGACCACCGAGGACGAGGCACTGCTGGAACGCCTCGGCGCCTGGTTGCGCGCCATAGACCGCATGTATGGCGACGCCACTGTGCCAGAACTGGTGTTGGTCAGCGACGGGGCCGGGCGCATCGTGGATGCGCAGGGCTATACGCTGTTTGAGTTCGGGTGCTTAGACACCTTGAGCGCGCACCTGACTTCTAGTATCAATGAGGCTTTGACATGACAGATGCAAAGGCAAACGACACAAAGGTTCCCGGAGTATGGGGCAAAAAATCCGCTCAGTTTTACGCCGAGCTGCGCAACCAACAGGTGGTTGTCCTTACTACCAGTGGAGAACGTTACGCTGGCACCCTGATTGGGGTGGACGTCTACGACATCATCATCCGGCAATCCAATGGCCTTGAGATGCTGCTATCAAAGGGCAACGTGGTCTATGTGCATCGAAGTACAGGCGCTGCAAAGGAGTCCAAAGCATGAGCCATGTCTGTTTGGTCAATTGCAGTGATGCCTACAATCCAGCGGTACTCCGCCTGGAGCCGTGGCTAGCGGCGCAAGGTCATACGGTAAGCCGTTTCGACCGCAAGCAACTGCCGCTGCCGCTGCACCTGCACTTGGCCGATGGCGGAGTCTATCTCTCCGCTATCTTCTCCTGGGATCTCCCGTTAATGGTCACCGTGGCGCGCCAGGCCCGGCAGCTGGGCAAGCCGGTGTACCTCGGCGGACCGGCGACGGAACAACAAAATGCCGCCTGGGTCCAAGCCCAGACAGGGATCGTACCCTGGAGAGGCCCACATCCGAGCGCCAAGATAGTCTTGGAGCGCCCGGTGATGACCTGGACCAGCCGGGGTTGCCCCAACCATTGTCCCTTCTGCATTGTCTGGCGCATGGAAGGGACGCTGCAAGAGCTCCCCGATGACGCCTGGCAGCCGGCCCCCCTGGTAATGGACAACAACTTCCTGGCGTGTTCAGACGCGCATCAGGAGCGTGTCGTCCGCCGCCTGGCAGATGCCGGTCATCTGGTGGACTTCAACCAGGGGCTAGACGCCCAATTGTATACGCCGGCATTCCGGCAGCTGCTACAACGGGTCGGGCTAAGGCTGCGCTTCTGGCGCTTCGCCTACGACATGCCGGAGGACTGGCCTGCCGTAGAAAGGGCGCTGCTCGATCTTCGTGCTGCCGGCGTCAACTGGAGCCGCATCCGGGTGTACTTGCTCTACAACTGGCATGAGTCACCGACAGAGGCGCAGGCCCGTGCAGAGCGCATCATCGGGCAGCATGACGCCCCCCTGGCGGTTCCCTGGCCAATGGCCTACCGCCCCCTGGATTGGCTGCACCGGCGCGACTACATAGCCCAAGGTTGGACCGCGCAGGCAGTGCGCGACTTCCGCCGCTACTACTCGCGCCCGCGCTTATGGCGCTCGGTGTCCTTCAAGGACTACGACCGGGGCTATCCGCGAGGTGTGCCGGCAGGCTATACCGATGACTGGAACACAGTCGCCACCGAGGTTAAGACCGCCGCCGGTTGGCGCTGTGAGCACTGTGGTCACCCTCACGATCCCGAAGCCGGTTATGCACTGACCGTGCATCACCTGGACGGCGATCCCCAGAACAACGCACCGGAGAACCTGGTCGCCTTGTGCCAACGCTGTCATTTGCGCTGGCAGGCGCTGTGGTTACCCGGGCAGTTGATGCTGCCCACCGTCACGCCTCCCGCCTGGATGACGGAACGCGGGTGGGCATAATAAGACGAGGTACTGACATGGGTGATGCTAATGCGTTTGTAGCCTGGTTACGCGAGCAGATGGAACAACGCGAGTGGAACCAGAGTCGTCTCGCCCGCGAGATCGGGGTAACACGCGGCGGAGTTTCCAAGATTTTCAGTCAAAGTCGCCTTGCCAGCGTGGAAACACTCATTGGAATAGCGCGAGTCTTCAATGTAGGAATCGAGGAAGTGCTTTCCCGCGCCGGCTATGAGTTGGTGGCTAACACTAATGCTAGTTCAGAAGCGCCGGCGCTCCCGGAGTTACCAGCGCCGGCGCCGCAACTGCTGCCGTTACCCTCGGACCCGGATTCATTTGCAACGTGGCTCTCTGGTGAAATGCAGGGGCGTGGCTGGAATGCCGGGTGGCTGGCGCGTTCCACCGGCGTGGGAACGAAATATGTTGAACGCATCTTGAAAGGGGCGCCACCTAACCCACACTATTGTCAGGAGTTAGCCATTGCATTTAGTATGCCGATAGAGGAGGTGCTTAAACGGGCTGGACATTCAACTGGTCCCGCTGGACATACGGTAACCGTGGATGTCATTGTGGCATACCTTGAGCAACTCAGCTCAAGTGATCAGGATTCAGTTATGCGGTTTGTTGGCAACCTGTATTCTCAGCGCGAAGCTCAAAAGCATGTGCCGGAGAACGCATAGCATGATGCACTTACAACGCCTCACCAGGGCCGCCGGTTATTTGAGAGGCCGGGACACTGAGACACGGTGCAGGAGACCGGGGTTGGCACTTTGGCCGCCACGGTTGAGCGTACACGCCTCAGCGGTTCACGGTTTCGACGGTGTGTGCTATGGGTGGGTGAGCGAGGGGCTGGCCTTAACAGCGGCCATCCACAGGGGTGTTGTAGTGAACATGCCATTTCGTCGTCAAGGAGTGTGTAATGCGCGGTCGTAGACCACAACCACTGCCCCCAGCGAATGCCTACGCCATGATCCCGCAGTTCATGTATGCACTGCTCGGTAATGGCAGTATCAGCCCGTCAGCCTTTGCGTTGTGGGCGACGATCCGGCTCTTTGCCCGCGACCAGGTGCGCAGCACTTTCAGTCCGGGACCGGTGGCGCTAACTACCACGCAGCTGGCAGAGCTCACCGGGTTGGGAGAAACCCAGGTGAAGTATTGGCTAAAGGAGCTAGAGATTGCAGAGGTTCTCAAGCGCGAGACCTCACCTGGCGGCAACGCCCGTCAATTGCTGCTCTGCCCTCCTGGAATTACCGGTCGGATAACCAACCGGTTGGTTGACCAACCGGTTGGTTCACAGGAGGAGGATATTATAGCTTTAGAGAATTTAGAAGCTACTCCTCCTCCTAAAGCTCTCTCTGATAAGGGGGGTGTGGGGGGAATGAATTACCGGTCGGATAACCAACCGGTTAATCTTCCGACTGGTGGAACGCCGCCCCCTAATGATGGCGGCACCCTTGCGGATTACCGGTCGGATAACCAACCGGTTAATCTTCCGACTGGTAAAACCGCGATTGCCGCATTGCTCCGCGAGCGGGGGGCCTTCCCGCGCGTTGCCGATGACATTGCCGCTGTGCTCATCGCTGCCGGCATCACCGACCTCGACGAAGTGCGCGACCTGGTTAATGCCGTGATCCGGCAGGTCGTGGCTGAGGGCGCGAAGGAAACGCAGGTGATCGGGCGGGCCATGAGCCGACTGCGCAACGGCGATTGGGACATGGAAGCCGTGCGTGAGCAAGCCGTGGCTGCGGCGCAAACTGCCGCCTATGCGCGGTACGCCACCCAACTTCCAGCGCCCGCCGCCGAAGATGCCGGCAACAATGACGCTGGCGCGCCTGCAGCTGCACCGGCGACGGCGCAGACTGCCGGGGAACTGCCCCGCGCCGACGAAGCCGCCCAACTATGGCAACAGACGTTGGACGTGCTGCGCTTGGAAACAACCAGTGGCATTTTCAATCAGTGGTTCTTCCGCAGCCGAGCCATTGGTTACAACGGAGATGGAAACACATTGGTGGTCAGCGTTCACAACGCTGCTGCCGTCCAAGTGCTCTCCAGCGAACGAATGATGCCACTGATCCAGCGCAGTCTGCGCGATGTCGCCGGCGCGGATGTGCCGGTGCGGTTTGTGGAGGTGACTAAATGACCAGCATCCATTGTTCGATATGCCGCAATCTCATCCTTGCTGACCAGCCTGATGGCCTGTGCGAGAAATGCCGGCGTGAGTCGGCGCAAGGGTATGCCGTGCGTAGCCTCGCCGGGCGTTGCGCTAGCGGCGCAGAACGCGATCACGGAACCCGGTTTCACGCCCTGCCTATCGAGGGTGGGCGGGTGAGCGGACGGGCGCTGTGCGGCGCTGAGCCTGGGCGTCGGTCGGCGGGCTGGTCAGAGTGGGGTCATGGTGAAGCCGTGACTTGCACCAGATGCCTGAAAAAACTGGGGCAGCACCACGCTTGACCTGGTTGTAACAAGGGCTTGGCGTTAAGCGCAGGCTCCAGCACTTTAACAAGTTATCTCGTTTTTTTCTTCCCCACGATAAGCGGGGATGAGCCGTATCATATCATGGTTCTCCCCGTCAAACATCGCGTTTTCCCCACGATAGCGGGGATGAGCCGCAGTAGACGGTTGGCGGTGCTCCGCGTTGTCCGTTTTCCCCACGATAAGCGGGGATTGACCATCTCAAATCTATTCTCAGAGGAGATTTATCTAAGTCTTTCCCACGCAGGCGGGGATTGGCCGGGCTATTTTTTAGAGGCGCGCCCCTGGAAAACGTTTTCCCCACACAGGCGGGGATTGACCCACATGATCGTAACGTGTATGGGTTTTTTCTCATTGCTTCCCCAGTGAATCGGGGATCCACCAGAGACAAAGGTGCTCTCGGTATGTCATGTTGGATGTTCCCCACGTTAAGCGGGGATTGGCCCGTTCGCGTGTTGTTCAACCTGCCATCGGGAAAGGGTTTTCCCCACACGGGTGGGGATGGGTCGTGGTCGTTGTGGGAGTTCACGCCGTATGGTCCGTTTTCCCCACACGGGTGGGGATGGGTCGTTTCCTCAATCGGGTCGGCTAACTGCCCATTGAGTTTTCCCCACACGGGTGGGGATGGGTCGTATGGAACGCGAAAAACTACCTTGGACCAGTCGTTTTCCCCACACGGGTGGGGATGGGTCGGCGTACAAGACGTTGTGGGCGATGGAGGCAGCGGTTTTCCCCACACGGGTGGGGATGGGTCCTGAGGGTAAGAAAACAGACCGCGCCCGCCGTCGTTTTCCCCACACGGGTGGGGATTGTCCGCCTCCGTTACCGACAGGTTATCCGTAGGTTGTGTTTTCCCCACATAGGTGGGGATTGGCCATAGGGTGGGTATCCGGCGATCTCGGTTATCCCATTTTCCCCACACGGGTGGGGATTGTCCGCCCCTTACAGTGAGGGAACTTGGTCTATTCTGGTTTCCCCATGCAAGCGGGGATTAACCAACAAATTGTTAGGCTCAGGATCACATTAAGCGGGGACAGACCGGGATGGATGCAAAATAGATTTCACAGGTATGCAGGTATGACGACATGATACAGCGTGGAAACATCGTACCTGCATACCTGTGAAATTGCCTTTGCCTTAATCCCCGTCTCAGGCAATGGTTTATAGCAGTGCAGGAATCCCCCGGTGGCAGGGTCACGGGCGCAACAGCATTGCAATCAATGCCCCCGCCGTGGTGGATGCGCCTCGTAGGCGGCAACGTTCAACAAAATCACGAACAAGGAGGAGAGAGAAGGGAATGAGGGTCACGGCGACTGATCGTTTTATTCGCTTGCTCATCGCCTTGGCTGGCGGCGATGCCAGTCAAGTGGAACTGCCCCCGTTGAAACGACAGATGCACATCGTTGTACAGCGTACTCCAGATAATGGGCGACTCGTCGTTATTGCCCCCGGCGCTCTGTCGGCTCCTTCCGCTGACGACGCAGCAGCAGCGCCCGCCATCGCTGGCGGCAGCGTCGTCTATCTCACCGGCAAAATCCTGGCTCGCCCCAATGTGAAAAACCGGGAAATGCCGGTCGAGGTGCAAGGCGATGAACCGCCCGTGACCGTCCGGGTCCCGCGAGGGCGCTGCGACAAGATGCTGCCGGGAAACATCGTTTTCGTCCAGGGTCGCCTCGCCGGAACGGTGGTCGAAGGCACGGTGGTGAGCGTCGTTACAGCCAGTGCCGGAGCAGCGTATGAAGGCTAAGCCAAAGCCGGGGTGTAACGTTGGGGGGCGGTATGCCGGGCCAGTGGGTTGGAATCAACTGCCGGCAGAACGCCGCGGCCCAGGGGGATGGGTAGGAGCAATGGCAGCCCGGCACACACGCGCCAGGGGAACCGGATGCCACCGGCAGAACGCCACAACGCCGGAGAGAGCCATGCCGCGAGAGGGAAGCAGCACGGCTCTACCAGGGACACGACACCAACGGGCAGTATCACGGGAGAGAGCAATGACCCAACAGGGAGAAACTGCGGGGGTGGGCGGCTTGCCGACATGCGCCAGCCTCTCACGCCGGCACCGGATATGGCGGCAGGGAGATATGCCGGTTGGTAGGACGCCAGCACGGGGGTGGCGCGGACTCCAGCGGCAGAGAGCTAGAACGCTGCAGGACGGCACGCCGCGAGAGGATCGGGTAGCTGCCTTGCCACGCCCGCCGCCCCCCGCAACGTCAGACGGCAGGAGGATACCACGGAATCAGAAAGGCTATGCCGTGAGAGGCACGGTATGACTGCGGTAACGGAGATATAACGCAGGAGAGAGATATAACGGCTTGTCCCGGTAGGACGCCATTACGGGAGGATGCTGTGACAAGCCGTTAGATGAATTACTTGGAGGTGCTAATGAGCTTTAACCTGGTTACTCAGAGATGGATTCCGGTTAGTTACACGGATAATCGCACGGATACGCTCAGCCTGGCTCAGACCTTTGAGCAGGCCGACGACATCCGTGACCTCGGCGGTGAAACGCCGCTGGTCAGCGCCGCCTTACACCGGCTACTGTTCGCCATCCTGCGCCGAGCCGTACCGATGGAAACGCCGGCAGAATGGTCAGAAGTGTGGAAAAACGGCTGGGGGACGTTGCCCGGCGCTTACCTTGCCCGTTGGCAGGGGCGCTTCGACATCTTCGACCCCGACTACCCTTTTTGGCAATGCCCGACTGTTACCAGAGAACCCAAGTCGGTAACAGACATTGTGCTGGAGTGGTCATCGGGCAATGCCAGCACGCTATTCGACCATCACGATGACGCGCACGCGACGACCATTGACGCCCCAGAAGCAGCCCGGCGCTTGCTGGTCGCACAGACCTTTAGCCTCACCAAACTCAGCGGCATCCCCGGAGTTTCATTCTCGGATGCGCCCTGGGCCAGAGGCATGATCTTTTTGGCGCAAGGCAAGACCTTGCGCGAGACCCTGCTCCTGAACTGGTTGCCTGCGGACTTAACCGGGCTCCCGGTGACTGACGCTGACGCCCCGATCTGGGAACGTGAGGAGCCGTGGGCATCAGACGAATGGGGCGATACCTACATTCGCGAGGCGTTTGGTTATCTCGACTATCTAACCTGGCCGGCGCGCCGGCTGTTACTCGTCCCGGAATACGAGGCCGAAGGCCCCGTGGTACGGCAGATACGGTGGGCGCCAGGCTACAAGCCCCCGGCGGGTTACCTGGATCCGCACAAGCATTGGACCCAGCTCGATAAGGGAGCATGGGTTTATCAAGCCTTTAAGGTGGATGCGCTGCTCTGGACGAATTTGTATACCTGGCTGAGCGCGCTGCCAAAGCCCGAAGAACCGGAGCCCGATCCCGAACCAAAACCGAAAAAACGGAAAGCCGCAAAACCAGAGCGCCCCCAACGCCAGGCGCAGGTGTTCACCTGGTTGGAGCAGCTCTGCGACCAGGGTTACTTACCCTACGACACGGTGATGAATTGCGCGGTAATGGGCGTGGTCCCCCACAAACAGCTCGCGGTAGCGTCAGGCTACCGGCGAGAACAGCTGAGCCTGCCGCTGGTTTATTGGCAGGACATGGCGCTCCGAGCGCAACTCCTCGAAGCCTTGAATCTGGCGGAGACCCTGGCGCGCAGTATCTGGGGAGCCACACGCACCTGGGCGCGCCTGATAATCGCACCACTGAGCGATGTAGATCCCAACGCAATTCAACCAGCGCCGGGAGACGTGGAAAAGGCTTGCGAGGTTTGGAAGTTGGAGGCGGGTTACTGGGCTACCTTGAGTCCGGCAGTGGAGCGGCTCTTGCAAGATCTACCGACAGAACCGGAGAGCGCCTTACGCGCCTGGAAAAAGAGCCTGGCCGCCGCGGTTGATACGGTGCTAGACGCCCTGGTTGACCCTGACAATCTCAAAGCCAGCACCAAGGCGCGCCTGCAGCTCGCCGCTGCAATGGCGCGAGAGCTACAAATCAGAAATCCGTTGTCAGCAAGGAGAAGTGAAGATATGGAGAATCTTGAGCCATTCGTGGCCTATCTGCAACAATTCCACAAAAAAGATGATCGAGCGGCACTGGCCGACCTCCGCGCCGGATGCGGGCGCGAGCCTGGTACAGTGGTCAGTATGTTCCCCTACGTTGTGAAGTGGACGCGGGCAAACACCCCGTGGCGCGACGGAGGGTTGTATACCGTTGCGGCTTTGTTTGCCTACCACCCGGAGCCTGGCGGGTACGGGGACTTCGGGAGCTCGCTACGCCAGGCGAAGAATGGCGATGATCCAGGGATGGAGAATCGCTTAATGCGGTTACTGAATGCCGATCAGGAAGACCTGCCGGCGTTGCTCTATGAGTTTGTGACCTTGCTGAAGGCTCGGAACGTTGCCGTGAACTGGAGCCAGCTGCTCCGCGACTATTGGGGGTGGTCGCATCCCGACCGGTACGTACAGAAGCGGTGGGCTGTCAGTTTCTGGCGCGGTTGGGAGAGTGAGGAGGAGGAAGATACCGGGAATCCTTAGATGCTTCCAAACATACTTCCAAAGATACTTCCAGTTTCGACATTCAATGCTAGATCAACCAAATCACAATATCAAGGAGATTGTTACCATGTCAGCAACCAATGCAACCAAGTACGTTGAGATCCACCTGCTCCAGAGTTTCCCGGCATCGAACCTCAACCGCGATGCGGCGGGGAATCCCAAGGAATCCCCCTTCGGGGGTGTGCGGCGCGCCCGCATTTCCTCTCAGTGCCTCAAGCGGGCAATTCGTACTGCTCCGGTCTTTGCAGAGCAAACCGGCGTTCCTCTGGGGTGGCGCAGTCGCTATATGATGGATCTGCTCCGTCAGCGGTTGGAAGGGAAAGACGCCACTGAGGTGGCGCGGGTGCTCAATGCGTTCGTCCCGTTCTACTTCGGGAAGCTGGACGAAGAAAAGGGGCGGGCGACTACCGCCGCTTTCTTTTCCGCTGGCGAGCTCGGCGTGATCGCTGAGGCGCTGCTGAGCCAATGGACCATCCTGGTCGCGGAAGCCGTGTTCACCGAGGAAACTAGCGAGGAAGATGCGGAGCCCCAGACGAAAAGGGGCAAGGGCAAGAAAAAGGCCAATGGCGGCGGGGATACTATGGCCACCATTGCAGCGCAGCTCATCAAGCAACGCGTCGGGTGGACCGACGCGCCGGACATTGCGCTCTTCGGACGCATGATGGCCCATGATCCAACGTTGGAAATCGCCGCGGCCTGCCAGGTCGCGCCGGCCATCAGCGTTCACCGGCACATGCCAGAGCAGGACTTCTACACGGCGCTGGACGACTTCTTGGGTGACGAAGCTTCGATGCTTGGTTCGACGGCGTACACCAGCGCCGTATTCTACCGCTACGCCCGGGTGGATTGGGACTTGCTCTGTCGCAATCTGAACGGCGATACCCAACTGGCAGAAAAGACGCTGCGCGGATTCCTGCACGCCACGCTCGTAGCCGTGCCGACCGGCAAGCAGAACTCTTTCGCCGCGTTCAATCTCCCGGAACTGGCGTTGGGGATTGCCCGACAGGGTGGCGTTGCCTGGAATTTGAGCAACGCCTTCGAGACGCCGATAACGCCGCTATCTGGCGGTGGATTGATGACACCAGCGGTGCAGGCGTTGCTTGGGTACTACGAAGATACGGTAGAGCTTTGGGGTAAGGACTCTATCTTGGGGACGGCGCTGACCTTGCAGCGGCGCTATCAAGACGTCACGGGCGAGGCCGCTACTACGGTTGTTCCAAACATGAATGACTGGGTACAAACACTGGTACAGCACATCATCTCGGAGGAGTAATATGCACACGCTGTTAATTCGCCTGGCTGGCCCGTTACAAGCGTGGGGCACGCAGAGTCATTTCCAAATCCGTGAAACGGGGACGGAACCTAGCAAAAGTGGCGTTGTGGGCTTGCTGGCCGCAGCCCTGGGGCGCGATTGGAGCGTTGACGTAAACGATATTGCGGCCTTGCGTATGGGCGTGCGGGTAGACCAGGAGGGAGAACTGGT
>Ga0208939_1003118_pt1 | contig 11175 bp, 9 predicted proteins | sample AD_STIC12_MetaG_FD_184437 | JGI IMG/M metagenome (GOLD analysis project Ga0208939, IMG submission 184437) | Active sludge microbial communities of municipal wastewater-treating anaerobic digesters from USA - AD_STIC12_MetaG (SPAdes) (version 2) | ecosystem: Engineered > Bioreactor > Anaerobic >...
GGTCTGGCGGTTGTTGATCGGGGATTTCGGACGACCCCAGACGTTTTCACCAACGCGGCGGTCGAGCTTGTACTTGGCGTTCTGGCGCCTGGACATGGTAGCCTCTTCTTCGATGCGCTCCGGCGGGACCCCTATGGCCCTCGCGATCTCAACGGCGGAATGCGCACCACCCGTAATTTCCAGGCCATTTCCGGCGCGGAAGCGGGCAAAAACAGGATCGGCGGGGGAAAGTCAAGCCGGAGCCCGGAATCGAGCCAAATGGCTCATTCCCGGCACGTTTTTCAACTCGCTGGTTCCTCAATCGGCCCGTCTGGACAATGACGGGAAGGTTTTGATGGGCGGCGTCTGTTCCCCTTGAAAACTTGCGCCAAGTCGGAAATGTGAGCGGCTTGTCGGCCGCGCAGGCCTCGGAGCGTCAAAGACACATGGAATTCTTCACGCCCGAAGCCATCCAGGCTTTCTTCACTGTCGTCATGATCGATCTGGTGCTCGCCGGCGACAATGCGGTGGTCATTGGCCTGGCCGCCGCGGGCCTGCCGAAAGAGCAGCGCGGCAAGGCCATCCTCGTCGGCGTTCTTGCCGCCACTGTCCTGCGCATTCTCTTTGCGCTGGTCGCCACCCAGCTGCTCGCCATCATCGGCCTTCTGTTTGCCGGGGGCGTCCTGCTGCTCTGGGTATGCTGGAAGATGTGGCGCGAACTTTCGACGCCGCACAGCAACGACCCCGAAGCAATCGAAGGCAAGGATCTGGACGGCGACGGCAAGATCGCAGGCCAGACCATTTCCAAGAAGACACTGGCCCAGGCCGTCACCCAGATCGTGATCGCTGACGTTTCAATGTCGCTCGACAATGTGCTCGCCGTGGCTGGTGCAGCTCACGAGCATCCGTGGATTCTCGTTTTCGGCCTCGCCCTGTCTGTCGTGCTGATGGGCGTCGCGGCGACTTTCATCGCGCGGTTGCTCTCGAAGCATCGCTGGATCGCCTATATCGGCCTGCTCATCATCCTGTACGTGTCGCTTCACATGCTGTGGGACGGCGGCTGGCAGGTGTATGACTGCAACCCGACCTGGTTCGGCCAGACCGAGATCGGTCCGCACTGCCCGATCAACCCCACAGTGCCCGCCGCCCTCACCCCGCACTGAGCGGCTAGAAACTCCCCGAGACGAACAGACGGACGATCGGCCCGAACGTGCGATACTGCTCGTCGGTGAAAGCGAGGGGGTTCGTTCTCAGCCGCGGCGAATCCGGATCGTTCGGATCAGCTGACTGATAGACCTCGCGTTTGAAGTTCTCCGACGTGTCGTTGAGGTTCACCGCCTGCAGGCGAACCTTCATGCCGAATACATCCTTGTTCTCGATCGAGAAGAAGTTCACCGACGGCGCATTCCATTGGCGCGACACTTCGCTCAGGCGATAGAAGGCGTAGTTCTGATATTCCTCCAGGCCGCCCGTCAGCGTCCACGGCGTGCCTGGGATATCCCAGCGCAGGGCGACGTTGGCGGTGATCTTCGGATAGTTGCCGATCTGGCGCGCCTCGCCCGTCAGCGGATCGTCAAGCTCGCTGTTGCGATAGCGCCATGAGAACTCGGCCTGCACGCCCTTCGCGCCGATGGGATCGAACTTGATCGTGCCGGACGCGGTGATCGAAGAGGCCCAGGCTTCATCGATATTGCCGACGCCTTCGCCGCGAATGTCGGCGATGTTCGACACCTGCTGCCCCTGCGCGCCGATCGGCACAAGATCCACCACGTCTTCGATGCGGTGGTATTCGCCTGCGAGCTTCACGGCGCCCCACGGACCAAGCGTCTTGTTGACCTCGGATGAAAGTATCCACGACTGGTCGGGCACCAGCTCCACATTGCCGGTGAACGCATTGTTGTTCTGGATATCGACCGACGACAGGAAGTCCCCGAAATCCAGCTGGCCAACCTTGCGTTCGGCCTTGAAGGATACATCGAGCGTGTCGTCGACCTTCCACACCAGCGCGAGGAAGCCTTTGGGCCGCACAAATTCGCGCGTCAGGCCGCCTGCGCCTTTTTGCGACAGCTCTGAGTATTCAACACCAATCGAGCTTTGCAGGCTCCACGCGTCACTCAGCTTGCGGCTGTAGGACAGGTTGGTTTCGGCGCGACGCTCCTCCACCCGGGCCGTGCCACCCGGCAACACGGCGAGGTCGTAGCTTCCGTCGAGCGCCCGCTCGCCAAAATCGGTTGCGACATCGAGAAAGTTGAATGCTCCCTCAGCGGCGACCTGCATGTCTCCACCGAAAGCCGCGAAACCGTATTCGCCGCGAACGATGCTTTCGCCCTCTTCGGCGTGCTCGATCAGGCGTTGCCCGGTATCGGCAATATAAGCGCCGCCATCGTCGTAAGACTCGATGGTGACAAGGTCGTCGCCTTCTTCATAGCGATGCAGCGCGATCAGCTTGAGACGGCCCGGACCGAAATCAAATTCATAGTCGGCGCCGAGTTCGCCGCCGAGCTCATCCTCGCCAATCGCGGTGTAACGATAGAGCGGGTCGCTGTTCACGGGATTGCGGAACGAATCCTCGCGCCCGACGAAGTTGAGCGAGCGAAGCGACAGGTTCATGTTGGCGATCGCGCCGTCCTTGGCGTCGTAGGTCAGCGTGGCGGCAAGGTTTGGCTCCTCGCCGGCGCCGTTGAACCCCTCGCGGCGAAGGTCCAGCAGATTACCCGAACCGTCGCGGATAATGCCTATGCCATCACTGCCGTTGTGAAACTCCGCCAGATCGAGCGATGCTGACCATGACCAGCCATCTTCGGTCTTGCCATTGGCGGAGACAGATCCGCGATACCAGGAGGGCTGCAGGTTCTCGCGAAACTCGGGCACGACTTCCCAGTTGCCGCTGAATGCATCGACGTGGGCGATGACGTTCGCGACCTGTCCAGACAGGCCCGGGATGTTGAGCGTTGCGCCATCGACGACTTCGATCCGCACCACGCTCTCGGCCGAAATCCGTCCAAGCGCTGTCTGCGCATCGTTCGACTTGCCGGACACCCGGCGGCCGTTGATGAGCACGTTCTGCTTCGCCTGGCCGAAACCGCGCTCGTTCTGGTCTTCATTGTCGCCGTTGACGCTGAAACCCGGAATGTTGCTGACCATGTCTGCGGCGGTCTTCGGTGCGAAGCGCGCGAAGTAGGCGGGCTCGTAAACCTGGGCCTGGGATACCGCTTGCGTTGGGGGAGCCGCCGGCTGCGCGATCGCGGCGGGCGGAACAGCCAGCGCCATGACCCCGCCCGCAATCGAAAGCGTGCTCGCGTTACAGAAAAATCCCGCACGTCCGCCTGCGCGGCGGGCGCCTACCTGACCTGTCGACAATGCTCGTCCCCTGACCTTGACGGTTTCTATGGAGACGCTGATCCCTCCGACAGGGCAGCGACTCAGTACGCTAGTCGTAGTTCTACTTCGGCGACTTCGTCTCAGACACCGCGCCTTTGGAGCGCAGGTAAGCGGCGACTTCGTCATTTCCGTGACGCTCGGCCATTTTGAGAGGCTTGGTCGCGCTTCCGACGCGGGACGCCAGATTTACGTCGGCGCCCTTTTCGACGAGCAGCTTGACCATCGCGAGTTCACCTTCCGCAGCGGCTTTCACCAGCGGCGTGTCATGACCGGGCACGGACGCGTTCACGTCGGCGCCACGATTGAGCAGGAGCTGCGCGATAGACAGCGCATTGCTCTCGGCGGCGACGCTCAGCGGCGTGCCGGCGCCCGGGAAGCCGAGGTTCACGTCTGCGCCTGCATTGATCAGCGCACGGGCCACATCCGTGCAGCTGTTTTCGGCGGCAACGACCAGAGCGGTGCCGCGGCCGGGCGAAACGAAGTTCACGTCCTGTTTCTTCTCGCCAATCAGACGGTTCACTTCCGTCACGTCGCAATCGTCAGCGGCTTCATAGAGGGCGGAGTGTTCGCGCATCGAGTGATCGAAGTCGAACTTGATGCGATCGAAATCGCCACGAGCGCGGGCGGCTTCGATTTCCGCGCGGGCTGCGGCCATCGCTTCACGGGCGATCGCCATGCCATCATGGCTCTCGCGGATTGCGGCTGCGATTTCATCGCGGTGCGAGGCAACTTCCTCGCGCGCCTGGTCGAGTGCCGCGCGGATTTCGGCTTGGAGTTGGGGACCGAGGGCCGCACGCATTTCCTCGTGCGCTTGTTGAAGGGCATGACGCAGCTCTTCCTGGTCGAAGCCGCCTGCGTTCTGCCACTGGTCCATGTGGTCAGGATCAAGCCCGGCTTCACGCAGCGAGTTGCGGATGTCTTCCATGACCGCCGGCATTTCGCGCATCATTTCATCGTTCACCGACGTCGAGATTTCGGCGCCAAGCGCGGCCATTTCGGCCGACAGCGAGGCGAGTTCAGCCTGCAACTCGGGCGAGAGGTTGGCCATCTCGGCCTGGAGTTCCGGCATGATCGAGTTCATCAACTCGCTGATCTCGGCGCCGAGGCCCGCAAACTCCTCGCCATCCCACTGGAAGTCAAAGTCGTTCGGACCACGGCCGTCGAGCTCGTTCGAGCGCAGCCCATCAGCTGGCGGAAGCTCCGCGAGCTTCGGCGCAGTCAGGTCGATCGCGGCTTTCGGGTCCGGCGATTGAGCTTCCGCGGTGAAGCGCGGCGTCACCATCGCAGCAACAGCAACCGTGAGGGCCAGGCCGGCGAAAGCAAGCCGCCCCGAATAATTGGCCGGATGGCCGCCGGTCTTCGCGATATCAATCAGGCGCTTGATGCGGCGGCCGAATTGCGAGCGCGGACCAATGGCGCCGACCGCGAGCTTGGGCGCACGCACCCAGAGCTGGTTCTCGGCCTGCGTCGTCAGCGAGCGGGCAAAGGCTTTGGCGTCGCCCGTGCGATCCACAGCAGCTTCGTCGCAAGCGACTTCGCGCTCTTCGTCGAGACGGCGGCTGATCCAGTAGAGCGCCGGGCTCCACCACATCAGGGCCAGCACGATGCGTTGACCCAGCGCGGCGAGCATATCCCGGCGACGGATGTGGGCGTGTTCGTGCTCAAGCAGGGCAGCCATGCCGGGCGAAGCCAGCGCGATGGACTCGGGCAGCACAATTGCGGGCTTGAACAAACCAGCAGCCATCGGGCCGGGCGCTTCCGCGCTGACAACCACACGCACGCCGTTCATCCGGCGCTTCAGCGCAGCGGGAAGGTCCGCAGGCTTGGCGCGCGCCACAAGCCGCTCAACGGCGACGAGGTCACGCACGGTTCGCGCCAGCAGCAGGGCGACGCCGGCAAGCCAGATGGCCAGCAGCGGCAGGCCAAGCTCAGGCATCTTGATCTCGGGCAGCGTGAAGAGCGGCGTGTGCGAGATGGTTTCGGTATGCACAATCACCGGCGCGACAGGCGCAACCGGCGCCGCCGGCTTCGTCACGATCGTGCCGACGGGAGCTGTACCCGCGTCAAACACGGTTGGAACAACCATCGGCTCAACCGGCGCAACAGGCGCGGCGACCTCTACCGTCGCGATCGTCGCCGTGTTTGCAAGACTGACCGGAGCGTTGAGCTGCTTCAGCAGCCCCGCCACAATCGTCTCGCCGGGAATGAACGCAGCCAGCGGCAGCGCCAGGCTGGCGACGAACGCCGCGGCGGCCAGGCTGTAGCGCGTCGCGCCTCGCATGCGCTTTCCAAGAATGAGAACACCGGCGAGCACGGCGGCCAGCGCCACGCTCTGCCAGAGGTGTCCGAAAATCATCGTTTGCGGCAGGCTCACATCAGTCATTGCCGTCCTCCGGGGAGATCTGGTCGAGTTCGTTCTTCAGCGACTGAAGCTCGTCAGCACTGAGACTCTCGTTTCTTATGAGATGCTGCGCCAGTTCGGTCGGCGAACCTTCGAAGAAGGTCGAGACCATCTTGCGCAACGCGCGGGAGCGCGCGTCAGCGCGCGAGACAACAGGCGTGTAGATGAAGGCGCGACCGTCCTGGCGCGGCTTCACGTAATCCTTGTCAGTCAGGATACGCAGAAGCGTCAGCACGGTGTTGTAGGCGACCGGATAGCTGTCCTCGAGCGCGTCGGTAACGTCCCGCACACTCGCCTCCCCCTTGTCCCAGAGCACGCGCATGATGCGTTGCTCGGCTTCAGTCAGGACATCGGATCGTGGCTTGGGCATGGCTTTTTGTCTCTTTTGCCTAATCTCTTTGTCCGGCGTCCTGACCGATTCCGCAGACAACTAGTTCCTTAGGTGCAGCACATTCTCGTTTATCGATAATCGAGTCAACTAGGTTTCTAGTTGGGTTTTGCATTTTTTCTGAAGCGACCCGATCTGAAGGTGCTTTCAAGCCAGATGAAGTTGTCGCAAGTAAATTCAGGCGAATGCTCCAAGATAGGTTGCACCGCACAATTCGGGAAACAGTTCGGTTTCTGCAGGGTCAAAGCGTTGACGTTTGAAACCTGTTGCGTCGATTGACGTTGATCTGTCTCCGAGGGGGCGTCCGCCCCGCTTTATGGAGAAATAGACATGATTCGCACCACGCTAGTTGCCGGCATCGCTTTCACGGCTCTTTGCGCGCTTCCCGCCAGCGCCCAGCTTGGTCTGGGCGGCGGCGGACAGGTTCAGGTTCCAGGCGCTTCAATCGGCGGCGCTGGTCAGGCGACGGTGGATACGCGCCCGGCGACCGACACCGTCCGGGACGCTGCGGGACATACCAAGGCTACGGCTCAAGCAACTGCCGACGCAGCAAAGCAGAAGGCAGCTTAAGCCGCCGCCCGTGCGAAAGCCGCCAAGCCTGACGTTCAGGCTGGAGCCAGCACATCGACGTCGGCTGGCGTCGGCGTGAGCCCGCAGGGCGCAAGTGCTTCAGCGTCTTCGAATACCTCGGTGTCCGGGTCGGTGCAGCCTCACCGCTAGTCTCACGATCGCTCGACAAGTCATCCCGAAAGCGGTGTCGCTTTCGGGATGATTTTCATTTCGGCTATCCCGCTGCCGGGAAGGACAGCGGATCAGCGGACTCAAGACCGAACGAGCCTTTCGGATTTGCGTAGTCGCCCAGCAGAAGCTCGTAGTGCAGATGCATCGGGATCTGGTAGCTGGCTGTATTGCCCATCAGCCCCAACTGCTCTCCCGCGCGCACCGAAACACCCGGCGTCAATCCGCGCCCAAACGAAGCCAGATGGGCGTATCGCGTATAAACGCCGCCGCCATGATCAATCAGCATCATGTTGCCGTAGTCGTCGCGGTATTTGAGTTCGATGATCGTGCCATCGCCGCCGGCCAGCACTGGCACGCCAATGTCCGCGTGATAATCCAGCCCCTTGTGGAGCCGGTCGCTGCGCGGCCCATAACCTGACGACATGCAGGCGCCAGGCGTCGGGAAAGTCGCAACACGAACGCCCCTCACCTGCACCATTGACTTGAAGCCGCACACCAAGCCGCTCGTATTCGCAGGCGCATTCGACACCGACATGCGCGGACACAACGACAGCTGCGTCGAGAAGATCGCGCCGGGCTCGCCCAATGGCGACATCACCATGACTTGCGTCGTCGGTTTCGGCGGAGGCGTGACCGCTGCCTCAGGCAATGGCGGAGGTGATGAAGGGCTGGAGGCTTCCGCAAGAACCGGCGACGATGCCGGTGCGGGAGCAGCCGCAACCGGAACATCGACAATCTCCATGCCTGTGGGAATTGCAGAACTGCTGTCCATCGCGAGGTTGTCCAGCTGCTCTTCCAGCGTGCCGTTGTCGCGCTCCACCATGATGACTTCGCCGGCCGCAACGGCGAACTCGTTGATCTGAGTTCTCAGCGCATCAAACTTTTCGGCAGGCATCAGCTCACGCAGGCCGGCAAAACTCACCTGCTCAAGTCGCAGCTTTGCGCGGAGATCGTTGGCGCTGCGATCGATGGCGTCGGTCCATTCGGGCGGGGCTGGCCAGATGCTGCCGCCGACCCAGCCAACGAGGCCCGATCCGCCTGCGAGGGCGGTTACCAGAAGTGTCTTGATCATGTCCAAGCTCCCACCCGGGGCGGTCTTCGCCGCCCGTCTGGGTCAGAGCCTAGGCCTCCTGATCGGGAGAGTCAGCCATAGGCAAAGCCCCGCAAACGCCGATTTTCAGCTGATATGCGGGCCACGGAGAACCAGCGCGCCCGGCGCGCGTTCTGCTGACGCACGGGTGGACCAAGGGAGACCGCCTCATGATCCGCCACTCCGACCCAGCCGTTCTGACAGCAACCGCGATCGTATCGATTGCCGTCGGCTTCGGCGCCGCGACGCTGATGCCATCGCGCGACGCGGCGCATCAACCGATCATCAACGCGGACGCCTGGGAGCGAGCAAGCCCGTCTCCCGTAGTCGCTCAACCCGTCAGCATCGTGAACTCGGCTCCGCATTGTAGCAAATGGGCCATCTCCGATGTCGCGATGGAAGAAGTTCTCGACGAGATGATCCGACGCGGCTGGCGCCCCCCTACGCAGGGCGAAGCAATTGCGATGCTGGATGACGCTCGCACAACCGGACTGTCAGCCGTCGATCCAACGGCGCCGATGCCTTATCGCGGCGCATGGACTGCGAACAGCACACTCGGAGATGAGGAAGCATCTGCCAACTCACCGACTACTGGCGAGGCGAGTGACGAACCCGAAGAAACTGAACCGTCTCCTCCGCCCGCCTAGTCTTCCCGCTTCACGCGCGCCTTGCCCCGTCCGATCGCCAGCGCCTTCACGGCGCCTCGGAAAGTGCTCACCTCCTGCGCTGTCCATCCGGCCCGCGTGAAGGCGTTGCGCAAATTTTGTGTCATTGGCGCGCGTTTGGCGTCTGGAAAAAAGAAGCCGGCGCGATCCAGCTCCTCTTCAAAATGCTCCATCATCCCGATCAATTCGTCGCGCGTCGCAGGCGCATCAAGCGAATCCGCGAAAGCTGGCGGCGGTCCACTGGACTCAGCCTCTGCGTAGCCATGCGCCACCAGCGCAACCGCTTGCGCTAGATTCAAGGACGCGAACGACCGCGCGACGGGAAATGAAAGGATGGCGTCACTCAGGGCCACCGCCTCATTCGGCAGCCCTGCCCGCTCCGCTCCGAACAGAATGCCGGCGCGCACCTGGGTCGCCCGTATCCGCGCGACCGCCTCGACAGCGCCCAGCACCGGCTTCTCCATACCGCGCGGCCGCGCCGTGGTCGCCAGCACCAGTCCACAATCGGCAATGGCATCCTCGACCCGCTCGAACACCTGCACCTTCACCACATCCGGCAAGGCGCCCGCGCTCATGGTGTCGGCGGCCGGGTTGGGCCAGCCATCACGCGGGCTCACAAGCCGGAGATCATCCAGCCCGAAATTGGCCATCACGCGCGCGGCCGCGCCGATGTTCTCACCCATCTGCGGGGCAACCAGAATGAAGGCTGGCGCGGTCATCTATCGCGTCCCTATCATGTTCAAATACTCCAGCACGGTGCCAGGCGCTTTTTGCGCCATCAATGCAAGCTCGCGGAGGGCTTTTTCCGCCAGCCATTGTGCCCGTAACCACGTCTGGTATAGCCCGGCGCAGAATACCGGGTTAAGTCCGGCTACGTCGCCTTTCAGGAGCTTTTCATGGCCGTCATCAAGGTTGCAAACCCCGTCGTTGAAATGGACGGCGACGAGATGACCCGGATCATCTGGGCGCTCATCAAGGAGCGCCTGATCCTCCCCTATCTCGACATCGATCTGAAGTATTACGACCTCTCGATCGAGAACCGTGACGCCACCAACGATCAGGTCACCATCGACTCGGCCGAAGCCACGAAAAAGTACGGCGTCGCCGTGAAGTGCGCGACCATCACGCCGGACGAAGCCCGCGTCGAAGAATTCAAGCTGAAGAAGATGTGGAAGTCGCCCAACGGCACGATCCGCAACATCCTCGATGGCGTCGTGTTCCGCGAGCCGATCGTGATGAAGAACGTGCCGCGCCTCGTTCCGGGCTGGACTCAGCCGGTTGTCGTCGGTCGTCACGCTTTCGGCGACCAGTACAAGGCCACCGACTTCAAGGTGCCTGGCCCCGGCAAGCTCAAAATGGTCTATACGCCTGCTGGCGGCGGCGACACTGTTGAATACGAAGTGTTCGACTTCCCCGGCGCCGGCATCGCCATGGGCATGTACAACCTCGACAAGTCGATCCGCGATTTCGCGCGCGCCTCGTTCAATTTCGGCTACCAGCGCAAATGGCCGGTGTATCTGTCGACCAAGAACACGATCCTCAAGGCCTATGACGGTCGCTTCAAGGACATCTTCCAGGAAGTGTTCGACACCGAGTTCAAGGACAAGTTCGCGGAGTTCAATGGCATCTACGAACACCGCCTGATCGACGACATGGTTGCGGCCTGCCTGAAATGGTCGGGCGGCTATGTCTGGGCCTGCAAGAACTATGACGGCGACGTCCAGTCCGACACTGTTGCGCAAGGCTACGGCTCGCTCGGCCTGATGACCTCGGTGCTGATGACGCCGGATGGCAAGACAGTTGAAGCCGAAGCTGCCCACGGCACCGTGACGCGCCACTACCGCGCCCACCAGCAAGGCAAGTCGACCTCGACCAACTCGGTCGCCTCGATCTTCGCCTGGACCCGTGGCCTCGCCCACCGCGCCAAGCTCGACGGCAACGCCGAACTGGCCAAGTTCTCGACCACGCTCGAGCGCACGGTCATCGACACGGTCGAAGCCGGCTTCATGACGAAAGACCTCTCGCTCCTCATCGGACCGGATCAACCCTGGCTCACCACGGAAGGCTTCATCGAAAAAGTCGCCTCCAACTTCCAGGAAGCTATGTCGAAGTAAGCTTCGCGAAGCGAAAACGATAGAAGCCCGCGGGACTTCGTCTCGCGGGCTTTCGTTTGCGTTGTGCATTGGCCTGCTCTTTCGGTTCTCGACGGTGTCATTCCCGCGAAAGCGGGAAGCCAGGGGCGGCGGACGCTGTGCCTGGAGCCCCTGGGTTCCGGATAACGCCTGCGGCGTTTCCGGAATGACATGTGTGGGGTGTGGGGAAGATTGTGGGCGCACCCTCTCCATCGGACCAGCGCGCGCTGTCCGTGATGCTGTAGCTCGTCTCCCCATCGAGGGAGCGGGGCGCGGTGTGAAGCGCCGTGGGTAGTCCTGTTGCCTGCCTTGCGACAGGCGCTGCGCGTCGCAACGCGCCCCGTATCGGTCGTTCCTTCCCGGTATGGCAGCGCCGGAGTTGACCATCGACATCCAGA
>Ga0208939_1003128_pt1 | contig 11158 bp, 6 predicted proteins | sample AD_STIC12_MetaG_FD_184437 | JGI IMG/M metagenome (GOLD analysis project Ga0208939, IMG submission 184437) | Active sludge microbial communities of municipal wastewater-treating anaerobic digesters from USA - AD_STIC12_MetaG (SPAdes) (version 2) | ecosystem: Engineered > Bioreactor > Anaerobic >...
CAGCATGGCGCCCAAGCGGTTGACGGAGACTTGCTCTTTTGCATACCTGAAGGCCTTGGCCACTTCAGAGACGCCGCCTGCGTAAATGGGTCTAACGGCCGCATCGATCAGCGTGCGTTCAATGTTGGTTAGGTGAACCAGTGCAGCTTCGTCCGCTCCGTACTTCATCGTCTGTTTTACAACACCCAACTGTTGACTTGAGGCGCTGTTGAGCAGGACAAGGCGCCGATCATTGAAGTTCATTGTGTTCTGAGTAGCGCGCGCAGGAGAGCAGAAGGCTTCGTCGATCCTGGCCTGATCTATGTTCGCATCGTGACTTGGGCTCGTGCGTTCATGGTTAATGTAGATACTGGTCGGGATCTGTTCTGTGAGCCCGTGCATGTAGACGGCGGTGTAGTGACTGAAATAGCTGCTCGCCTTGATGTGGAGAAGCATTTCCATTGTCGGCACCTCGCTCCATACGAAGAGCGTTTCCCTCCGGTTCGGGAATGGAAATTCGAACCGCTTGAGACCGGCACTCTTGATAAGAAAATCGATGAAATCCTTGACGGTCGTGTTCTGCGACAGGCGCCAGTTGTTGCGCTCTCTAGACAGGATCGCTCCGAGTTCTTTGTACCTGAGAACGTGTGGTCCCTTCCGATCGAAGTGAGCCACGATATCTGACGTAGCAATTTGTAGACGATTCACGTGTCCAATATCGAATGTGAATGGGAAAAAATTGCCAGTCTACGAAGCACGAGTGCTTCATAGACTATCATCAAAGCGATTCAATGTCAACCTCCCTCTGAGCGTTGGGACCAAAAGAGGGCGAGGTAAAATGCAGCATTTATGCTGCATTTTACCTGTAATGGGTAATTTTGATTGCAACACCTTGTTCACCCAAAATGCGGCGTTCATCGTTCGCTGAATATGGAAGTTTCAATGAATTAATTGCATTTTTTCACTGTAGATGGCATATTCAGCGAATGCTGAAAACAAGAGATCCAATGAATCCTTCGGTATCGCTAGACATTGAGGAGGTTTGGCCTATCCGGCTTTCAGAGCTGCTGGCATCCTCACCGATCGTGAAAGACATCGCGATCGAACCCATCCGCTTGCACGAGGATGGCCCCGAGGGTGAGGTTTGTTTTCTCGTGGACGGGGAGTCTCACCGACTTGTGATCGAGTGCAAATCCTCGGGTCAGCCGCGCTATATTCGCGACGCGGTGGGCCGACTCGGCCGCGAAATCTTTCGCTCCCACGTTCTTACTCGTGGTTTGGTAGCTGCGCCTTTCATCTCGCCAGCTTCGCGTGCCATATTGGCCGAAAGCGGCATGGGATGGATTGATTTGGCGGGTAATGCACGTATCGTGTTCCCGCGCTTTCATCTGGAAATCAGTAAGGCCGACCGCGATCCCTTCGCGACCAAGCGCGAGCAACGCTCCTTGTTCTTCCCGAAGTCCGCGCGGCTTCTCAAGCTGCTTTTGCACAAACCCCACAAGTCGTGGAAGGTGGCCGAACTGGTCACGGAAACAGGGGTGAGTGCTGGCCAGGTCAGCAATGTGCGCAAAGCGCTGATTGAGCGCGAGTGGGCGCATGCCGAAGCGGGCGAGGGGTTCCGGCTAACCGAGCCTGATCAATTGCTCGATGCCTGGCGCGACGACGGCATCCAGCCTCCGCAGGTGCTGATGCGCGGCTATATGCTGATGCACGGGCGTACCCTTGATGCGGCGATTGAAGAAGCATTCTCCGAAGCTGCAGACCAGGATGCGCGTCTGTTGCTGGCTTCGCATTCGGTCGCGCGCCGGGTGGCGCCGTTCGCTCGCGTTTCTGGCGAGTTCTTCTACGCTGACTCAATGGGCTTCTCGCTTCTCAAGCGCCACCTACAGATCACCCCCACTGATAAGGGGGAAAATGTGACCATTTATGAGGCCACTGACGAAGGGTTATGGCTAGAAACAATGGAGCTCGGACTCAAGATAAGAGCAACCGGCCCCATCCAAACCTATCTGGATCTGCTGCCCACGGGAGAGCGAGGTCGCGAAGCTGCCGAGCATTGGCGGGCAGAGAAGATCAATCCCATGCTACGCGGAAAGTCATGATGGAACCCAAGTCTGCTAACGACTATGACGATAGGGGCGCACAGGCCGTCTACTCGGTTTTGCTGGAAATCGGTCAGGTGCTTGGCGCTTATCGTGATCAATTCGTAGTCATTGGCGGGTCGGTTCCCTGGTTGCTCTTTCCGGATGCCGTGCCAGCCCATGTGGGTACGCTTGATATTGACCTCAGCCTAGATGCGCAGGCGCTGGGTGAAGGCGAGTACAAGGGGCTGGTTGAGTCGCTTGAGGCTGCAGGCTACGAGCGGGCGGCCGAGCGGATGAAGGTGTTCCAGTTGCGCCGAACAGTCCGAATCGATGAAAATGAGCCGGTGGCCGTTATCATCGATTTGTTGATGCCTCGCGAGGCAAAGATTCAGCGCAACAAGCCGCCTCTTCTGGCCAATTTCGCGGTACAAAAGGCCGATGGTGCCGGTGTGGCCATGCAGTCGTTCGTGCAGCACAAGCTCCAAGGCATGATGCCCGATGGCCGTCCGAACACGGTGGAACTTCGCGTTGCAAGCATCCCCGCGTTCTTGGTGATGAAGGGCTACGCATTGGTGGGCCGCGACAAGCACAAGGACGCGTATGACATCTACTTCTCAGTGCGTGAGTTCGAAGGCGGGCCCAAAGCCCTCGCCGATGCATGCCGACCCCTGTTGGAAGATCCTGTCGCCTTGGGCGGATACAAGCGTATTGCTGAAAAATTTGAAAACGATGTGGCGTTTGGACCTGTTACGGTCCGGCGATTCCTGAGCGACTCACACGCACTCGGTGCGATGACAGTCGAACAGGTGCAGGTCGATGCTTTTCGTCAGGTTCGGGCATGGCTTGACCACCTTGGCTTCTGACGCACCGCCTCGATCGGTCTAACCGGGCTTGCGACGCGCGTCTTGCCCTTGTCTATGAGCGTTGCTTACCAACAGCGAAACCCTGAAGCCACCTTGACCAACGCTTCATCGGGTGTCGCGGAGATACGCAAGTATTCTCTCGAATTCGTTGGGATTGATCTGTGGCGAGCGAGTTCCTTCCAAAGAGCCTCGAATGTTTTCCACAACGTTCTTGTCCAACAGATATAAGGTCAAAGCTACTTACTTCCCGCATTTGAATGTCCTTGCCAAGATTGCCTAAACGCCATCGCTGCGTACCGTTTCAGGCGAACACGCGCGTAAGACCTTTTCGCACGAACTCAATTTTGGTGGCAAGGACGACCTCCGGGCTGTCCAGCGCGGCCCAAATCACACCGCAGACGTTGGCGCTGGCTGGCGACCACTCCAAGCCGGCGCTGGTCGCTTCGACGAATCTCGTGTTCCAGAGGAGGCTGCCGCTCATGCCCTTGGGGTGAGGCAGGGCGGTTGCAGGCTCTTCGGGCGCTCTCTTCGCAGCGCTTGGATAGTGGATGGCGACATGCTGATCACGGTCGAACGCCGCGTGTTGCGGATCTTCACCTTGCAAGGCCTGCGATAGCATGGGAAGACCCAGAGTGGGTAGCTCCCCGAACAGTGTGCTCCTGCGTCTGTCGGGCAGGATTGGGTCGTGTCGTTCCAGCTTGTACCCGGGAAAGCCAACCCAAAATAGAAGCTCTCCGTCAACGGCCGAATAGCAGTCTGACAGCAAGTCTTTGGGCACAGCCTTTGTGTTCGAGCTTGCGGGAATTGGGGCGATCCGCTCCGCAGCCGCGTCGACCGGCCACTTCGCCAGCTCCGGCGGATCGGTGATCGCGACGTAGTCGTCTCCCGGCACAGGTAAATGGGCGAGTCGGGCGCCACTCGGCGCGTCACTGAACACGTGGCTTGCCGTAATCAGCCAAGTTCCTTCATTGGCCTCCAAATAGCCTCCGCTGCCCCACGCGACCCCAGAGCCGGCTTCTTCGGACATGCTGATTGGCGTCAAGAACTGCTGCAAGTGCGCAACCATGTGGTCTTTGACGCTGGCGCACAGATACTCCCATTCTTCCCTCGTCATTTCATCCTCCGATTGGTAGCCCTACCGATCTCCCCGGAGCGCCTTCAATTGGTCTTTGCTGGCCTGATGGAAATCCGTTTTCTGGCCGAATGGCTGCAAGTTTCCGTCGTCAATGGTGAACACTGTCGTGTGATAGAGGCAGCCGCCGAATCCGTTGCCGCTGCCCAAGTTCTGACCCGCATACACGTTCTTCTCGCCAGCTAGAACCCACACCGGTTCCAGTCCAGCTTGAGCGAGGCGTTCCAGGAAGTACTCACGAGAAACTACACCTGCTCCGGCGCCCCGCGTGTGCAGGGAAGGGTCTTGCCATCTAAGCAGCCCTGCGGTGTCAACGTATTCCGGCTTCTTGCCGTTGCGCAGGTGCAAGTCAAGAATTTTCATGGCGGCTGCAGAGGGAACCTGGAGCGTGAACGACGCCTCGACCGAGTTGTCCTCGGTGTTGCCTTCGGCGGTAAGAGACGTAACAATGCCGGCATACGGGGTGGCGATGCCTACGTACGCGTTCTTCGAGAGATTGATTTCCTTCGCGTCGCGCCAGCCGTGCTCCCCCAAGAAGGTTTCCAGATGCCCGTCGGCCGACAGCCTTGATGAGTCACCACGCTGCTGGCCCAGCAGGTCCTTGGCCAACGCAGGACCGGCACCTAGGCGAGTGACCAAGCACGTGATGTGGGACCAAGCTTCTGCGTGGTTGCGTCTGCTCTGACCAGGAACCTTCCAATGGCGAGAGCCGTGTACGACAAGCCACCGGCGATTGTCGGGGCTCACAACTTCAATCTCTTCGGAGCTGTTGCACAATTCACTCTCAACCGTAACCCAGGCAAGGAACACGTCTGTGTCGCCGGAAGGAAGCTGCGGGGAGGAAGGCGTCCACCACGTGACTGGAGTTGAGGACCAGCCTGACTCTTGCGTACCGCGTACAAGGAGTGACGGATCGATATCTTTTTTCATGTCGCGGCCGCTTGGGCCGTACTCAAAGGCGCGCAGCTTGCCTTCGTCTTGGTAGGAGCACACGGCCAGGTTGTCTGTCAATCGAGCAGTGACCTCAGCAAGTGCGATATGCTGGTACTTCTTTCCTACTCGCTCGACCCGGTGATTGCCCATACGCTCGCGAGAGATGTGGGGTCCCTCGTCGAACTCCTCGAAGAGTTCCTCAGTCCATCCTATCTTGTGTGCACGAGCACATATCCAGCGCCTCACGGTTGCGTGGTCGAACTCAGGCGGGCGCCTGTCGTCGTCGTTCATCCTGGTAGCCTCGAGTAAGTGCTGCTCAGCGAAACCGCCGTACTCAGCGAGCATCTCGGTGGAGAGTTGGTCCTTGAACGCATTGCCCGCCTCCGCCAGCGCTTGCCATAGCAGCTCCGACTCCTCTTGGTACTTCTCGCTGAACCAATCCCGCACGGGTCGTTGGCGGTAGTTCAAGCTCGCGCGAAGCAGGTCCGTGTAGGCCTTGAGTTGCGCTGCCGTCGCCTTGCTCTCGAAGTCGGCTTCCCAGCGCTTGTAGAGCTGCTGCGTGGTCTGCCCGGCTAGCGCCCGCGGCAGGCTCATGATGTCGTGCAGCCATGCTCGTAAGGTGTAGTTGCCGAAATCACCGTGCTCTTCGGTCGACGAAAAAATGGAGTCGCCGTATCCCTTCTTGCGGTACTCCTTGAGGTCCTCGTCAGTCACTGGCTCCAACGGCCAGGGCGAGGTGAACTTGGCCTTGCCGGCTTCGATGTCGGCTTCCGGGGGCAGTTGGCCAGCAGCTTGGGCGTATAGCAGCGTGCCCACCGCATAGTCGCGTGCGAGCAGGTTAAGAGGTGGTTTGCGTTCATTAGCAAAGTGGTTCATCCAGACGGCTGACGCGACGGCCTTGCATCCGGCGCGGTCTACTCCCTGCATGACGGCCCCGTAACATGCGGCCAGCAGGCGCTCCGAGATGTACGGGTCGGCGACGTTGACGAACTTGTCAAGCAGGGCGGCGGCCACATCGAGTTTGGAGGACAGCAGATTGACCAAGGCTTTCGTGGCACGGTCGCGCACCGCTCGATTGCTGGTCGACAAAAACCAGGTCAGCGTGACGGCCGCAAGCCATAGACGTCGTTCCTCCACTTCACGGGCTTCCACCTGCCATGCCCAATCAATGAGGGACTCGACAGCGCCGCCCTCACTCAAGTCGTCTTCCGCCAGGAAGGCAGACCACACCGCATCCCGTTGAGGCATTGGGCGGGGCCATAGATCCTGGTGCAGCCATTCGGCATTGAACTGGTTTTCTGGCTCCGTGCAAACCAGCAGTAGCAGGCCATACGAAGATCGACCGGTGAGCTTGCAGAGCGCGGACACCCATTTCACTGTCTGTGGCGTGAACGCGCTGGGAGCGCGCCAGGCAAGCGAACTTTCAAACGCCTCGCATAGCGACGGATCGTCGATTGCGTCATTGGGCAGCACGTCGAACAGTTCGTATCCGAACCGCTCGGGAAACTGGACGGCAAGGGCCTCGATGACCCCAGCAAAGCGCCATGATGCTTCGGGGCCAAAGTAGATGGCTAATGGCTCTCGTCGGATTGAGCCCTGCAGGTCACCTGGGTCAATCTGCGCGAGGAGGCGTCCGGCTCGCAAGTGATCCGACAGCCGCTCGAATGTAAACCTGATAGTTTCGACAATCCCGTCTTCGTGGCGCTCGACTTCCTGCGTAAGCACGCCTTCGGAAAGGAATGCCGACAGGAGGCTTCTGTCCACGCTGCCCCCCGATTTGTGGAAGCGCTCAAGCAGATCAATCGTCGCATCGAGTGGCAGACTACCGCCGTCTCCGTGTATAGCGCAAGCATCAAGAAAGTCGTCCAGCGCCTTGCGCGCAATCTTCTGCTGGGGGACAAGTCGCAGCTCCCTTTCAACCTTTTTGGCGACTGCCGACAGGTAGAAGTCGAAGATTGCCGTGATTCCATCCAAGCCCTTGGGCAATTGCCTAAGGTTCTCGGTGTCCAGAAATGCGCAGCACGTCCGCAGGAACAAAGGGTTCTCGAACTCGTGCGCCAGATTCGGCGAGCTGGGTCGTGCAATGCCACGTCGGTCCAAGTATGCTTTGGCAGCGGCCCCGGCGTGACCCGCGAAGCCGTGGTGAACCACTTGATCGAGACCCTCCAGCGGTAGGTAGTGTAGGTGCGTGTCGCGTACCGTCAGGACCAAGGCCAAGCGCGGGAATTGCTGCATCTGCGCCACGAAGCCCGGTAGCCGTGTTTCCCAAAGGTCGATCCCGTGTCTTTCGTTTAGGGCGTCAACTGCAAGCACGGCCCGGCAACCCACGGCTTCAGCAGCAGCGTCCAGAGCTCCGAGGAACTCGTTGGTACTAACCTGCGCCAGGTCCAGCTGCCCCCGAATCTGCTCCCACGGGTCAGCTTCCGTCAGGGTTCCGGTCAGAACCAGGACGAAGGGGCGTGTAAGCTCGAGCTGCCTTTCCCCGAAGTCGGCCACCAGATGCGATTTGCCAATGCCGGCCTGTCCAGAGATGACCAATTCCCGCTTGTTCACCAGCCGCCAGCGCGTGCTTGCGAGCTCGCGGCGAACGTGGTCTACCGAGGAGTACAGGTCGAACAAGTCCCTGCGAGCGATGGAGAGGTCCTTGTCGGCGACCTTGTCCTGAAGCTCGGTCAGCGCAGTCGAGACGCTCTGGGTACCAGCCGCCAACAGCGCAACCCAGGTGTCCAAGGGAATATGAGCATCCAGCGTGGCGGGTAGGTCGGCAAAAGCTTGGAGCAGCGGCTCGCAGGCTTGCTTCATCTGGTCTGCAGCGGACGTCAAGCCTTCCCGCGCCAAGCTGCGAGCCGCCCCGTCAAGCCGATACGTGATTTCTGCAGCCCAGGCGTTTGGCTCTTTCAGCAGTTCCGGGTCGCGTGCGAGCGCTTGCAAGGCTTGCTGGATAGGCAGGTCGACGTGGCTCTCAGGGCTATACCGCTCGCCCAGATTGCGGCGCTGCACCTCGAACTTCTCGCGGAACCAGGCCGAACTGAATCTGACGGTGTCGAACCAGTAGCGGGCCCGCCCCGAGTATGCCGGAGTGTCGCGGCCGAGCCGTTCCGTGATGCTCGACGCGCTCCAAAGCTCGATTTCCAGGGTGCGGCCCTGCGTCGCGGCAGCTTTGATGCTCTCGTCGCGCCACTTCTCGTATCGCTGTATTTGGCTCAGCTTATTGCCCGAGCGGTTGTCTTGGAGGTCGATAGGCAGACAGACGATGAACGTTTCAAGCTGCGGATGGGCGGCTGTCGCGCGCTGGAGGGATTCGGCAAGGTTCGCGATCTGACTCGTGTCGAAGCCGTTCACGAAGTACTTCGCCTGCCAGCCAACCTCGTGCCCGTTTGCGTACGTGCGGAAGCACTCCAGGCCTTGGTCGGCACCCGGCCCTTTGCGAACGAACCGTGAGCCTTCGGCCGGGTCCTCCAACACAGCCAACTGACAGCAGAGCTCTTCAAAGCCACCCATCTGGGTGCCCCGGTGTTCTCGAATGCCAGTGAAATCCAAGCGCAACGCCAACTCAGCCTCCAGTGTGTGTACGCAGTCCAGCTTCCGCCAGACTGCGCAACCCACTGACTTTAACGGATGAGGTCTCCATCAGCCTGCTTTCGGCACGGCGATGCAGATGAGGATTTCGCATCGGTCAATGCGATCAACGCCTCAAGGCAGGCATCTTTCAGAGAGGGTGTGGGTCTGCGCCAATTGCTGCGCAGCGAGGAAGACCTGGACCAGGCGGTCCGCACCTGCAACCTGGGGTTGCTGTAGTCCATGGAAGTAACAAGGGACATGCTGGCCGAAGTGATCGAGCCGCTGGAAGAGGTGGCTCGCGTTCTAGCCCGGTGAGGTATTTGTCGATGACTAACTAGATTTCGAAATCCTGCTCACATCCGCGTGAGATGGGCAATTTGCACCTGTATAATTCTGAGGCGAAGTCTGGTGTACCCAAAGGTGTACCCAAGAAACTGCGACGTTTTAGAATGTAAGTATTGATAAGGCTTTGGGCGGGTTTTTCGATTCCGCCCCAGGCCACCAGTGATTTGCGCCCCAGCGCCCTTTTAGGGTTCTGGGGCGTTTTTACAATTCAAGCGTAATTTCTACAATTTTGAGTTTTGGATATGCCTTGGAGCTGTAACGGAACTCTTTCCATATTGTGAGAGTATTGGGTCTATGCAACGAAATTTCGAAATTACTTTCCCTTTTGGCATTTGCTAAGTAGACTTGTGTAGAGTTATTCTGTATAGCTCAATTAAGGAGAGACAATGAAAACAGCAGAGTTCCCAGCGGTCATTGAAGCTAGGAAAGTTGTTGCTCACCAAATGGCTTTTTATAGGTTGATGATGACGGACGAGATATCTGACATCGCTAAAGATCCAAAGAAATCGACCCCGAAAAAATTAGCTATAAGCGTTCGAAAAAAGGGTAGCAAGTCAAAAGAAACTTGCGCTGCATAAGCCACCTCCTAGGTGGCTTTTTTGTTTGAGGGAGACAATGGTAATGCTATACAAAGCAGGAGATACAAAGCGCTCGCAGTCGGAACCTAATTCGTCGACGGAGAAAGGGCGTACCGAATTTCGGCGAGACTATGGAAGGTTGCTTCATGCACCTTCCTTTCGAAGACTGCAAGGGAAGACTCAACTCTTTCCTGGTCATGAGTCGGATTTCTTCAGAAATCGATTGACACATTCATTAGAGGTTGCGCAAGTCGCTAAAGGTATTGCACTCCAGATCAATGGACAAATTCCTGTATTTCAGGAAGATCCAATTGATACTGATCTCGTTGAGTTTGCCGCACTAGCGCATGACCTCGGGCATCCTCCATTTGGTCACAACGGAGAAAAAGCATTAGACGAGTGCATGAAGGGATTTGGAGGGTTTGAGGGAAATGCTCAAACCCTCCGCATACTTACACGGGTGGAAAAGAAAGTTCTGCGGGATGGTGAACATAACGAGAACGGTCACCCTTGCGGCATTACTCAATCCGGAAAAGATAGACGTCTTGGGTTGAATCTAACTCTGCGCACATTGGCAGCAATCCTGAAATATGACAAGAAAATCCCTCTCAAGCGTTCAAAAAATGCCAAGCTAAGTAAAGGGTATTACGCCAGCGAGGAGAAGATAGTCAAGGCAATCAAGACCGGGGTCGGTGCTCCTCCAATAGATATTCCATTCAAGACAGTTGAGTGCCAAATAATGGATTTGGCAGACGATATTTCTTATTCGACGTATGACCTAGAGGATGCAATGAAAGGTGGGTTTTCTCACCCGCTAGGGATTCGTTCAAAACTGGTTACTGATCCGGACTTGCTGGCGAGAGTTCATGAAAAAGTCAAACAAGTTGTTCCCCACGCAACAAAGAAAGATGTATTCAAGACACTTCAAAAGTTGTTTGACCTTGGGGAGCTAGATACTGAAGGACTGGGAATGTCCGGTGCCATGTTCGAACTGGAGTACTCGAATTTGGTGGCATCACAAGGTCATTTACGAACTGGCTTTACATCAAGCCTTGTTGGCCGGTTCATGAATGGGATTACCGTTTCAGTCAAGAAAAAGGGCAAGGAGTGTTTTGCTAAAGTCTCACTTGATCCCGCTGTGTTGCTTGAAATTGAGTCTCTAAAGCACCTCAACTACGAACTGATGATCATGTCTTCACGACTGAAGGTAGTTGAATATCGGGGGTTCGAACTGGTGCAAACAATTTTCAATACACTTGATTCAAAATCTGGTTTCTTGCTGTTGCCGGAAGACTATCGATTGATGTATAGCCGACTGAAAACTGTAAATGAGCGAAAGCGACTAATTTGTGATTTCGTCTCAGGAATGACTGATCGATATGCAATTGAGTTTTACGGTCGCCTTAAAGAAACTGGATCCTCAATCTTTAAGCCACTTTGACAAGAATCGTAGATTCGCGTGCCTCAGCGATCTTCTCGGGTGTTCTGCAGTATCTCTGGCTGGCCCAGATTTCAAAAATCCACCAGACTCAACCCCAAGCTCAGCACCGTCCGCCGCCGGTTGTAGTCCACCAGCGAGTCGCCGTAGCCGCTGAACAGCTGGGTGTGAAAGCGCAGGCCGCTGTAGTCGCCATTGATGTTGTTGCCGCCCAGGGTCTTGAGCCACTCCAGGCGCACCGAACC
>Ga0208939_1003147_pt1 | contig 11125 bp, 7 predicted proteins | sample AD_STIC12_MetaG_FD_184437 | JGI IMG/M metagenome (GOLD analysis project Ga0208939, IMG submission 184437) | Active sludge microbial communities of municipal wastewater-treating anaerobic digesters from USA - AD_STIC12_MetaG (SPAdes) (version 2) | ecosystem: Engineered > Bioreactor > Anaerobic >...
CTTAAGAACAGCTCCGCCTGTAAAAGCATCATGCAGTATCTGTCCCCATGTGACGATAGTGGCATCTCCCAGTCCGATAAGACTTATGTTGGCTTCATACACAATGGCGCTCGGAACAGAAAGAGCCATCGTAGCGAATGAGTAAGGCAGAAGTATCGGTACTATATGCTTGAATATGAGTCTTGCATTTGAAGCTCCCAATGCTTTGGAAGCCTCAACAAAGGTTTCTTCTCTTATCTGCAGAGCCATGCTCCTTACTGTTTTTACCGGACCTGTCCAGAAGAAAGCACACATCATTAATATCATAATCCATATGCTGGGTTTTACTACCGCAGAAAGAACTATGAGTATCGGAAGCAAAGGTACGCTAACAAATATTTCAAAAATTCTCTGCATTATCGAATCGACAAATCCACCGTAGTAGGCGCAAATTACTCCGTAGAAAACACCTATAAGAACAGAAGTCAGAGATGTCAAGAGACCTATTATCAAAGCCCATTTCAATCCATAGACAATTCCGCTCCATAGATCCCTTTTGGATGCATCTGTACCAAATACGCCATATACTCTGCCGGAAAAGTTCATAACGCTGTCTGTAACAGTATCGCTATCGTTCTTCAGAATATACGAAACGGAAAAAATATACTTCCCTTTTAATGCATTTGCTTTTTCGACTATGTTTTCTTCTGCTTTTGAAAAGATTACATTACACGGAATGAGGTCATTCATGTTAAAGCTTGAAAGAACTTCTTCACTTTCAAAATCAGTTATAAAATCATAGACATTGGCTTTGGCATCTCCGTTGAGAGATACTCTAAGAGTACCGTCGCTTTTGAATCCGGTAGATGAACTGTACAGATTTATTGTATTGCCATCAGGTCTTTGAACCGATACCTTTACTATAGGAGAACCGCTTCCAGAGGCTTTGACAATAATATCGTTGGGAGCAAGATCATAGTTATAATCATAATCAAAGTTATAGGTCATCATTTTCATAGAGCCAATAGCTTTTTCTTCCATATTCGATGAACCAATAACTTCATGTTTGGCTGATTTTTGTCTTGAGAACCAGTTGGTCCATGAAGGCGGTGCACTTACTGGATTATCTTCCCAGTAGGTTATGTCTCTCCAGCGGGAGCTTGCCTGAGGAAAATCCACTAAAAGGCCTCCAAATGCTAGCATCACTAAAAACAAAAGTAAAAGAACAAGTCCTACTACTCCGGATTTATAACTAAAAAAATCCTTTAAAAAATTTTTTATATTATCCCTAAAATCTTTGAATGTCATGCTTTACCACCAACTTTGATTCTCGGATCCAAAAATCCGTAGATTAAATCAAGGAAAACCAGACCCGCCATATATATAGCGGTAGTTACTGAAAGATCCCCCATCAAAACTGGGATATCGTTCATCTGTATAGCTGTCCAATAAAGGTTGCCCATGCCAGGCCAGCTGAATATTCCTTCAAAAAGCAGACTTCCACTTACAGACGATAATAAGGTGAGAACAGCTATGGTAATTATAGGAGGTGCCGCAGTTCTCATGGCATGACCAAACAAAACTTTCTTTTCTGGTATACCCCTTGCCCTGGCCGACATTACAAAATCCTCCTGTAGCGTTCCGAGCACGATATTTCTTGTAACAAACGCAGTTCCCCAGAAGTTTAAAATAACAAGGGTAAATACGGGCAGAATAAGATGGTAGGCGATATCAATAATTTTCATGGCTCCAACCATAGGCGGAGTAGAATAAACTCCTCCTGAAGGAAAGAGCTTTATACTGTACGCAAAAAACATTATAAGTATCATTCCCAGCCACCAGCTCGGCATTCCGTATACTATCATCGTTGCGACGGAAGTTATTTTATCCATCATACCTCCGGCTTTCTGGGCTTTTTTTATTCCGACCAGTATACCTATTATTATCTCTATACCGAAAGCTATAAGAAATAAAAGCAATGTTTTAGGAATAGTTTCACCTATTATCTTTATTACTTCTTTCTCTCCTTGAGATGTTTTTATTCTAGTAGAGTTGCCGTATTGAAAGGTAACTGAATTATATGTTCGCCATATAATTCTTTCAAAAAGAGGTTTGTCAAGATTGTACTCTTTAAACTTTCTTTCAAGATACTGTGTCCTGTAAACTTCAACTTGTTCAGGAGACATGTTTTGAGTCACCCTTGAAAGTTCCGAACTCATTTTTTCATATATTTCAGTTCTTGCCGTCTGTTCAACAGTTGTATTGAAGAGGGCGGAAAAAATAAAAATAAGTATCACATATATAATTAATCCGTACAAAATTCTTTTCAAAGCATATTTCCAATACATATACTCACCTCAGATGTCATAAAAAGTAGTACCCGTTGCCGGGTACTACAGAAGATTCTAGTAAATAATAACCAACTGTGAACCTGCTGCAGGCGAACCGTTCTGAACTTCTGCAACTACAACCACTGTATAAGTACCTTCTGTAAGGTTCTTTGTTGCACTGGCAGGTATCGCTCCTTCAAAATTTCCAGCCTTGGTCATTTTCATTTCAAACGTCATTTCTTTATCTGAAGTTATGAGAATAGCCTTTGCTGAACCTTTTTCAAGCATTGATACTTTGTTGGCAGGATAGGATATTGATGAAATTTTTGCTTTTACAGTTATATCCTTACCTTTTTCTGACATCTCAGGAATTTCTATTTTGTCAATTCTTGCAAAATTAGTGCTGAATGCTTTTATTATTTCTTCTGCACTGTATGCAAAGTTTCTGTTGGCAGTAAGTTCTACAAAATCCGTTTCGGCATCGTATCTGTTGAGTACAAACGGACCATTTGCAATAAGAGCATGTTTATGCTCATCTATAAACTTTATTGCAAGATCATAGCACTTAACTGCTTCGTCTGCAGTCATGAAGTTTCTTATGTAAACCGGAACCCATTTCTGGTTTTTCATTTCAACCAGCTTGGCTCTTATGTCATCAACACATTTTGACATCAAAACATCAACTTCTGTAAATGCTTCTTCTCTTGTTATGGAGTACTTTGTTCCTGATTTGTTTGATTCTGTGATTATCTTATCTAGAGCTTCTATTATTTCCCATGATGTTCCGACATAGTGTCCGGATGCAGTAACCGAAAGAGCCGGAATACCAAACTGTGCAACTCTGTTCTTATCTGCCGGGAAGTTATAATCAAAGTATATAGTAACCGTATTATCAGAGTTGATTACCCACCCTTTTACCGGATCGACTAATGCACTGATATTTGAAGCGTATCCCTGTTCGTACTTCTTATCGTTTTCAGAGTTTTTAGTTATCCATTCTCTGATAAACCCGTCAGCGTAAAAGTAGTCAACCCATGTTGTTTCTCTTCCGTGGTGCCATTTGTTCGGAACAATTGTGTAGGTTGCCTTGCTGTATGCTTTGGTTCCTGCAGGTACATTTTCCCATTTTCCTTTGATAGGATTGTAAAGAACTGCATTCGAAGGAACTACCAATTGTCCTTCAAGTTCTCCGTCTTTACCTATAACTACCTTGGTATCAACATCTTTCCAGCTGATCATATAAGAAAAATCGCTTCCATTGCTTGGATTGCTTTCTCTTCCCTGTGCCCATGTGTTACTTGCTATATCGTTAATAAACTGGTCTGAAAATCCTTCTGTTCCTATTGGATCCCATGCACTTGCAAATAATGAACCTCTTGAAGCAAAATGAGTAGCTTTCAAAATATTATCCTTGGTATCAGCGCTTAAAAATACCCACGATTTAATACCTGCTCCGAGATCTATGAGGAACCTGTTGTCAAACCTGTTCTTGTTTGCTGCATAGTACTGGTCCTGCGATGCAAGATATATTCTAACTGATTCTCTCATTCCTATCTCAACCGTCTCAAGGGCAAGTTTCCAGTAGTCTTCTTCTGTAAGATACTTTCCGGTATAAGCAGCCTTTGAAATTTCGTCAAGATGTTCGTTTTCATACTGCCAATAACCTTCTATCTGGTTTCCTGGCATCTGACCGTACCATGGAGCATACATCTGACAAGAAATCTGATCCCAGTATGAATAAAATTCACCTGAACCCCAGCCTTCGGTATACATACTCCACTGATAATCTGATGGGTTGGTACCTCTTGTTACGTTTATGCACTTTGCTCTTTCCCACTTGAGTCTGTCTACTTTTATACCCGCTTTTTCTATCTGATTGGAAACATACTCTCCAACTCTTAGCCTTCCGTTGGGATCGTCGACTCTTATAAGGAATTTCAAAGTTACCGGCTGATTGTTGTAGTACCAGAAATCACTTTTTCTTACTAGCTTTCCCTTGAGCTCGGGAAGATTAGATGCTTCTTTCATTGCATCCTCAATATCTTTTAAAGCTTTCTTTTCATTACCCTCTGCTGTGAAACCGAACTTTGAGGAAAGAAGCTCGTACTTGTAGCTGCTCGGCCAGCCTGGTGTAGCCATATTGTACATAGGCGAACCTGTTCCGGCAAGAATTTCATCAACTATATACTTTCTGCTTACAAGAAAGTTAAGAGCATACCTTACTTTTTGAATAGCAAAAGGATTAAAAAACTGGCCTTCGTTATTCTTTACAATATAAGGAGCCTTATTCGGATAGGGGTTAAGTTCCAGGGACCATGATCCGGAAGGAACACTGTAAGCTTCTATTTTATCTCTTGTAGCTTTGTCCAATCCGTTAAATGTAGGACCTGTTACTCCCCACAAAAATATATCTGTTATTCCTTCTGCAGCATCTTTAAGACCTATCTCTTCCTGCATTTTAAAACCGAACTGTACTTTATCGACTATAGGCCCTTTCTGCGCCGCAAGCGAAAATACAGCAAGCATAATTATAAGGGCTACTCCCAAAACCTTTTTCATATATCTATCCTCCTTGAATAACTTTTTTCGATCCAAACAGACCGACTTAACAAAAATTTTAATCATATTAACATTCTTTTCATAGTGAACGATGTCATCAAAACTTATGACAAAAGCAACTTTTCGATTACTTAAGTAATATGACCAAAGTCATTTTTTTTATGATCGATTTCAAAAAAATCTTTTATATGCTATTATTTTTACTATCCAAAGAGATTAAACCTTTTTAATATAGGAGGCATATCATGATTTTCCCGGCTAACTTTCCAGTTATATATAAAGATGAGCTCATACTTAAAAAACCTTTGATCACACATTTTAAAGATATTTTTGAGATATTCAGCAATGAAGAAGTTGTTATGTACGACATATTCCCAAAAATGGCAAACTATGACCAGGCTAAAAGGTATATTGAAAGGTACGAAAAAGAGTTTGCTGAAAAAGAAGAAATAACATGGATTATTCATGACAGAAATTCTGAAGAATCTGTAGGAGTATGCTGTCTTGGAGATTTCGACTTTGATAGCCAAAGATGCGAGATAGGATACGATATAAAAAGAAGGTTTTGGAATCAAGGGTATGCCACAAAAACCATTAAAGCCATTACTGAATATGCTTTTAAAGAACTTGGATTAAACAGGGTAGAAGCTTTTATATCTCCTGAAAATAAAGCTTCGATAAGAGTATTGGAAAAATGTGGCTACTCCTATGAAGGACTGCTGCGCCAGAGGGATCTTATAAAAGGAAAGCTTGAAGATGCTTATGTGATGGCCTTACTGAAAGATGACAGTAAAAAAAGCCTTCTCCGGTGAGAAGGCTAAAACAATCTTTGTAACTTTGAATTTTTCATTTCTTCTTCTTTTTTCTTCAGACTGCGGTAACAGTCGCGGCAGACAGCAATATATTTTTCAAATCCCCCTACATCTATTTCACTGTCGTTATCAACAAGTTTATACGAAATTGACCCTGTATACTCCCCACATTCATGACATACCGCTTTCTTCTTAATTACCTCGTCCGCATGAGCCATTATGATGGCGGTGGTTTCAAAAGGATTGTTCTTATAACTGAGATCAAGACCAGAACAATAAACATGAACTCCCCTGGATATCAGTTCTATTACCACTCCTTCCAAATCCTTGCTTAAAAACTGTATTTCATCAATAAATACGGCTTTTTCATCTCCATCAATATGTTTAAAAATTTCCTTTGGTGTTTTTATAGCTATTGCCTGAACCTTGGCATTGGTATGCGATACTATGCACATCTCATCATAACGGCTGTCAAGTGCCGGCTTAAAAGCCTTGAACTTCTTTTTACCCAACGAATATATTTCCACAAAAGAGAGAAGTTCCGAGGTTTTTCCTGAATACATAGGTCCTACAGTTACTATAAGCTTTCCCGACATTTTACATCCCCCTGGTTTAAAACAGTATGAACCTGCTCGTGTGCTTTTTCCCATAGCTCTATGAATCCCAGCTTTTTGATCTCTTCTTTTGAAGGCGCATTGAAAGTATAAAAATGAGTATAGTTCATTCTGCCAAAAGAAAAAAACTTTATGGGATATGAAAGGAACATCATCAATAAATAATTATCATAAAGCGCTTTCATATTTTTTCTGAAACAAGAAAAAACTTTTGCAAAATCAAGTTCCTCATTATAAGACAACTTTATGGCATTATTTATTCCTACCGTAATTTCATCTTTTAAAGCCTGCGGAAAGTAATCATCGTACCTGTAACTTTTGTGATCCTTATGCCACACTTCCCTGATAAAAAAAGCATCCAAGTCTCTTTCAAGCGACTTGTGGCTCTTATCATCAGGACATATTTTATTTATAAGAGGATGAAAAATATCGTCAAGAAAAAAATGAAGCCTGAACCCTAAACCAAAATCGCTGTCCGTACTGCATAATTTTTCAATAAACTGCGCATTTCTCTCATTGTGCAGTCTGTGACCAAAACTTACATATTGCTCCATACCAGTGACATAAAAAAAAGGATCTGGCCCCATCAGACCAAGATTAAACATTTTTTCTTCCTTTATCATACTTGCTGAAACATCTTTTCCAAAAATCATGTGAGTTAGAAAATCAGGCATCTTTTCACCTCCGATAAAATATTTTACCACATGAACTTACCTTAAAAATCTCATTCTGGTTGTCTATTTTTTTATTTTAAGTTCAATTTCCGGTAATACTATGAAAAATTTTTCAGTATGACGCATTTTCTTTGTTTAATTTCGTATTTAATAATTTGATAATAGATTTTTTATATGTTATAATAAGGTGCATGATAAAAACTATTACTTTTTTCCTTTTGTTTTGTTACGAAAGGCATTGTAAATAAATCTTACATGACTTTGGTCATACTTTTATATGACTTTAGTCACTTTTAATTTGATGTAAAATAAACTATTATAATCTTAAAAATAAAAATATTTTTTTACTTGCATTTATATTTAATAAGGTTGTTTTCAGTTCCTAAATACTCAAAAATACCGGAAAACGGTAAAGGGGGGAATTCAGAGTGAAGAAACTATTAGTTTTTGCAATGTTGTTGGCAACAGTTCTTTCTTTCGCAGCAAAAGGACCTATCGTCGACAAAGTATACATCGATGTCAAGATGGATATTGCAATAGGTCTTAAGGATGCTGTAGAAGGCAAAACAGATATATTTTTCTATGGTGTTGACGGTCCTCAGTATAATGGATTGGCAAAGGCAGACAAGGATAAGTTATCAACCTATACCATTCCTTCAGGATCATGGTCGCTTATGGTTAACCCGATTCCTAACGCAGCACCCTACACATGGACTGTAAAGAGCGGTGAAACCTTCTTTAACCCTCTCGCCATGAAGGAAATAAGATTTGCGCTTAACTTCATAATAAGCAGAAAGTACTTGGTCGATGAAATACTTGGCGGAGCAGGCGGAGCAATGTTCACACCTATGACCCCAGGTCAGCCCGGCACATACAAGTACAATCTTATAGCTACAAAGTATGGAATGACCGCCCAGGGAAATGAAAAGAAAGCTATAACAGACATAAATGCAGCTATGGAAAAGGCCGCTGCCCTTCCAGAAAACAAAGGCAAGCTTGTCAAAAAAGACGGCTGGTGGCTTTACAACAACAAACCGGTTACCATAAAGTTCCTTATAAGAGTCGACGATCCTCAGGGCAGACTCAAGGCCGGAAGATATGTAGCAGATCAGATTGAAAAATCCGGCATAAAGGTTGAAAGACTTGAATACGACAGATCCAAATGTTCCAAGCTCACCTATAATGGAGATCCTGCAGATTATGAATGGGGTCTTTACACCGAAGGATGGGGAGCCGGAGCCACAAGAGCTTTCTGGGATATAACAATAGCACAGATGTACTCACCATGGTATGGTTACATGGCAGGTGGAGCGGTTCCGGAATTCTGGAACTATAAACAGAACGAAATCGATGCTCTCAGCCAGAAGATATTTAACGGTCTCTTCCTCACAGAAGAAGAGTACTGGACCGATAACCTCAGAGCTACAGAACTCGGACTTGAGGACTCTGCAAGAATATACCTTGCATATCAGGATCAGTATTTTGCAGCTAACAAAGATAGATTCAATAACAGAGTCGTTTACGGATTGGGCGACGGTCTGAACAGATGGGCTCACATAACAGCCGATGTAAAACCAGATCCAAACGGTCAGAAAGTTCTCAGACTTACCCAGTACTCAGCAAAAGGCTCACTTTTCATGAGCGCATGGGATCCTATAGGAGTAGATGGATTCAACGATACATACTCACAGGTTATCTCTGATCCTTTGTATGACTCATCATATTTTGAAGCTCCAAACAGTGCAAAAGACACAGCTTACAGAGCTTTCGGAAAAGACGTTGTTACCAAGGTAGAAATGAAGGGTGACAAACTCGTCGGAACATTACAGGTTCCTGCTGATGCAATAAAATACAACTCCATGACAAAGAAATGGGAAAAAGTTGGCTCAGGCGTTACATCCTTCTCCAAAGCAACTTACTCCTTTAAATTTGGAAAATGGCATAGCGGAAGACCTATAGGAATTGCAGATATTATGTATGTTCAGGCTTTCCTTATAGAATGGATGAATAAAGACGGAGCAACCGACAAGTACTATGAACCGACATACGAATCATTGGCAAGATCACAGATGGAAACTTTTAAAGGCTATGTAGTAAACAGAGACAACACTATAACCGTTTATTTTGATTTCAACTTCCCGCTTGATCCAGACAGAGTTGCTGCAACAGGAGCTCCATGGCTTAAGCTTACTCCTGCCGGAGTCAATGTAAGCGTTTCCTGGGAAATTGCAGAAGCAATGGCCAAACTGGTTGCCGAAGGCAGCAAATCCGGTACAGTTTACAGCTTCAGTTCAGATCCAGCATTCACAGAAATCGATGCCCTCAGCCCAAAATGTGTTGCAGATATAAAAGCCAAGCTTGAAGAAATGAAAGCCGCGAAGTATGTTCCGGCATCAGTAAAAGACTACATGACCTCAGCAGATGCAGTAAGCAGCTATGAAGCAGCTATAAACTTCATTAATAATTACGGACATGCTTACATATCTAACGGTCCTTTCTATCTATCAAAGTTTGACACCACAAATAACTTTGCAGAACTTACTGCTTTCAGGGATGAATCATATCCTTACGAAGCCGGTTACTGGAACAAGTACTTTGCAACCACCAGAACCAGAATTGATAAGATAGAAGTTCCAGCAACAGCATCAAAAGGCAAGGACGTAAAGGTAACAGTTAAACTTTCAACAGTTGAGTATCCTTCTGATGTGGCAAAATTAGCCGATTCAAAGGCAAAGGTAAATCTCATTCTCATAACAAAGGATAAGGAAATTACCTATACTGCAAAGTACGTATCCGCCGGCACCTTTGAAGTAACTATCTCCGGAGCAGATACAAAGAATCTTACCGCCGGAAGTTACACAATCGTTGTTGAGGGACAGCTCCTTAACGAAGCTCCTGCAGTAGAATCCTCTTCTTTGGTTATATTCTGATCGGATTTTTAATTATTATTATTTTATGATGAGGGGTGGCACTCTAGCTACAGGGTGCCACTCTTTTAATAAAAAGACTTGTAAACCATTGATAAAAAGAAAATAATAATGCAACTTATTTTTTATAAACGGAAGTCGGGGTGAAAAAATATGTACTGGAAGTATGCTGCAAAAAGAATTTTCTACGGAATATTAATGTATATCATTTTGATATTCATTTTTTCCGTACTCTTTAATGCAACTAACGAAGCAACCACTAAGGCTCAGATTGAAGAATCCCTTAGGGGTGAAACCACAAAAATGAGAAACATGGATGTACAGGAAGTACAAAAGTATATGGCCGAAAGAAGGGCTTATAAGTATCATCTGTACCATCTTGACCAGCCTATATTCCAAAGAATAGTCTGGAGAACCATCGATACTATCACCCTTAACTTCGGAAACTCTACGAACATAAAGTCTGCAAAAGGTGAGAGAGATGTCTGGACCATAGTATCGGAGACGATCCCAAGAACCATACTGCTCTTCACCACTGCAATGATTCTGGAGCTGTTGCTGGGTGTATGGCTCGGCTTGAAAAAAGCCCAAAGGGCAGGTGGAATCCTGGATAAATCGACTTCCATAGCAACTATGGTAGTATACGGAATGCCTAGATGGTGGCTAGGAATGATAATGATTATGTTCTTTGCCTATCAGATAAATATCTTTCCTTCAGGAGGGCTGCATACGGTTCCGCCTCCTCAGGGTTTTGCCTACTTTTTAGATATTCTTTACCACATGGCTCTTCCGATGCTTACTCTTTTGATTATCGATTTTTGGGGTACAGCATATCTTACAAGAAACATTGTGCTCGGAACGCTGCAGGAGGATTTTGTAATGTCGGCCAGGGCAAGGGGTATACCAGAAAATAAAGTTTTGTTTGGCCACACCATGAGAACCTCGGCACCTCCTATAGTTACAATGGCTCTGTTATCACTTTTGTCATCTATAAGCGGTAATATCCTTTTCGAAGGTATCTTCAGCTGGCCTGGCATGGGTAACCTTTACTGGATAGCAATTGAACAAAACGATGTTCCTGTTTTAATGGGTCTTTTAGCAATTACAACAGCATTATACATAGCCGGTTTGGTTATACTGGACTTAATCTACGGATTTTTGGATCCGAGAATCAAAGTTGGTGGTAAAGCATGAAAATGAAAGACTTAAAGTTTTGGCTTAAGGATTTTT
>Ga0208939_1003161_pt1 | contig 11093 bp, 14 predicted proteins | sample AD_STIC12_MetaG_FD_184437 | JGI IMG/M metagenome (GOLD analysis project Ga0208939, IMG submission 184437) | Active sludge microbial communities of municipal wastewater-treating anaerobic digesters from USA - AD_STIC12_MetaG (SPAdes) (version 2) | ecosystem: Engineered > Bioreactor > Anaerobic >...
TTGTTTTACAATTGAATGAAAAACAAATAATTAAAAACAAATAAAATATTGAGGGTGTTATAATAAATAATTTTCTCATTTTTAATAACCAACCAATTTCATTTTCCCCAATGTTTGACCATCTTTACTCTCTTTAATAGTTTCTCTAATTTTTTGCCAACTTTCACTACCTTTTTCTTGAACTTTAAAATCTTTACTTAGTGGTGAAGCTTGAATACATCCGATTGAACCTATTGGTCCATGAATTTGTCGAGGATCATTATTTACTTTAAGCCCAAGCCATTTCCCCTTATAAGAAGTAGTATCCTTATCATCCCATGTAGTATGTGTTTGTTTATATTTTTCCTTGTCTGGAATTAGAACTTGTGTTGCACCGACCAATTTACCATTCTTATCAAATACTACTAATGCATCATTGGCATCAAATTTCTGCGTCTCTCCTTTTTTATTATTAGCATAAGGATTATAAAATTTGACATTATCACCATCTGTAAAATCATGTTTAACTTTTGTTTTCGGCTGGTCTGGATGATATTGATTTGACCATTCTATCTCTTTACTACCTTTCTGCATAAAACCTTCACAACCATCTTTTACTAAAAAGTATTGATAACCATTTGTCTTATTATCAACTTTAGTTTTTCCATCTGAAGCTTTCTCTATATATTTTTTCCAATACTCACCACTGTCTTTATCAACTTTAGTACCTCCTTTTTCTATACTTGCATCAATAGCAGCTTTTTTCCCTGCACCAGGTGCTTTTGTATATCCATCATTCAGACCAGCAAATTTTAAGGCCCCTGTCCATAACTTTTCCTGTTGACAGATGCCTTTTCATGCTTCAGATAAGGTCTATTGTGTCTCCTGTGCCGGACCTCAGGGTGGAGCAAAATCCTAGATGATTAAGATAGTTGGATCAGCAAATATAGCAGAATTTTTGAATGCCTATTATGGATTGGTACCTTGGGATGATTGGGCTGACCCAAATTATTTGGATAAATTATTGATTAGTCCTGATAAAAAACCCAAAAACATTATTTTTAAAAATAGATAAAAGGAAATAAAAAATAAACCCCGTAGGGGCGATTTATATAGCAAACAAGAATTTCAGGCGGAATTCCTCCAGTAATGATGATGGAGACCGCCGAGGACAGGAGTACGTCTGATGTTTTTGATCGAGAAATCAGATTTAACCACATTGGGAGGGATGCCTTTCGGTATTTGATTGATTCCCTGATGCGGTCTCAGATGGTTATAGTATTCGATATATTCCTGAATGATCTTTGAAATCTGATTTTTGTTGAAAATGATGAACACCGGTAACCCTGTCGCATAATTTTGAAATAGCCGGATTTCGTTTATTGTGAAATATCATTTGTATTGCTGAAATCGAAATACTGCCGACTACAGCCAGTTCTCTATTTTAAGCTGAGCAATTCTTTCAAAATGAGCGTCATTGTTGGTAACTAAAATGAGATTGAATGTGATGGCGGTTGAGGCAATCATGAGATCCATATCATCGAGTCTCTTTCCCTCTTTTTCAAGCTGCGCTTTTATTCTGCCGAATATTGATTGCGCGTGATCGTTGAACGGTAGGAAGTTTATCCTCTCCGAAATATTCTTAATGGCGGCGATATTCTCATCAATTTTTCGCGATTTATAGGCTCCATAATAAAGCTCAGCCTTTGTTATGTCCGCGATGGAAATGGCATGAAAGCCTGAATCTATGACTTTGCGAGAGATATTTTTATTGCCCTTCATCCAGTAAATGACGGTGTCAGTATCAAGAAGATAATTCATAGATTTATACTTTTATCGCGTGAGTGCCGGGCAGCTCTTATTTCACGTATTATCTCATCGGCAGGACGATCATCAACCCAGGTTCCGCATACAGGATCATCTTGGTTGAGTGGAATGATTTCCACCTGCGTGCCATCGGCAAGATTAACCGGCGGCTCTATTATAACGGTGTTGCCTTTTACAATTCCTTTGAATGTCATAATTAAATTCCAATATTGATGAATAGTTGATAATAAAGTAAGCGCAAAACATCATGTTCGTCAAGTTAAATTTTAAGGCCTCTGTCCATAACTTTTCCTGTTGACAGATGCCTTTTCATGCTTCAGATAAGGTCTATTCAGTCTCCTGTGCCGGACCTCAGGGTGGAGCAAAATCCTAGATGATAGAGCCTGTTGAAGGCCAACGGGATCAAGGTTGAATACGTTTAATACTACAATCGACTCGGCCGTGGCCATGTTGTTCAATAGGTGAAAAGGGATAATATTTCGCAGAGGGGGAAAAGAAAGGGTAATGATTGTATATCTCGATGAAAACTGCTTCCAGCGGGGGTTTGATGATCAGAGCCAGTCCCGGATTAAAATGGAGGCGGTCGCCTGCCAGGATATTATACAGCGGGCCGAGGCCGGCGAGCTCGATCTTGTCTGGTCCTTCATGCACCTTGATGAAACGCTCCAGTGTCCTTTTCCCGAACGCAAGATTGCTATATTAAGATTGTCGGTCATTTGTAAAATCAGGATCGGCCCTGCCGATGATATATATCGTCTCTCTGTAAAATTTCAGAATGAAAACGGTCTTTCGGCAAAGGATGCCGTTCATCTTTCATGTGCAATCAACGCCAAATCGTCGGTCTTTCTGACGTGCGATAATAAAATTATCAAGAGAATAAAAATACTTGAAAATATTGAAATAATGAATCCGATTGACTATATTAGGAAAGAGGGATGATGATGCAGCGATTAAGCGATACCGAGCTCAAAGTAACCGGAATAGAGGCGCTGAACAAGGCCTTGGGTGCCGCCGATGCGTACCGGTTCATGACGCTCCTCCATAACGAAAAGACTGATTACGTGGAGATTTCCCATCGTATCTATGAGAGCCAGTCCATAGATGATATATTCGCGCGCTCTAAAACGCAATGGGAAGGTTGATTTATCCCTTCACCTTGTATCACCTCTCCACATCCACGCACGCATATTCAATCTCAGCATATTCCTTCTCGATATTGATTTCAATCTCCTGAATCTTGACCTTCAATTCATCAATCTTCTCGTCCATGGCGGCAATGTCCATGGGATTATCCATTGATTTCCTTATTTGTAAAAATTTTAACCCCCCTGTCCAGAACTTATTGCTTGCCAGAGAGCTTCAGATAGTCTATATCAGTTTCAGATAAGGCCCGTTCCGTCTCCTGAACCGGGCTGCTTGGTGGAGCAAAATCCTGGATGATAAATTTTAAGGCCTCTGTCCATAACTTTTCCTGTTGACAGATGCCTTTTCATGCTTCAGATTAGGTCTATTGTGTCCCTTAAGCCGGTACTGAAAAGGGAGCAATTTCTTAGATAATAAAAATAGGTGAGGATAAGAAGCCATGAAAAGAGTATGGTTATTGTCTTCTTTATTTATTTTGTTTTCATTCCCATCGTGCAACTCGGTGAAAGAAGATGACAACGGGCTGGAGTCTCTCCTTCCGCTCCTGGCACTGGGAGGCAGAGGGGGTTCTTGGAGCCACCAGGCATACCTGAAGGCGCCCAATAATTCCAATGGTGATCAGTTTGGCTATTCGGTCGCGATATCCGGCGACATCATCGCAGTCGGCGCGACGGGTGAAGACAGCACCACCACGGCCATCATTCACGGCTCAGACCTGAGCGGTGCAAATAATTCTGGTGCAAGTAACGGCGCGGTCTACGTGTTCACCCGCAGCGGCTCCACCTGGAGCCATCAGGCGTATCTCAAGGCGCCGAATAATACTGATAATGATCAGTTCGGCTTTTCAGTTGCGATATACGGCGACACCATCGCGGTCGGCGCGCCATACGAAGATAGCGACACGACGGCCATCATTCACGGCTCAGACCTGAGCGGGACAAATGATTCAGGAAATGCTAACGGCGCAGTGTACGTGTTCACGCTCAGCGGCGGCACCTGGACCCACCAGGCGTATCTCAAGGCGCCCAACAACGGTGGGGCAGGTGTAGGTAATGGCGATAATATCGGCTCTTCGGTCGCGATATACGGCGGTACCATTGCAGTCGGTGCCTCAAACGAAGCAAGCACCACTACGGATATTATCCACGGCTCCAACCCGAGCGGCACGAACGATTCGGGGAGCCAAAACGGCGCGGTGTACGTGTTCACGCGCCAGTAATCCAACATCTGCCGGGCGCCTCAGGGCGCCCGGCGCGAATCTTATGTACATACCGTAAAGGAACAAGCATGCCATGAAAAACAGATACGCCATCATTATCGCCGTCGTGGCAGCGTTATTTCTCGTGCTCATCGTGTTTCTGTTCCTCCGCATGAACCGCATGGAGGAGCGCTACCTGCGCCTCCTGTCGGAGCGCCAGGTGGGTCAGGAGCGCGGCGGCGATCCCTACCTCCGCGGCCCCGTGAAGAACACGGTGACGAAGCATTCGAAGGAGATACTTTCCTGCTATGACGCGTTTCTCGCGCGCGCGAAGGCCGGCGGTGACCCCGCACTCAAGAAAGAGGGAGCGGTCACGCTGGACTGGCAGGTCGACGGCGACGGTGAGGTGATCGCGCCTGCGGTGGTGCGCTCCGATTTCACGGACAAAACATTCCACGCGTGCTTGGTGAAGACAATTTCAGCCTGGCGCTTCCCGGAGCCGCCCTTCGGGGAAAAGAGGTACGTGGAGCACACCTTCCGGTTTTCTGAACAGAAGAAGTGACGGGCGTGCCGGCGGGCCCCCTCGGTATGCATACGCCACGGATGGAAAGCGCCGCAGAATCCCGCGCGGGTCAGTCGACGTCGAACACCAGCATGGTCAGGTCATAAAAACGATCACCACCGTGTCCAAGGGAATGAAATTTTAAGCCCCTGTCCAGCGATTTTTGTGTTGATATTTGTTATTCGATCACCCATTATTGTTCCGATAAAACGCCATTGTGTCCCTTGGACCATTTACTTGAGAGGGAACATTTTCCTGGATAGTCATAATCAATGGCGCGATTTATTGGCCATTGTATCACTGCGCATGAATTTGTTGTATTGGTATATTGAAGTGGTCACATGAAGCTGTCAGTAAGATACACACGGGCATCTTCGGTATACCCGTGTGTATCAGAAAGATATATTGTATGTCACTGAATAAAACTATAGGTATATTTAAGACGATAGACATAATGAAAAAACAGGTAACCCCATTCCAAGTCGACGGTGTAATGGATGGTGAACTCCTTGATATATCCACGATTGTCGATAAAGCTTACAACCAGGTCGTGGATATTCGGGCCACCGACTATAAAATTTGAGAGTGTGACGTTGTAATTATTTCCGCTCACCAGCTTGGCATTAGTAGCCGATGCTATCGGGTATACACTCTGGACTGTGAAGTTTAAACTCAGTGGACTTACCCCAAGGCCAAGCCATTGTATAGGAGTGTAATAGATTCCATTAGCCGGGAGAGTGAAAGTTATCTGCGACGGCGCCGGCGGAGAATATGTTGATGCGTACCTGAGACTGTTGTACCCGTTCAGCTTTCCTCCAGTGAGGACTTTGCCTGACAGGATTGACAACGGTTCCGCACCATTCAGAATACATTTCTTGATGTCAGCATAGCTGTATCCAGGTCTCAACGATTTGATGAGCGCCGCCACACCGGCCACGTGCGGCGCCGCCATCGATGTCCCGCTCAACTCTCCGTAATTTACGGGTAATCCATTTTGTGTCATGGCTTCAGTCATATTGACAGGTAATGTGGAGTAGACCTCATCCACGCCCGGTAACCCGCCTGGGGCAGCTAAATCTACAGTATTTACGCCATAATTTGAATAATTCGCAATATTATCGCCCCATGTTGAGGCAGCCACAGATATGATGTTGTCAAGATTGTAGCAGGCAGGATAGGTGGGGTCAACATCATTATTATCTCCATTTCCGTCTCCATAGAATTGGCCATTGCCTGCTGCTGCTACAAACAGCACCCCTGCATCCCGAGCGTCCATGATAGCTTCACGCTCGGATTGAGAAAAGGTTGACCACCCATAACTGGCATTGATGATATCGGCCCCGTTGGCAACCGCGAAATTGATGGCCTGAATGCTGCTACTGACCCATGCATTTAATGTTCCACCACTGGGTGGAAATACCTTTAATGGCATTATCCTCACTGTCCAGGCTGTCCCGGAAATGCCGGTATGATTGTTGCCCACTGCGCCGATTATGCCCGCCACGTGTGTGCCATGGTAATAATCATCCATGGGATCGCTATCATTATTCCAGAAATCATAACCGGCGATGCAATTCCCCGCCAGGTCAGGGTGCGTGTAATCGACGCCTGAGTCGATTACAGCCACAGTGACGTCAGCCGAGCCTGTGGTATAATCCCAGGCCATATCCATATCGATATTATACAATGGCCACTGTTCACCGCTCATAAAATGGTAGTCATCAGGCATCGTTTCAAAAAGCCTGATGGGACGATCCGGTTCTGCATATTCAACACGGGGATCTTTGCGGAATTCTTTGCAGATTTCTTCAGCTGTTTCAGATGTCAGGTCTTCCACCTGTATCAGATGCAAACGCTTTTTCGACAAAACCCGTTTTTCTAGGTCGCCGTCAGAAATCAATCCAGCCCGTTTCGCCCTCTTCTTGAAACCTTCGATATCTTGATCCATGGATAAACGCTTGATTGAAAGTACCTTGTGGCCTTTCATGAGAGGCTCTACCGATGCAGTCTTCATGCTAAGCGGCGCCATCTTGTTCGCTGTCAGGATGCTTTCATCCTTTAATTTGACCATGATAATTCCGGAATATGATCCAGCTTCGTCTGATACTGGAAGGATGCCTGTATTCTTTGTGTCATCATAGCAACCGGCAGTATAAATACTTATTAATAGAAATAATAAACAACCCAGATACTTTTTCATCCAGTTAGCCCCCACCAATATGATGTAATTTTTTTTAACATAATTTAAGGGTAATGCAATGTATATTTAACATTTGTCAAGACATTAAATTACTATAGCAATGAAAGGGTCATTGTTTCGCGTTGACCAGGCCCAATGAAAGAGCAAAATCTATATAATAAAATCCAGCCCTAAGAAGGCCGGAACGCTCATGGTTGTCGGTATCACGAATAATGGCCAGAAAGAAGTGCTGCATTTCACCCTGGGCACTGAAAGCGAACACCATTTTAAAGAAGTGCTGCAAAGCCTTATTCGGCGAAGACTAATACCGAAACTGTGAAGCCGGTCATAGCCGATGGAGCTAAGGGGCCCGTTAAATCCATCGTGAACCATTTCGGCCCGGAAAAAATGCAGCGTTGTACGGTGCATAAAACACGGAACATTCTTGTCAAGTGCCCCAAGAATCTCTACGAAGAGTTAAAGGCGAAGCTCAATAGGTTATGGAATCAGACCTCACGATTTGAGGCGGAACGATATCTTGAATGTCTAGTCAATGAATATGGGGAGGTTGCGCGTCGAGCCATTGAAAGTCTCCTGGAAGATAGTGAAGATCTGCTGAGATTTTATGGGAGGCCGAATCCTCATTGGAAAACCATACGAAGCACGAATCCTATTGAAAGGGGTATTCATGAAGTAAGACGCAGAACCAAAGTCATGTGCACCATCGCGCTCTTCTGCGGTCCCCCGATCATGATTAAGCTCACCATGCCGGTGCTGACCAAGCCCGGGTTCTCGCCGGAAAACATTTTCACCACCCTGGAGAACAGGATGAAGTGCGGAATCGGCAAGTGTGGCCGCTGCAACGTGGGCAAGTACTATGTGTCCAAGGACGGCCCGGTCTTCACCTTCGCCCAGGTGAACCAGCTTATGCCCGAATATTAAAAAGATTTATTGTACTGCGAATTTTGAAAAAAGGGCAGGATTATTCCTGCCTTTATTGATTTTATACATACGCCCCGCCCATTGCCTTAAGCCAATCCCTACCGGCTCGCGGAGAATACTTTACAGGCCCATATCCATAACTTTTTGCTTGTCACCAGAGACCGGATATGCCAAAGTCATTTCAGACAAGGCCAATTTGTCTTATTGAAACAAGCCGGGGAAGGTACAATCATCCAGCGGATAAAAAGTTATCCTTTTTATCAATGTTATTTTAATCTTGATGACGCAGGTAACATAGCATGCTTTTTCATTCTTTTCTTTATATATTTTTTTTTCTGCCTGTTGCCACAATAATATATTTCGTGCTGAGGAAACGAAATTATATTGTAATTTCGCGCTGGTGGCTCGTCGTATGCAGTATTGTTTTTTATGGCTGGTCACGGGCCTGGTTTGTCGGCATCCTGGTGTTGTCAATAACGGCAAATTATTTTTTTGCACTGTTCATCATTCGTTTTTCCCTCACAGACAAAAAGAAAATCATACTTTTCCTTGCAATTCTATTTAATATAGTTGTGCTCGGTATCTTTAAATATACTGATTTTTTTATCGATAATTTGAATTTCCTAGCAGGAAGACACGTTGGTTCGCTCAACATCATCCTGCCCCTTGGCATAAGCTTTTATACGTTCATCCAGATAGCTTTTCTTGTAGATACATACAGGGGAGAAATCATAGAAAATAATTTTTTAAATTACATTATGACAATAAGTTTTTTCCCCCATCTTCTGTCGGGCCCAATCATCCGTTATAAAAATGAGGCATTACAGTTTCAAGACAAGGAATCCGGAAAGGTCAATTACAAGAATATAGCCGGGGGGCTTTTCGTTTTTTCAATTGGATTATTCAAAAAGGTTCTAATTGCGGACAACCTCTCGCTCGTGGCTGATGCGGGTTTCAATGTTTCAAATCATCTTCCATTTATAAATGCCTGGATAACAAGCATTTCTTTTACTCTGCAGTTGTATTTTGACTTCAGCGGATATACAGATATGGCAGTCGGCTCGGCGCTGATATTCAATATCAATCTCCCCATCAATTTTAATTCACCCTATAAAGCGGTGAATATCCAGGACTTTTGGCGCAGATGGCATATAAGCCTTTCGACCTTTCTTCGCGATTACATCTACATTCCCCTCGGAGGAAGCCGGGCCGGGACCATCAGCACATATTTCAATCTGATGGCAACATTTCTTGTTGCCGGATTGTGGCATGGGGCAGGATGGACCTTTCTCTTCTGGGGTTTCCTCCATGGATCCGCCCTCATCATTCACCGGCTGTGGAAAAAAACAGGCATCGCAATGCCCCCGGTGCTGGCCGTTTTTATAACTTTTATATTTCTTAATTGCTCCTGGATTTTTTTCAGGGCCAGGTCATTAACGAGGGCACTCTATCTGTTGGAGGATATGTTTTTCTTCTGGAAAATAGATTTTTCCAAGGGTCTCATGAATGGCTTTATAAGGATTTTTAATGAATGGCATTCAAACAACTCGGTAGTGACGCCGCTGCTTATCTTTTTGCTTGCAGTCATTTGTTTTTTTGGGAAAAATTCCAACGAGCAACTTGAGGGATTCAAGCCGGAAGGCCGCTATCTTTTTGCAACCGGCCTGCTGTTTTTAGTTTCATTTTTCTTCTTTGCGCAATTCAATAAATTTATTTATACTTATTTTTAACAGGTATCGAATGAGCTTCAAGAGATGGACTGTCTGTTTAATAACCCTTGTAGTTTGCGGCGTGCTATTTATGGCACTCCTGCAATACATTATTGACCCCCTGCAGTATTTCAGAATCGCCTCGTTTTACAGGCCTACCATTGACAACAATTATAGCCGGGAGTTTAATGCGGCGTTCCTTAAAAATGTTGATTATGAAACCATTGTGACCGGATCGTCATTAATGGGGAATTGCACGGTGCAAACTATTAATACTGTCCTCAACACGCGATCATTAAATGTGATAATACCGGAAGCTACTACTCATGAAATTGGCTTAACGCTGGCACGGGCTGCACGCATAGGAAAACTGAAATATTGCATCATAGGCCTGGACCTTCATACGCTCAGCGAAGATGCGCTCAAGACCAGGGTTGAAAAATTTCCTTATTTTCTCTATGATGACAATGTATTGAATGATTACAAATATCTTTTTGATTTTGATTTTTTCAGAAAATCATTGGCCCATATTATAATAAATAATATTATTGATCACGGGGAATGTTACTTGTGCAACATAGAAACAGCATATAACTGGATCAACATGAACAAGTATGTGGCCAACAAGTATGTAGCCGACGAACAGAAGAATTTAAAGAACTGGCGGCGCAGCAGGATAATCACCGGTCTTAAAACAAGAAAAAGAATATCCGACGAATTCTACCTCAAAGGGAAGGAAAATTTTAATTACAACATTTATCCTGTCATAAAAAGCAATCCCCAAATTCAATTTATATGCATGCAGGTTCCTTACTCAATACTTTTCTGGATTAATCAAAATAACGAGGGCCGCTCCGACGGAATGATTAATTTGAAAATATATATTTATAATAAATTACGGAAATGCGGAAATGTCCGACTCTATGATTTCCAGTCGGAAGAAGCCATAATCAACAATCTGAATAATTATTATGACATGCTGCATTTTACTGAAAAAATCAATGACATGATGATACATGCAGTTGCATCGGACCGATATCTTGTCAACGACGATACATACCGGAATTATCAGATAAAATTCAACCGATTGATTGAGATTGCGAAATTAAAATACAAGTGATCGATGTTTGAATAACGTAAAGCCGGATTATCCCGGTTTAGCGTCCTCAATAATTATTCATACGAGTACCCATCATAGAGATGGATTGAGGCCAGGAGGCCGCATCTTCAGTACTTTTTACATGGGCGAAATTCAATTCAGATAATACCGATTGTGACGCTTTGAACTAACCGACAGGAGATTATAATCCCGGATAGTAAAATTTTAAAGCCCCTGTCCAGGACATTTCCTTTTGACGGATGCCTTTTTGCTTCACATAAACGCCATTGTGTCCCTTCGGCCGGATCCGATGAGGAAGAAAATCCTAGATAATAGACTTGTTGCATAACTCCTATTTTGTCGCCAGATAATAATTCCACAGACCACATGCTACTGAAAATGTCTGATCGATAAAATGGTCTCTTTTTGTCCGAGAAACATGATATACTATTCTT
>Ga0208939_1003163_pt1 | contig 11090 bp, 8 predicted proteins | sample AD_STIC12_MetaG_FD_184437 | JGI IMG/M metagenome (GOLD analysis project Ga0208939, IMG submission 184437) | Active sludge microbial communities of municipal wastewater-treating anaerobic digesters from USA - AD_STIC12_MetaG (SPAdes) (version 2) | ecosystem: Engineered > Bioreactor > Anaerobic >...
CACATCACTTCGCATACGAAGGGCGACAGAGGATAAAAACATATTATAGAATTCATCTGCAGACTTAAAAGGTTCTTTAAGATTCCTGCTCAAGTCATACCATCTTACCGGATCAATACCCTTTTTAATAACATTACTTCTGTTATTTCCAATATCCATTTTGAAATAATGGCCATGCTGCAACTTTCTAACCTCAACGAAAAAAGTACTTTCATCCTGATCTGTCCGGTTAAATACAAGATAATCATATATTGCCTGGTAGTTTGGCTTTGGCTTTGTTGAAAGAACCTCCAGTAATGGAGGGATCTCAGACGCAAATAGGAACCTCTCTCCATCGATTAAATAATAAAATGGCTTTATTCCAAAACGATCTCTTGCACAGAAAAGAGAGTGTCTTTCCCTGTCATAAATGGCAAAAACCCACATGCCGTTAAACTTCTCCAGACATTTTTCCCCCCATTCAATGAATGCCATGAGTAATACTTCTGTATCTGAAGAACTTCTGAACCTGTAGCCCCTTCCCTCCAGCTCTTTCCGAATCTCAATATAGTTGTATATTTCCCCGTTAAAAACAATAACGTACCTGTTGTCATACGATACCATAGGCTGGTGCCCTCCGGAAGAGAGGTCAATAATGCTCAGTCGTACAAAGCCCAATCCGATATTGCCCTCCAGAAAAATGCCTTCATCATCCGGACCCCGGTGTTTCATCCTACGCATCATGACTTCAACAGGTTGTTGACTGACAATATTAGTGTCAAGATTTACAATACCACAGATACCGCACATAATTCTTTTATTAGTTAATTTTCTTTCCTGACAAAACAGAACGGTACACCGACAAAATGTTAACGGCAACCGTATCCGAATCCAGTCCCTGTCTGATTATACTGTCCCTGCCTTTGGTTTCTTTCATCTTTTCAGCAAACATCAGGGCTGCTTCAATTTTTTTGGCGACATCTGTGGGTTCAAAGGAAGATAGCCAACATCCCTGCGTATCACCTGTTATTTCCCTCACGTCACCAACGTCAGTGGATACTATGGGCCTGTTGCAGGCCATCGCTTCCTTAATGACATTAGGTGACCCCTCGTGAAAAGAGGTGAGAAGAATCACATCTGCAGCATTATAAAAATCAACCAGACTTAAATACTCGTGCCGGTAAACAGCCAGAAGTTTTACATCGGTATCCCCTATCAGCAAAACAGCCTTCTCGGCAAGCCTATAGTTTTTCTCCACTCTGGATGGATCTGATAAAAATAATATGAGTTTTGTAGTTGATGCTTCACCTATTATTGCTCTTGCTTCAGCTTTGTCCGCCGGGCGGAAAAGAGTCAGGTTAACCCCATTTGCAATAATTGATGCTTTACGGTGGTTTAACTTTTCAAACATCTGCCTTGATTTGACAATTGTATGGGTAAATATCCACTTTGACAGGAATACATTAAACCGGGCAAGCAGCAGGCTGCCTTTCCTGATTGTCCCGTCTTCATTGTTTGTACCCAGTATGTCATCACCCATGAATGAAACTACCAGGGGGAACCTGATTTTAAATGGAAGGGCCACCAATGCTGAAAGCCCGTAATGAGCATGAAGTATATCAACCTTGTTTCTGCGAAGACTCCTTCCCAGTTGAAAAATTGAACTTATATAGCCAGCAAAGCCTCCTCTGTCAATTCCAAAATAATAAACCTCTACTCCCTGCCGGCTAAGAGATTCCCCCTGCATTCTGACAATAGAGCCCCTTCCAGCCTTATTATGAGTGCTGCTTATAAAAAGAACTTTCATTGCTCAATGTACTCCACTATGCTACGGGCATATTCCTCTTCCAAGCAGGAATTACCCTCGACACAGGTCCAATGTCCGTTTCCCCTGATAAAATAGAAAGGTGACTTCTCAATTGTATAGGTCCCGAAACAAACATACTGAGCTTCAAAAAGAAAACATGATTCACCGTCATAACCTATGTCAAGTGAGACCTGCGGAGCTTTAAAAATGGCAAAACATTCTTCTGCAAAATCAAGTATAGCCGGCGGAATATCTTTCCGGTATGAGAGCAACCCTTGTCCGCTTGCCCTGAAATCATCTTTGTTTATCCCTCTATGAATTACATAATATTTCTTACCGTAGACCAGAACTTTGTAATCATTTTTCAGACCCGGTACATACTCCTGTACAAGGATTTTTTTCCTTCTCCATGATTCTCTTGTGTATCCCTTATGCCTGATCTGTCTTATCATATCCCGGACCTTAAGAAAGAAGTCGGGTGTCCGCATCAGATTCCGGGTTTTCAATTTAGCCTCTTTGGTACCCGTGGCTAGGAACACCTTTCTGCTCATTGAACCTTCTGCGCTCTTGATAATGACAGGATATTTCAATCCTTCTGCCATGGCAGTAAAATCTTCGTGAGCGCCATACCAGGATGATTTAATTGAATTTAGAGATGGAACACCCATAAAATAGCTGATCATACCAAAGAATACCTTGTTTTCATGTGCCCTGATCAGATAAGATGAGGGACAAACCCTGTAACCTGCCAACTCAAGGGAAACAGCCAGGTCTTCAAGATAATTCTTATAAAAGAGACCGGGGTCCTGATGAGAAGCAAAAACAATCACCCCCTCCCTTAGATTTTGCCGTTCAAGTTCCTCCATTAAAGGCTTTAAAAAAACAACCTCATATCCCTTGCTTTTAAAAAATGATGCGAGCAACTCTCTGTCCATCCCACTTCTGTAAGGAACATCGAAGTATTTTGATCCGAAAAATCCCTTATAATCCGTGATCAGGTAAAGCTTTTTCATATTATATAGTCAATTATAAAGGACCTGGGCCTGTGCCGGCACAAGGAAGCGACCTCATCTGTATACTCTCCGAACAGAGGCCCTGATGTCAATTGAAAGAAGTTTATCTCATTGTTTGTGTCATTCACCTCTATCAGAATCACCTCACCCTTACTGTTTACGGCGAAATCGAGGCCCAGCAATCTTGAATACCTGAATGACCGTGCCACCTCATGCGCCGCCTGCTCAATCTCCAGGATGAACGGCACAATACCGATGCTTCCAAACTCCAGGCTCTCCGTTCCACTGTACTTTGCACCTTTTTTGTCAATGCCGTACGGCATGAGCCTTCCCTCCTTATCGATAGAGCATGCCAAACCTCCTGATGCCTGATTGTCTACCACTGACCCTGGCCTGCCAATTCTCAGCAATTTATGCAGTATTACAATCTCTTCATTTCGTAAGCTCCTGTATGTCAATACCCTTATTGTGTTAATGGAACTGCCGTTAAACCTTGCAAAGAATGGGTGCTGATCAATGTATTTCTGGATGATGAAATTACCATCATAACTTTTCATAAGCTCATGCAGGGTTTCAGCACCCTTGAGGGGAGGATGAACTGCCAACCCATCCTTTGTAACAGTAAATACTCTCACAGCCTTGCCGCCCCCGGAATCAAGCGTTGGTTTTATGATCAGGCGGCTGCCTTCCAACTGGTCCTGTAATGATTGAGTAATTAAAACACTGCCAAGACATTTCATTTCTGCTGAATAAAGGATGCCATCCATGCACCTCAGAACAACGTCTGCGGTTTTTATCCAGTCGCCAATTACAACACTAAGATTGTTCTTGTCAGTCCATGCCTTGGAAAAAAGCTTATTGTTAAGCCTGGGTTCTATGTCAGTATAATAAATACTTTCTGGAATGTACCTGTGATCTGCTATTCCTGAAACTCTGGTGTATAACTTAAGCCACCCGTAATTAATTCTAGGTGAATAATCTTTCCATAACAGGTAATGACTTCTTTTCAGTTCCCTGCTAATTTCCGGACCCTCTTCGCCTGATCCCTGGTTGGCTTTTATTAACAATCTTAATTTCCTGTCAAGTAAAATCTTGATTCTTTGATTACTAAGAAAGAGAAGAAGTCTTTTAAAATACTTCATCGGTCTTTAAGTTTTTTCAGTTTTTCAAGAACAAATCCATAGGAAACAGCCAGATGAGCAGTATCATCCCTGCTAATCAGCCCATTCACAGAGAGAGGCAAACCGAGTGATACAAGATTATTGACGTACTGCTGAAGCAGTGGTGACGTTTTGATTCTTTCTCTGATCATGTCTTCCTTCCGGCGATACTTTATCCATTTTCTGACAGTCCATTTAACTGATGCCGGCAAAAAATTTTCAAAAGCTGTGCTGATGAGACAATTGCAAACAGGCTCACCTTTAATGAGGTCATAACCATAATCTGTAGTATACCCGGCTAAAGCCCTGTCGCAATTTTTAATCATGCTGCCTTCAAAATCACGGCAGGAATTCAGGAACTTGGAGATTTTGTATGCCGGAAAGGAAAGTGCAGGATCAGCAAAAGGGCTTAAAAACCATGTATACCTGTTCTCTGCATCTGTTCTGGCTCCTCTGCAGGCAGGAATGATCACTTCATTCTGGATTTTTTTCAGATCAGCCAGGCTCATCCGGTCCAGACTACCCGGCAAATTCAATGAGGTCAGAATTTTTGATTCTATCCTGTTTAATAGTTCATCTTCCGTCTTGTGATTCAATATTCTATTGATATGACCCCTTTTTAGGAAATCATATTTCAGCCATTGCCTGAATGACCAATGCTTTCCCAGAAGCCTTTCCTGATTGCGATACTGCTCCCCACCTATTCCGCTGATGCCCAGCCGCCGGTTGCCCAATATGCCCAATCTGTATTGAAGCGTGTTGTATTCTTCAAGCCAGTTACAATGAATTCGTATATTTCCGTCGTAAAAGACAAATGAATCTTCCATTACCTGATGAATTGCCTCATCGTTCATCTCATCAAGATATTTTACCTTCGGCGAAACAAAGGGGATATCTTCACCTTCGGCGATCTGCCTGGCAATTGCTAACTCAGTTGACGGGATGCGCCGGTAATGACTATGAACCTGAAAGTTTCTGAAATGCCTGCGTGCATAAGCAAGAACCAGTCTGCTGTCATAACCTCCGGTCAGTCCTATATCAGTTCCCGCCTTTTCAGCAAGGTGGTTGAATGATTTGAAATAACTGTCGAGTAAATCAGACTGTTGTTCCAAGGCTTCAGAAATGCTGCGTGGTTCATCATAATCACTAAATATTACAGGAAATATAAATATAATTTCCTTGAACATGGGTTGAGAAGTCCATGTGAAGCGGATGATCTCATTAACCATGGTCTCATTACCCGTGATTCCTCCGGAGCAGAGGTTTTCCATCACGGCAAACCTGTTAATCGTCAGTCTCTCCTGAAGGCTTGAAGCGACCAGAAACGAGGAAGATAAAAAGGAGCCTGACGGATCATGATATGCCTTTACCAACGAAGCGCCGTCACTCAGTACCTTTAAAGATGAACCGGTGAAATAGAAAATAAAATAGTGCCCTAACAACTGCCTGCTGTCAAAAAGCTCACTGTCAAGATCAGCATATAACATGCTGAGACTTTCATATGGGCATCTACCACGATAGCTGAAGGTGCCTGTTCCTGCCAAAAAACCCCGACTATCCTGATAAACTGCATCCTTGTCTGAAAGAGATTTTCCGTTTATCAGCAGCAAAAAATCACCCGCATTCAGGACCATGCAATCGGGTTCGAAGAACTTCTTCCTTGTTTCCCGGAAAGTTGATTTCTCAATCAACTTACCTTTTCGTAACAGCAAGAACAGCTCCATGACTTTTATAAACAGCATTGGCCATACCCAGGAATGTACCTATTAAAAGAAAACTAAGGGACCGGAAGGTAACCAACGTTATGCTGCCATTAAATGATACGATAAGTGATATTATCCATACGACAAGCGCCCCGGTCCGGTATTCATTTAATATTTTTACCCTTGGGATTTTCAGGATCAAATATAGCATCTGCCCATAAATTACCAGATAGAGTGCAAAACCAAATAAACCCGTACCATAAACCAGTTTGGCACTATCTGAATGATACATTCTTCTGACTATTTTTCCGTTATTGACATGCTCTGCAAAAATATTGTTCCCTATCCCAAAGAGAATTGCCAAGGGTTCCTTGAATTCCTTGACCTCCTGCAATAAAATTATATTCTCCTTATAACGTAGTTCTGACTTCAGGAATCCCTTTTCAAAACGTCCCGATTCCGCTCTTACTTCAAACCTCTTCTCAAGCAAAGGCCTGTAGACAGGTGCAAGCAACATAATCAGCAAAGCGCTGAACAGCATATATCTGAGAATCAGAGTATGCCCTTTTGTAAAGATCATAAAAACAACCAACCCTGTAATGGGAATTAAAATGACCGTTCGCCTTACGTTAAGGATAATGAATATATAAAGGACGGCAGAAAAAATCCAAAGAAGTCGTTGAAGTATTTTTTCTTCACTGCTCTTCGTAATCAGTGGCAAAAGAGCCAGCGCAAGTGCAGGTCCGTATAAACTGCCACTACCCAATAGTCCGATATACTCTTCATTGCCTTCGTGATTGATATTAGCTGTATATTCCAGGGTCTTGCCAATGTCAAAAATGTATCCAACAACTGTTGCCAGCAATCCAGCCAGTATTACCCACGTGAGATTATTGAGCAATTTCTGATAACGGACATAATTTGTAATATACCTGTAGCCAACTATGAACATCGACATCGACAGAATCACCTGCACAACAGTTTTCAATGACATCAGGAACTCCCCTGAGAATAAAAGCAACAGACTTATGTACAGGAAGAATAGATAAAGGGATTTGAGAATATCAACCTTGATAAGCTGATCCCAGAACATGAGCAGGAAGATAGCCAACACTACTGCCCGCAAAATGGATCCGGCAGAAAAGCCTTCGAAATAACTGAAAGAAATATCCGCCAGAACATTGAAGAGTGGCAAAATAAAAATAAAGTCACGCCTCATCCGCATGACAAGAAAAACTGCCAGGGCAAAGAACAGGTATATAAAAACTGCTACAACCATCTTTACGTAGCGGGCTTTACCCTCTCCAAACCATCTATTAACAATCTGTACTTGCGGGCAAGTGACTCATATCTCATTCCTGAAGTATTCCTGTCCCATGAAATTACGTATTCTCCGGTAGCAATTGACTCTATTCCATCCTTTATTGATACTGAATTATTCCTTGCCATAATAATCCCGCCCAATCCCTTCACCAACTGGTATGAAGGAGCCTTTTCATCCTGGTATATATAGAGAAGAGGCCTTTTTACTGCAAGCACTTCGTTAAGCTTTCCCGGAACCTGAACTCCATATGCGTTGTCAATGAAAACAATAAAGTCGGACTTCATATACTCGGAAGCAAGTTCATCTGTTGTAATAAGCCCTCCCTTAATAAAACGTGGATCAGCTGCGGGAGGGTCAAAGAATTCCCGTGTATTACCAAAGATCTTTAATCTTATTTCTGATTCTCTGAAAAGCAATACTGCTTTATAAAGTTCAAACGGTTCTCTAAGTCTGCGGTAAAAACTTCCTGCATAAATAGCCTGAACTGGATAGTGCCTTTCTTTAGCAGAAATTTCACTTATCCCAGTAAAAACATTATTAATCCCTTGCTCGATAACCCTTACCCTGTCACCTGAGATCAATTTGTTAAAATACTTGAGATAATGACTTCTCAGAATATCAGTCGGTACAACAAGCAGATCGGCAGCAGACAGGCAATACGCCTCTATTCGTTTTGAGAACAACCTGTGAATAAGACTTCTGGCATAGTCAGAACTATTTCCATAAAATGGATCACCCGTATCAACAATTATCGTCAGATTGGGAAATTTCTTCTTCAGGAATTTGGGAAGAAGCATCAGGGTAAACGGTGATGTTGAAATAATTAAAACATCAGGACGAGTCTCACTGATAAGTTCCTCAAGCCTCTTCCTGATATTCCTGTATTCAACAATAAAAATATCTGGAAAAAACCACTGATTTATATTGATGCTCTTTGCCGCACTCTTTACAAGAGCGTTGGCAGCTTTGAATTTCCGTAAAGGCGTTGCTCCTGTCTGCTTTTTTTTCAGTCTTGACTTGATCAGGAACCGGCCGGGCAACGTAAAATTCAATGTCCTTAATTTTGTGCTCCGGTTAACAAGAGACATCTCCTCCCCAGCTTGATAAGCCAGTACTGTTATCTCATAATGATTTTCCCAATATTTGATAAACTCCCTGAATCTTAAAGGCTGTGGTGCATCAACTGAAATTAAGGGACAAAGAATTGCTATCTTGGTAAGACTCATTTGTTAAAGCATTACCTTATTATGATCATGACCTGATTATTTGCCGTGATTCCAGCCAAATGCAGAATATACCTGCCGGACTTCAGTCCCTCTGTATTAAAGATGGTATTGGTCATTCCCAATACTTCAAGTGTCTGCATCTTCATGCCATTGATTGAGTACAGAGAGGCAGTCGTGTATGGATGGTCCGGCGATAGCTGAACGTGAAAATAATCATAAGCCGGATTAGGGTATACAATTACAGGCGATTGTGAGAAACTCTCAGATTTTCCCTGGTAGTCTACAACGCCGGCTTCATTCCCGGAACACTCACCAGGTGTAGCACCCCGCTCAAGATAATATGCAGCCTTTTCCGGACGGACTGTCATTGTCTCTCCCTCATAACAGATAGTAATATAGCAGCCGGGCTTGAATGAGTAATAAAGAACCCTTTTCCCGGTATAGTGCCAGGCATCGTTAGTCCAGCTAAATTGTTCTATCAGGTTCGGATTCCCGAAAATGTCATAATAATAAAGATCTCTTGTATCGTCCATCAACAATGACTGCTTTGTAACGGGATCATATTTAATATTCTGTCGTATGCGCTCCGTAGGAACAGTGCCATCCCCATAATTATAGGTTTCAGTCCATATCACCACAGTGTCTGCTATTCTCCTCTCAAATCGCCGGTATAACCTGCCGGCTTCATCGTAAATCCAGAAATTTTCGGAGAAATCATACCAACTGCCGTCAGTTTCTTTCATCTGCCTTAGATACTTCAACCTATTACCCGACTCATCATATTCATAAAAGTGCTGCTGATAGGAAACCCAGTCTCCTGTTTCAGTGGGGCGAAAAAACATCTCATGGATCAGGTTGCCTTCAGAGGAATAATTGTATCTGGTGAACATGACATTGCTCCATGACCCTGCAACCCATTCCTGGTAAATATAAGTTGCCGCTGACCCGTCCCGGTTATATGTATACAATTGCCGGTTGGAAGCAGTTCTCCCCGGAAGAATCAGCCTGACAACCTCGTAAGGATTTGCCTTCCATCCACGGTAATTGTAGTCAAACAAATAAACCGGGTTGTGAGAACCAGACTGGGTGTCATAATAAAAACCGACTACCGAATCAAGACGCTGGATTTCAGGCTTCAGATTCTTTTTTACCTTTTCTGTTTTCAGTTGCCTTCTAACCTGATAGTTATGCTGTTGAGCCATAATGGCAGGAACAGCGATAAACCATATTAATAACGATGCCCACTTTATCATTTCATGAATATTTTGTACTGTGTTCGGATAATAACGGGGAAACAATTGTACGTTTTTTCCGTCTAACCAGTATCATACATCATTTAATTCAAACATATTTCATAATATCTCCTTAAGCCATGGTAATTTCCCTGAAATAATGTTCCTTAGTTCAATATATCCGTTAATCTGCAAGGTCTTCCCCGTAACAATCACCAGAATCATTAACACAAATATCTGGATCAGCAATAACAGGGCATAATGAACACCAGGAATACAAGATAGCATAAAAACAAATGCTGAAACAAAAGCTGAAAGGATAAATGAGGGTATGAGATCAGACAACTGCTGCCTGATAGTGTACCCTATCATCCGGCCAGAATAAAAGGCATTGATGAAACTGGAAACAACTGATAACCCGATCATTCCCAGAAGGAGTGCCCTGATTCCAAGCAAGACACCCAAAGCAATTACCGGAACCGCAAGCGTTTTCTTAACCACTTCAAGTCGAAGCACAAGGTCTGTACGGCCTTTAACATTCAAGACATTCAGATTCAGTTCCTGAAGCGGATATAACATTGCAGCGAAACAAAGCAATTGGAGATACTCCACGCAAGGCAACCATTGTTCTCCGATAAGGGTTAAAATAAGGGGTCTTGCCATTGCCGCAAGACCAAGCAAAAGAAAAAAGGCAATGAACATTGTTGACTGTATCAGTTTCCTGTATCCTGACTTCAGTCGCTCATCATCCTCCTGCACCATGCTCAGGATCGGATAGCTCACCCGTTGAATGCTTATTGTCAGATTTTGGGAAGCAACCTTCGTAAACTGCTCTGCCCTTGTATAATAGCCCAATTGTGCAGCAGAGAAGAATTTCCCTATAACAAGAAGGTAAATGTTCTTGTATATAGTGTCAATCAGGCCTGAAAGCAATAGCTTTGAACCAAATGAGAATAATTCCCTGAAAGATGTTTTACTGAACCTGAAATAGGGCACCCACCTGCTAAAAACCCAGTAAAGGATCGTTTGAATCGCACTTCCCGTGATACTTCTCCATACAAGGCTCCAGACTCCATACCCTTTCAATGCTAATATTATACCGACAGATCCGGAAATGATGACCCCGGTGATATTCAACTTCATTATCAACCTGAAATTTACATTCCTGATCTGTCTTGTTATCTGCGTTATTCCCAGAGCATTGATAATGATTGTTAAACTCACCGCTCTGGTTATTTCTGTAAGCTCCGGCTGATTATAGAATGATGATATATACGGAGCGCACAGATATAAGACCATGAAGAAGAATAACCCGGCCGCAATGTTGAAATAGAAGGCAGTTGAGAAATCAATATCACTCGCTTCCTTCTTCCTTATCAGTGCAAGGCTGAAACTACTGTCAACAAGACTCTGTGAAATAGCCAGGAAAACAGCAATCATTCCAATAAGGCCAAACTCGGAAGGCGACAGCAATCGTGCCAGAATCAACCCTACAATGAACTGTACAAGGTTTGTGACTATACTGTCGGAAAAACTCCAGAACATTCCGGAGACAGCCTTTTGCTTTAATCCTTTTGAGGCCAATTGATGCTGATTGTGGTATGACACTCCCTCTTGCGTGACATACTCTTCCTTGGAATTTTAGA
>Ga0208939_1003176_pt1 | contig 11059 bp, 5 predicted proteins | sample AD_STIC12_MetaG_FD_184437 | JGI IMG/M metagenome (GOLD analysis project Ga0208939, IMG submission 184437) | Active sludge microbial communities of municipal wastewater-treating anaerobic digesters from USA - AD_STIC12_MetaG (SPAdes) (version 2) | ecosystem: Engineered > Bioreactor > Anaerobic >...
GACCTATCAAGGCAAGATCTACTACAGCGGGGACAAGGACTACTTCTACGTGGACCTTCTCGAAGGCTCGGGTATCGACTGCATCCCGTGGACCGACCAGGACTTCCGAATCATCGTCAACCTGGTTCCGCCGACTGGCGCGGACTGCGTGGATCTGCGGGCAATCATCTATGACACCGGTTGCGGGGAACTTGCCAGGACAAACTCCACCGGCTGCGCCGCGAAGCAGGTCACGTGGGATTGGGACGGCCAGTGCGGTTCGAACGATGACCACAGCTTCATCATTGCAGTCGTTGGAGCTTCAGCGAACGACTGGGAGTGCATGGGCTACACGATCACGGTCACCATGGACCAGATCTGACCTTTCCGGCATCATGCCGTCGACACTGCTGTCCACCAAGATGTTTCAGCCCATCAAGCCCTGATTTTTCAGCATGTTGCGCGCATGATAATGACGGACTGACCTGCACGATCTATTATTGTCCGTTGCGTATAAACCTCTGGGTCTTCCGGAAGACTGGCATGGAATTTCTCGCAATTACGGCGATCGTGATCGCTGTCATACTGGGTGGCGTAACAACGATTCTGGGCCTGCTTCTCAACAGCTCCCAGATCAAGCTGAAACAGGCACTGGCCCAGAGGCGGGACGCGCCTCCGCAGAGCGATACCGACTTGAAGCTGGCCAGAATGACCGAGGAACTGCGCCGGGCCGAGTTCGATTTCGAGCAACCAGTCAAGGCGGGCGATGTCGTTCTCTTCAGGCTCACGCTGTTCAGCGACAGGCTGTCATCAATCAGGCTGACCGGGAAAAACGTCGCAAACAATCCGGTGGATGTCAGCTTCGAATCGGTTCTTGAACGGGTTCATCCCGACGATCGTTCGATGCTCAGGAACGCGTTGATCGATTCGGTGACCAGACAGAGACCGATTGAACTGGTCTACCGGCTCATGGATCAGGGTCAGGAGCGCTACTACCACCTTCGAGGGAAAACGGTTCCGGGAAGGGAACCGGCCGCAGTCGATCTGCTCGGATCCGTGGTCGAGATCACGTCACTGATCGCGGCGCACCGAGAGCAGTCGGAGTCGCTGCGCACGCTGGAGGAGGTCCAGGAACTGTCTCCTTTCGGGGTCTGGGCGTATGACAGTCATCACGTGATGACTGTCTGGAACCCGGCCATGGAGAAGATCACCGGAATTCCGGCAGACAAGGTGATCGGATTCGCCATCAACGCCATTCAGAATCAGTTGATTCCAGAGATGATCCGGCTTCCTGCCGAAGGTGAACCTCCAACCGGGATCTACAGGGCGTCACTGACCTTCGATGATGGGACCAGATATTTTCGTGTCGCACGCATCGTGACGGACCAGCGCGATGGTTCGAGCCATACATTCGGTATAGTGGACTGGGAGACGCAGGGCTCCAGTTCGACCAGATCGGTCGAGATGGAGACACTTGGAAGGTTGACCGCGGGATTCGCCCACAACTTCGCGAACCTGATTCAGATTGTGATGGGATACACCGACATAGTGATGCAGGACCTGAACGACGGTCAAAAAAGCACTCCAGCACTGATGCTTGACGACATCGGCCAGATCCAGGGCGCGGCGGTCAAGGCTGACGAACTGGTACGACAGATGCTCGCTTTCTGCAGTCCCGACTCGCTCAACAGCACCAGATGCGAGTTGAACCAGGTTGTCCGCAGGTTCATAGGCCTCGCGCGGCGGGTCCTTGGCGAGGATACTGTTGTTCGTTTCCATCCTCAGCACGAGACAGCTCACGCGCTGTCCGACCCGGGCATCGTGGAGCGAATCGTGCTGCGCCTGGTGTTGAGACTGAAGGAAACCCTGCCGGAAGGCGGAGTCGTGGCACTTTCTACAGCCGCCGTAACAGTGGATCCCGACTGGCCGATGGGAGATCTGGAACCCGGCGACTATGTCAAGCTGTCGATCTCTACCAACACGACCGGCTGGGGACGTGAACCGCAGGACCATGATGGTGCCGACAATGCGACGGTCGCGCAGATGCTCGCCTCGGTCGGTGGCAGTCTCAATCTGCACGAGTCTCCGGACCTGGGAACGACGGTCTCTCTATATTTCAAGGCGGCTCCGGCAACCGTCACCGCCGCGACCGACAACGAAATCCCGCTGGTTGACCGTGACCAGCTTTCGAGCGGCGCCGCCAGGATTCACCATAACGGCAGGCATTCCATCCTTGTCGTTGAGGACGACGCACCGGTCCGCAGATTGACCGCCAAGGCGCTCTCAATGGCCGGATACGACGTGATCGAGGCGGCAGACGGAAACGAGGCGCTCTCAGTGTTCAACGCCGATCCCGAAAGGATCGACCTGCTGATCACCGACGTGATCATGCCTGGACTTAACGGTCGGCAGGTGGCTGATGAACTGCGCCAGTACCGACCGGAACTGCCGGTTCTTTTTTGCAGCGGCTACAGTTCGGATCTCCTGAAGAACGAATACATGTTAAATATACAGGGTCTTGTGATTCAAAAGCCCTACAGGTCGACAGACCTGATCGCTGCGGCGGCCAGGCTTCTGAACTCGCCGTCCGCGCGGACTCACGAGACAACTGACGAAAACTGACGCTACCTACCCAGTGAGGAAGTCATGAAAATCAGGTTGCTGGCCGGATCAATGCTGTTGGTGTGCGCGTGCTCGGGCAGCATGGCCCCTTCGAACGTGCTTCAAAGCCAGGACGACGGGCCGGCGGTCGTGGTGCCGCCTTCGCTTGGCGCAGCGGCGTGGGAGAAGGATAGGGCAGCCACCTGGGCTGAGGTAGACCGGCTGGTCGATGAACAAAAGTACCAGTCAGCCCTGCAGATTGTCGAAGAAATCGTCACCGCGGCCAGACAGCAGGGCGACGCTCCGGAACAGGTCAGGGCGCTCATCCGTCGCGTCAGTCTTGAGATTTCGCTGAATCGCAACGAAGACGCGGTCAACCATCTGATCGGCAGTGTCGAAACGTGGCCGCAGGATCTGGTTTCCAGGACCCTGCTGGGACTGTATCTGGCCGAATCCCTCAACCAGTACAAGGGCTTCTATTCCTGGGAAATCAATCAGCGCCCGACCCGCGAGGATGCGGACCCGAAGGATGTCAGGACCTGGTCCGCGGATCAGATCTCCGACCGCGTCATGTCCATCCTTTTTGAACTCTGGAGCTGGAGGGACGCCCTTGTCGACGTGCGGATCGAGACAGTAAAAGAGTTTGTCAGGCCGGACACATACCCTGACAAGGTACGCGGGACGCTCGCGGACTCGGTCGCATACATGCTGACCGACAAGCTGGCCGACTCGTCGTTGTGGACTCCGGCCGAGTCGAATGGCCTCTGGAGGCTGGATATCGAAAAACTGATGGCGCCGGCCGCTCGCGTGCCGCTGTCGACACCCCCGGATGGGAATCACCCGCTCGAAACCCTTTCGCTGATCCTCAGGGATCACCAGGCCATCAAGGAATCCCGTGGCCTGACGGATTCGGCCTTCGACGCCCGGCTGGTGCTGATGAATACCCTGTCCTCTCATTCCGGTTCCCTTCCGGCATGGAATACCTACCTGATCGAATGGCTTACGAAGCGCCTGGCGGTAAAACCAGACTTCGACTGGTGGGCCGAGGGCATGTATGTGCTTGCCGACATGACCCGCAATGTCGACAAGGACGACAGCCAGATTAGTGCCCGCAGGATAGCTCTCGAATGCGTGAAGGGCCGACCGGGTTCGGACGGGGCCAGCCGATGCAGAAATCTCGTGACCCAGATCGAAGCGCGTCAGATAGGGTCTCTTTCATCCCGCGCCAACGCCAGACCGGGGCAGGAGTTCATCTCCGTCTCGGTCAGAAACGTGGACCACCTCTGGTTCAAGGCCTGGAAGGTCGACTACGGCAAGGCTCTGTCCGGCCCGAAGGTCAGGGATCCCCAGAACGCCATCATCGAGAGTTTCCGAAACACCACATCCCTCCAGAAGCCCGATCTGACCTGGGACATTCCGGTCACCGATCCCGGCAACTTCCGTGACCATGCGCTCAGACTGGCGCCACCAATCAAGGAAAAGGGCGCCTGGGTGATACAACTTTCGGCAAACCGTGAATTCTCGAAAGAGGACAACGTCATCCAGAACATCCTGGTGTATCTGGACGGGCCGATCGTCGTCACGCAGTTCGATCAGTCGCGTCAGGACCGCACGATACGCGTGCTTGACGGCGAATTCGGAAGTCCGATCGCAGGCGCAAGAATCCGACTCTTCTCGGTCTCCTGGCAAAGAGGCGAGGCGGCGTTGAACAAACTTGCCGACGCGGTCACCGATCAGTTCGGCGAAGCCAGGATAAAGATCAACGAAGTGAACGGACGCCGAATCCTTGGCGTCGTGGACCAGGACGGATTGACGTGGCCGATGAACGCCCCGTACAATTTCGGCAACGTCTGGAGATACGGCGTCACAAAGCGACAGACACTGATCTACACCGATCGCAGCATTTACCGTCCGGGCCAGAAGATTCTCTTCAAGGTTCAGGAATTCACCAGGAACTCCGATACCGACGTGCCGTGGTCGCCCCTGGAAGGCGCAACCGCGCTTGTGGAGCTGCGGGACGGCAATTACGAAGTCGTCGCATCGAAACGCGTGAAGACGAATGCGTGGGGTTCGGCGTCGGACGAATTCGAGATCCCGCAGGGCAAGATGCTGGGAGCCTGGAGCATACAGGTCAACCAGTCCGCATCCACGATGGTCAGGATCGAGGAGTACCGTGTTCCGTCATTCACGGTCGAGGTGGACAGCCCCGAGGGTCTGCGCCTGAACAGCAGGGCCGTGGTGTCCGGCAAGGCCGACTACTTCTTCGGCCTGCCGGTAACCGGGGGAAGGGTCGCATGGAAGGTTCAGCGCCAGGAACGCTGGCCCTGGTGGTGCTGGTACAGACAGGCCAGAACCGAGGTGATCGCCACCGGTGTCGAGCAGACCGATGACAAGGGTGTGTTCAAGGTTGATTTCCTGGCCGAGGCCGGCGAAAAGCCTCAGGGCGACGATATCCCGGAATTCGTGTTCACCCTGGAAGTGGACGTGACCGACGAGGCGGGCGAGACTCATTCCGCCTCCAGGTTCTTCAACATGGGCTGGGCCGCCGTGAAGGCTCTTGCCAGTACTCCAAAGGGATTCTTCGATGCCGGCAAGCCGGTCGATGTGTCCGTATCCAGGATGGATCTGAACGGCAACCCGGCCCCGGGCAAGGTCGACTGGAAACTGTTCAGGATAGCCGATCCCGAGAAACCGCAGCTTCCTTCCGATGTTAAAAACGCGCCTGTCGGATTCCCCGGGTTCAGGGGTGACTACGACGGTTACTACAATCGTATGGACAGCTATTCACCGGACGAAATGGTCCGGATGAGACCGGATGGCGCAAGGAGGGCTGCCGGCACGCTCGATGTCGGCGACGGCGGCAGCGCCGATCTGACTCTCGGCGCGCTTGAAAACGGTTTCTGGCGCCTCAGGTACACGGTCAAGGATCAGTACGGTCAGAGTTGGTCCGGGTCGTTCGACTTCAACGTGGTCTCTCCTGCTGCTCCTACGACGCTCCCCATACTGCTGAAGGCTCAGGCCGATTCGTATGAAGTGGGCGACACCGTTCGGCTGGCCGTTGGATCAGCCTTCAAGGGCCAGCACGCGATCCTGAACGTGAGCGATCGCTCGGGGCTGGTCGAGACGCGAAGACTCAAGCTTGGATCGGGCACCGAGATCATCAACTACAAAGTGAACAGGGCCGCGCGGGGCGGGCTCCAGTTCAATCTGATCGCCTACCGTGACTACCAGAATCTGAGTCAGGTCGCTCAGGTGTCGGTGCCCTGGTCAGATCGGCTGCTGAAGGTGTCGCTGGATAAGTTCCGCGACAAGGTAACCCCCGGCGGACGCGAGACGATCTCGTTCAGGGTCGCCGACCCGTCGGGACGTCCGGTTCCCGCCGCCGAGGTGCTGGCGTGGATGTACGACCGGTCGCTGGACGACCTGGCGCCGCTCTGGGTTCCTGACATGATGCGCCTGTGGCCCGGGATTCAATACAGAATCAATATCTCCGACAACCTGACGATGGCATCGGGGCTGTACACGCAGCACGACGGTTTCAACGTCAAGTACGTCTCGGTCGTCACGTATGAACCGGACGGTCTCGTGTACCTCGACGTCTGGCGCAGGCACTGGGGCAGACGCGATGTCGGCTACGGAGAGATGAGGAGCGTCGGTGGGGCCGGCATGAGGGTGGCGAGTGCCCCGACGCCTCTGGACCAGGTGATGTCGGACAGCGTTGGGATGGACAGTGGACTGGTCCGGGCCAAGGCGGCCGAGGCAGCACCCTCGGTCGCGGCGAATGGCCCGACAAATCAGGATGGAGACAAGGCGGCTCCGGCACAGGCCGGAACAGACGTGAGGTCGAATTTCGCCGAGACCGCCTTCTTCATGCCGCACCTGCTGACCGGCGTCGACGGCGTCACCACGCTCGAATACGAGGTTCCAGACTCGATTACTACATGGAAGGTTCTGGCCAGCGCGTCGACAAAGGACATGCGTTCCGGACGGACAGAAGGCCGCGTCATCTCGTCGCGGGATCTGATGGTAAAGCCTTTCCTGCCGCGCTTCATGCGCGAGGGCGATGTCGTGGTGGTGACGGCGGTCGTGGCGAACACGACCGACAGGGAGCTCAGCGGCTCTGTCTCCATCAGGATCGAGGATTCCGTGACCGGCGCCGACGTGACCTCGTCGTTTGAACCGGACCGGAAGGAAGCGAATTTCTCCAGCCCGCCCAAGGGTGACACGACCGTCTACTTCAAGGTGAAGGCTCCATCGAAACCCGGCTCCGTTTCCTTCAGAATCGTCGCCAGGTCGGATTCACTGTCCGACGGTGAACTGCGCCCGGTTCCGATACTGCCGGGACGCTATCACCTTGCCCAGTCCAGATTCGTCACCCTTCGCGGTAAAGACGGAAAGGATGCGCGCACCGTCGAATTCAAGGACATGAACGACAAGGATCCGACGCGCGTGAACGAAAAACTGGTCGTCACGGTTGATGGCCAGCTTTTCATGTCCATTCTTTCGGCCCTGCCCTATCTGACCGAATACCCGTACGAATGCGCGGAACAGACCTTGAACCGCTTCGTGTCGACCGGGATAGTCTCAAGCCTGTTCGACCGTTATCCTGGCGTGGCTGCGATGGCGAAACGCGCGGCCGATGCCAGGGACACCCAGTTCGAGGCATGGGATCGCAAGGATCCCAACCGCAAGCTGGCGCTCGAGGAAACGCCATGGTTGCGCGAATCGACGGGTGAAGGCAGTTCGCGTTTCTTCAAGGTTCTGGATCCGGCGGTCGCAAAGCGGACGAAGGACGACGCCCTGGCAAAGCTGGAAAAGATGCAGCACGACGACGGCGCATTCCCGTGGTTCCCGGGCGGACCGCCCTCGCAGTGGATGACGCTCTACGTGGTGGCAGGCATGTCCAGAGCTATGGAATTCGGCGTGGAGATCCCGACCGGGATGGTCTCGAACGCGATGTCCTGGACGCACGAATGGTTCCTTCGGATGAAGCGTGAACACCCGGACTGGGTCAAGAATGACTGGGGCAACGCGACATTCCTGGGGTGGGTCCTGTCGAACCTGCCGCAGGAGATGTGGGGCGGATTTACCACGCAGGAGCAGGCGGAACTGCTGAAGCTGTCCTTCGAGAACTGGAAAAAGATGTCGGTCGGCATGAAGTCGATGCTGGCTATGACGCTTCATCGCGCGAAAAGGACCGCCGACGCGCAACTGGTGTGGGATTCGGTGATGGACGCCGCCAGGACGGAAAAGGATCGCGGCATGTTCTGGGCGCCCGAGGATCGATCGTGGCTGTGGTACAACGACACTATCGAAAACCACGCGAGGGCAGTCAGGACCCTTGAGGAGATCGACCCGGACAGCAACGCGATCGACGAACTGGTGCTGTGGCTGTTCATCAACAAGAAGCTTAATCACTGGAAGTCCACCAGGGCGACCGCCGAGGTCCTTTACGCGCTGGCGCATCACCTTGCGGCGCAGAACGAACTTGGTGTCCGCGAGATCATCGACGTGAAGGCCGGAGATCGCACGGCACGTTTCGATTTCGACCCGCTCAAATCTGGCGAGACCCGCGGCCAGATGGTTATCGACGGGCCGGACGTCGACGAATCGGAGATGTCGACGGTGTCCTTCACGAAGGAGACTCCGGGATGGGCGCTTGCGTCCGCGACATGGCACTTCTCGACCGAGAAACTTCCCGAAGAGGGTGACGGCGACCTCCTGAAAATCGACAGGAAGTACTTCCTGAAAAAGAAGACCACTTCCGGCCCGGTGCTTGAGCCGATAACTGAATCGACGGCGGTGAGTCCCGGCGACGAAGTCGAGGTCCAGATCTCGATTCGCAGCGGTGAACCGGTGGAGTACGTGCACCTGCGCGATCCGCGACCGGCCGGCTTCGAGCCGGTCAAGTCGGTGTCCGGTTACAACTGGAATTTCGGGATCTCGTGGTATGAAGAGGTCAGGGACAGCGGCGAAAACTTCTTCTTCGAGAGTCTGCCCAGGGGTGAATACACGTTCAGATACAGTATCCGCGCGGCTCTGGCAGGCGACTTCAAGGCAGCTCCCGCGACCATCCAGCCGATGTACGCGCCCGAGTTCGCCGCCTACTCGGCTGGCCGCATAATCAGTATCGAGCCGCGACAGGAATAGTCCCCGTCACAATTTCAGGATTAACCGCCACAGGTCTTCGATGCCGTCACCGGTTCGCGCGCTGACGGCGAGGATGTCACTCCCGAACTGGGCGCCAAGCTTCTTCATCTCGGACTGGCGGCGGCTGGGGGAAAGCTTGTCGGACTTGGTTCCCACCAGGATGAAACGACGCCCCGCCCCGCGCAGCCACTCAACCATCGCTATGTCGCTGGCCTGTGCGGGGATCGTTGAATCGACCAGTACAATGACCACTCGCAGGTTGTCGCGACCGGCCAGATAAGGGTCGATGAATGACGACCAGCCAGCCGACTCCTTCTTCGAAACGCGGGCAAAACCGTACCCGGGCAGATCAGCCAGCATCATCGGAATGAACGGCCCCCTGTCGCGGGCAACCTCGATCTCAAAGAAATTAATCGCGGTGGTCATGCCGGGCCGCGACGAAACCCTCGCCATCGCCGTTCCGACAAGCATGTTTATCAAGCTCGACTTTCCGACGTTCGAGCGCCCGACAAAGGCCACTTCGGGTCGATCGGTCTCGGGAAACTGCTCGGGGGAAACTGCCGACAGAACGAATTTTGTTTTTGTTTTCATGGACCCGAATTGTACCCGAATTTTAGCGGGGCGGTTGGGGATTGCGTCGAGGTCAGACCTTGTCCAGGACCTCGATGGGCGGCATCGCCTTTCCTTCGAGGTACTTCAGGGAGGCTCCGCCACCGGTGCTGATGTGCGTCATGCGATCGTCGAGGCCCATCTGCGAGACCGCAGCAGCGGAGTCACCGCCACCGATAACGCTGATCGCCCCGTTCGACGTGGCATCTGCCGCCGCCATTGCGATCGCCCTGGTGCCGGCCGCGAATTCCGGCTTCTCGAAGACACCCATCGGACCGTTCCACACTATGGTTCCCGCCTTGCGGACTTCATCGCCGTACAGCCTTATGGTCGCCGGGCCGATATCCATTCCCAGCAGATTCGCCGGAATGTTCACATCTGAAACGACCACTGGCGAACCGGCAGCGAAATCGTCTGTCGCGACATGGTCCACAGGCAGCATGATCTTGTCACCGGCCTTGTCCAGAAGGGCCTTCATCTCCGCGACCTGGTCCTCCTCGACGAGGCTTTTTCCAACTTCGACACCCTTCGCCTTCAAAAGAGTGTAGGCCATGGCGCCGCCGATCAGGACTCGATCGACCTTTCCAAGCAGGGTCGAGATCAGCTTGATCTTGTCCGACACCTTCGCCCCGCCCATCACCGCCACGAACGGACGTTTCGGGTTGTCTACCGCTTCCTTCAGGTAACGGATTTCCTTTTCGACCAGGTATCCCGCGACCGCGGCGCCGCCCTTCTTCTGGATGGCCTTTGCGGCCCCGTACATCGAGGCATGCTTGCGGTGGCAGGTTCCGAACGCGTCGTTGACGTAGACGTCGCCAAGCCGGCCCAGGGCGTCCACGAATTCATCGAGTTCCTTCTGCTGAGCCTCGGTCAGCTTGCCGTCCGGGTTCTCCTTGGCAAGGTCGGGCATCGTTTCGCCGGCGATGAAACGGACGTTTTCGAGCAGAAGCACTTCCCCGTTCTTCATGGCCGCGACCATCCGTTCGGTCTCGGGGCCTACCACCGAGGCAGGACCAAGAAACACGGGCCGCCGAATCAGCTCGGCCAGCCTTTCGGCAATAGGCTTGAGCGAATATGCGGCCTCGAACCCGACTCCCTTCGGACGGCCAAAATGGCTCATCAGAACGAGCCGACCACCCTGATCGATCACCCTCTGGATGCTGGGCAAAGCCTGAACGATACGATTGTCATCGGTGATGACGCCATTCTTGAGGGGTACGTTGAAGTCAACGCGCATCAGCACGGTCTTGTTGGAAACATCGATATCAGCCACAGTCCTGGTCGCCATCTTGAGCCTCCGTTATTTCAGTCTATTGACGTCGGAATCGAACCATTACGCACGTCGAGCGCGTATTCTGCACCACTGTTTATTTTTTCACAAGCAACTTGTATCGAACAAACAATCAAACAATCTATTTAAATATCGGTATGTTACAGATCAGATAGACATCGATGAAAGATCAGTAGAGGTCAATGACCCTGATTTTGAGCCGGACGTTCACGTTGTCATTCCCGAACTCAACCGTATCGCCGCTGACCAGCGACATCACGCCGGACCACGAGATGAGTTCCTTGGTGTCCTGTCCGATCCCGAGCAGTTCCTCATTGATGTGTGTAGGAACTTTCATCCACAAAACGCCTCCATGGGACGAGTATGGCCGGGGTTCCAGCGGGTGTCAAAGTCGGGAATCGGCACGAACGCATGGGATGCGACGCGAGC
>Ga0208939_1003180_pt1 | contig 11048 bp, 9 predicted proteins | sample AD_STIC12_MetaG_FD_184437 | JGI IMG/M metagenome (GOLD analysis project Ga0208939, IMG submission 184437) | Active sludge microbial communities of municipal wastewater-treating anaerobic digesters from USA - AD_STIC12_MetaG (SPAdes) (version 2) | ecosystem: Engineered > Bioreactor > Anaerobic >...
TATCATTCCCCCCTCGCCCGCGGCCAGGGTCTTGGTGGCATAGAAGCTGAAGCAGGTCAGGTCACCGATAACGCCGACCTCCTTCTCTTTGTACCTGGCCGGAAGCGAATGCGCCGCGTCTTCTATTATTACGAGGCCATGACGCCTGGCCAGATCCATGACAGGGTCCATGTCACAGGGCATTCCTCCGTAATGGACAGGCATGATGGCCCGTGTGCGCGGGCCTATCCTCCCCTCGAGGAGGCCGGCGTCGAGAAGGTGCGTATCGCGCTCTATGTCCGCCATGACCACCCTTGCGCCCCTGTACAGCACCACCTCGGCGGATGCCGCAAATGTCATGGCCGGGACGATTACCTCATCCCCCTCCCCCACCTCCGCCGCAATAAGCGCCAGATGAAGCGCCGCCGTGGCCGAGCTCACCGCGACAGCCTGCGATGCCCCCACTCGGGCGCGGAAGGACTCCTCGAATTCCACGGTTTTCGGTCCCATCGTAAGCCATCCGGAACGAATAACCCCGGCAACGGCATCGACTTCCGCCTCTGTTATATAGGGTTTATGGAAAGGGATTGTCATGCTCGTTAAGGGCTCTCCGCGGTTTTATGCCGCCTTTTTAACTATCGGTTCAATCGGACGGCGGGATAACGCAAAATGCGAGCCGAATGCCCATTCGTTCTCACTGCCGACCCGAGGACCACAGGCAGGATTTCCCCGGCGGTCCGGTGGTCATTCTCCGGTAAAAAAAAGGTGCACTTTTCGGATTATTCATTGTATTATGTAATGGTGCAGCCGATTTATTAACGGGCAATCAACCCATCGGAAAAAAGCCTTCCCTGGCCGTTCCGGCGGACTGGTCAGGATATTGTAGGACTCTTAATGGCAAACGGTGAGGGGCGGTGGAGTGCCTGAAATAGATAAAACAAGGGGGCAGCCATGAAACGGGCCACATTCATTCTACTCTGCATATTGTTTGTATCCTTTACCTTATCCTGCTCCAAAAAATCTGAAGAATCGACCACGCTTGGCGTGAACACGGTAATAGGCGAAGTGAAGATCTCCTCGCTGAATGGAGAACGGCCCGCCGCTCCCGGCGATGTTATTGCCGAAAGCGACACCGTCGTAACCGGTCACGCATCCATGGTTGATATCGTATACGGCACCAGCGGAATCATTCGAATCAACGAAAATTCCATGGTCCGGATGACAAGCCTCTTCGCAGGCGAAGGGGCCGGCAAGTCGCGCATGGATATATCGAAGGGAAAGATGTTTGTAACGGTATCGAAACTTGGAAAGGGCGCGAGCTTCGAGGTGGCATCGCCGACCACCATCGCAGCCGTCCGGGGGACCAGTTTCCGCGTAACCGCCGATAAAAACTCGTCGAGGATCGACGTGCTCGCCGGCAGGATCAAGGTGAACCCGGTCCGGGAGGGCCGGATAATCGAGGAGATCGAAACGGTCGTTGAGACGAACGGGACCGTCGCGCTCGACACGAAGGCCGTGGAAAAAATCGTGGAGGACAAGAAACCCATCGAGGTCGCCGTGCTTAAAGATGAGGAGATAACGGCCATTCGCGAAGAGATAAAGGACATCAAACCGATCGAAAAACTCGACAAGTCCGTCAGGCAGGAGATACAACAGGTTATTATCGCGCCTCCCGTTGACACCGAGGTCGAAAATCAGAAAGCGGAGGAGCTTAAAAAGCAGGCCCTTGATGAGAGCGCGAAGGCCGATCGGGAAAAAAGGGACAGGCTTGCGGCCGCACGGGCGGAAAAAGAGCGCCTGGCGCGCGAACAGGCGGAAAAAGAGCGCCTCGAGCGCGAACGCATCGCAAAAGAAAAACAGGATACAAAGGAAAAGCGGGTAAAAAACATCCCCAACCTGTAGGCCCAACGGGCGGGAAGCCAAGAAATCCCCATCCGAGCGGATGGGGATTTCCTATGGCGCCCCGGCCGGTAAAGTACGCCGCATTCTCCCTCAGCCGATGCTTCTTACGAGCAGCTCCTTCATGGGGCGCCTCTCGCTTCCAGGCCTCTCGTCCGGATGCCCGAGCGCAAGAACAGCCAGAAGCTCGTACGAATCGTCGAGGCCGAGAAGGGCGTTTACATCGGACTTTTTATTCAGGATCTCCCCCAGCCATGCCGCGCCAAGAGACAGTGAATGCGCCGCCAGCATCATATTCTGTATACAGGCGCCTATTCCGAGGATGTCCTTATCGCGATTGTACCCGGAGGCAGTGTGGTAGAACACGGCGATGCAGAGAGCGGCCGAAAGGACCACGTCCTCGTAACGAGTCAGACGGGACAGCGCCTCGAGGGCGGCCCGGTCCTTAATAAGGGCGAACCTCCAGGGCTGATTGTTGAGCCCCGAGGGCGCCCATCTTCCGGCCTCCAGAACGGCCGAAACGTCCTCCTTCGACACCGGATCGTCGGTAAATTTTCTAATCGAACGCCGCGAGAGTATTGCCTCTAAAACCTGGTTCATTTTTTTCTTCTCCATGCCTCATTCGATTGTCCACGAAGTCACACGAAGTACGTCTTTAAAATTCCTCACGCCATTCGTGCATCATTAAACAAACAAACTAACCCACCCTTGACCAAAATAACAACCAGAAACATCGAGATTCAAACATGCATTTCTTCGTGGCCCTTCGTGGATCTCCTTAAAAGGCTTTAAAAAGCATAGGGCCAAACGGACTTGTCCACGACGCACCTTCCATCACCCATGCAAGACGCCCCTGGTTATATTGCAAATAAGCACGAAGGCCCGATACACGAGCGACGAACGGGAGTATTCCATCGGAGGGATATCGGGGAAATATAGAATCATGCGCACCGCCCATACCGCGATAAAACAGGCGGCGCAGGCCGCCCAGAAGGAAGCGCTATGGTAAAGGGCCCGAAAGGGAACAGTGTTTCTGAATAGGGCGACCAGCCCCAGAAAGGGAACGAGCGGCGCAAGAGGGTGCAACCGAAGCGCGGAAGCGATCTCTCCCCCGGCAAGCGCGAGGAGCGCCCTGGTCAGACCGCATCCCGGGCAGGGCAGGCCGTAAACGGATTTAAAAAAGCACACGGACCCACAGAATTCGGCGATAACGATCACCGCGGCCACGGCCCCGGCCAGTGCAATGAGGTTTCGCTTACGCAACCCGCTTCCCCTGGAGCCTGTTGGCGGTCGCCTGCATGATCGCCATGGAGATGATAAACAGGCCGAACACCGCGAGCACCAGATAGAGTACGGCGTTACCGTCGGGCTTTTGTCCCGTCTTCTCCAGCGCCTCGTCGAGCACCATGCCGTATTTATATGACCAATAGACGACATACGGAAAACACAGGATGCAAAGAAGAAGATCGAGCCCCGGATTGATGTCGTCCCTGTCCGTAAAATCCTTTAGCTCGCTTGCAAACCTGTAAATCCAATACAGCGCGTAAATCCCGCAGCTTATCACGCTGAAAACGATCACAGCCGCCGGAGACCTTACTGTAATTCGCTCATCCATCCTTCCACCCCTTTGTTTCGTCAATCACGGCCACATCGGTTTACACCCGTCACACAGTGCGGTCAACTCAAATTCCCCGTCCGCGCTCGTCCCAGGGCCGACCATCATCCTCCGGCATGACGGAAAAAAATTTACATTTCCGTAACAATTCGCCCGTCTTTTCGGGCCTATAATTATTGACTTTCTCCCGGATTATAACGATTAGATTTGATGCGAATTAATTTCGGCCAGGCAATTGTCGCGGGACGCAATTTAGGTTAATGCAAGGAGAACGGTGATGTCACTCATGAACGAAATCCTCGAGAGGGTGAGAAGAAAGGACCCGGAACAGATGGAGTTCCATCAGGCCGTCAAGGAGGTGTTGGACACCCTCGAGCCCACAATTGCAAGACATCCCGAATTTGTAAAGGCGGGCATCTTCGAGAGAATAGTCGAACCGGACAGGGTCGTAATGTTCCGAGTTCCGTGGGTGGATGACAGGGGCGAGGTGCAAGTGAACCGCGGTATCCGCGTTCAGTTCAACAACGCCATAGGGCCCTACAAGGGGGGGCTTCGTTTTCATCCCTCGGTAAACCTGGGTATCATCAAGTTCCTCGGATTCGAGCAGATATTCAAGAACAGCCTCACGACTCTTCCCATGGGGGGCGCCAAGGGAGGCAGCGACTTCGACCCAAAGGGCAGGAGTGAAATGGAGGTCATGCGTTTCTGCCAGGCCTTCATGCGCGAGCTCTACCGGCACATCGGCGCCGACACGGACGTGCCGGCCGGCGACATAGGGGTCGGCGGGCGCGAGATCGGTTACATGTACGGTTATTACAAGAAGATCCGAAACGAACACACCGGCGTCCTCACCGGCAAGGCGCTCGATTACGGCGGAAGCCTCGTTCGTCCCGAGGCCACCGGATACGGCGTGACCTATTTCGCCGCCGAGATGTTAGCCACGCGCGGCCAGGAAATGAAAGACAAGGTGGCCCTCGTCAGCGGATCGGGCAACGTGGCCCAGTATACGGTCGAGAAGATAAACGCCCTCGGCGGCAGGGTGATAAGCCTTAGCGACTCCAACGGGACCATCATAGACGAGAAAGGCATCGACGCCGGCAAGCTCGCCTTCGTGATGGACCTCAAAAACAACCGCCGCGGGCGAATCAAGGAATACGCGGATAAATACGGGGCGAAATTCTTCGAAGGCCAGGATGTGTGGGATGTCGCGCGCGAGCAGGGCCTTAAGGTCGACATGGCCTTTCCGTCGGCCACCCAGAACGAGATAAACGGCAAGAACGCCGAGGCGCTGGTAAAGAACGGGTGCGGGTGCGTGTCCGAGGGGGCGAACATGCCATCCACCCCGGAGGCTGTCGATGTCTTTCAGGAGTACAAGATACTCTACGGCCCCGGGAAGGCCGCAAATGCGGGCGGCGTCGCGACCTCCGGGCTCGAGATGTCCCAGAACAGCATGCGTTTCTCATGGTCCAGGGAGGAGGTGGATTCCAGACTCCAAGGTATAATGAAGAGCATACACCGGGCCTGCCTCGACGCCTCCGAGACCTACGGCAGAAAGGGCGACTATGTGACCGGAGCCAACATCGCCGGGTTCATCAAGGTGGCAAGGTCCATGCTTGCCTACGGCATAGTGTAAATTCGTTGCGTTAAATGCGCGTCTATATGATACTATGGGGCGGGGATGAAAATCTCCGCCCTTGTTTTAATCTACCGGGAGGCATTCCTTGGACGGGCGGCTATCGTTCAAGTCGCTCTGGCACGGAGCAGTCGCTCGTTATAACAGAAGCACAGGTTTATCATTATGAAGCTCAAAGAAATCATGACCCCCAACCCGCTCGTTTTACGGAGTGACCATACGATCCGCGAAGCGGCTTCCTTGTTTGTTCAGCACAGGATTGATAGCGCGCCGGTAGCGGCCTCGGACGGAGAGCTCCTCGGGCTTTTCACCAACCGGCACATCAACCGGGCGGTCAGCCAGTCGCTCGACATGGAAGCACCGGTGGAATCACTGATGAACAGGGAGGTCACCACGGGGCGCCCCGATGACAGGGTCGAGGAGATTGTATATTTCGAACAGGGGCAGCTTCCAGTTATCGAAAACGGGAGCATCGTTGGCATTATCACTAGAACCGATTTTGCCCGGGCAGTGGCGGAGCACAACCAGAAGATGCTCGGCGAGATACGCGCGATAGTAAACTCCACCGCATACATGATTATCTCCATTGACGAAAACGCGGTGATCAACGTATTCAACCAGGCCTTCCAAAAAAAAATGGGAATAACGGAAGAAGAGGCCAAAGGCAGGAACATCTCCGAACTTTTTCCTGATCTCGACCTCACCATAGTGCTGAGAACCGGCAGGGCATCACCTCTTCAAAAGGTTACACTAAATGGACGTCCATATATAATGGTTGGATATCCGATAGAAAAACTCGGTAGAGTAATAGGCGCCGTATACCGCTTCCAAGATATCACAGATCTAGAGGCCATATCGCATGAACTCGAAAATGTCAAGGAGCTCAATCGTGATCTTGACGCAATCATCGAATCGTCGTATGATGGAATATGGGTAACCGATGGCGAAGGAAATGTGCTTCGAATCAATAAGGCTTATGAAACCATAACCGGACTTCCATGCGCATCGTTCTATGGCCGCAACATGAAAGACCTCGTTCTGGAGGGATATATTTCGGAATCGGTTACCATGTTAGTACTCGATAAACGGGAACAGCAGACTATATACCAGGAGACAAAAACCGGGAAATCGCTTCTGGTAACGGGCAGCCCAGTCTTCGATGAGAGGGGGAATATACTGCGCGTGGTCACGAATGTCCGTGACATTACCGAATTAAAATCGCTTATCACGAAGCTCGACGAAAGTCAGCGACTCGCGGAAATATACCAAAGCGAGCTGAGCGACCTTAAAAAGAAATTCAATGCTTTCGACAAAATTATCGGTGCTTCCCCAAAAATGAAAAACCTGATGGACACCGTCTGCCGAATCGCGCATGTCAACTCCGCTGTACTCATTACTGGAGAAACTGGAACCGGCAAGGAACTCATTGCCGATTACATACATCAGCACAGCATGAGGACGGGGAAACCGCTCATCAAGGTGAATTGCGGGGCCATCCCGGAAAACCTGATCGAATCTGAACTTTTCGGTTACGAAACGGGCGCCTTCACCGGTGCACGGAAGGGTGGCAAGCCCGGATATTTTGAAATCGCAAATGGCGGTTCAATTTTCCTCGATGAAATTGGAGAGATGCCTTTCAACCTCCAGGCGAAGCTTCTTCGCGTACTTGAATCGGAAGAAATAACACGTGTCGGCGGGCACAAGCCGCATCCACTGGATGTAAGGGTTATCGCAGCGACCAATCGGGATATGCTTGATATGGTCCAAAGGCAGCAATTTCGTGAAGATCTGTACTACCGTCTGAATGTGGTTCCGCTGAACATCCCCCCACTCCGGGAACGGATAGAGGACATCCCATACCTCATCGCGCACTTCGTATCCATTTTCAATAAAAGCCATTCGCTGTTACGGCGGATATCCCCCGAAGTGATTGATATCTGCATTAGCTATAATTGGCCCGGCAATATCCGCGAGTTGAAAAATCTGGTGGAGAGGATGATGGTAATGGCGCCACACGACCTAATCACAAAGGAGGACTTGCCGCTCCTTATCGGAAACAGCCATGATGGAATTATACCGCGAGTACTCGTTACCGCACTGATGCCCCTCAGCGATGCTGTAATGAGCACCGAAAAACAGCTTCTAGAGAAGGCTTATGCCGCATATCGCACCACGCGGGAGATGGCCCGAGAGCTGAAAATAGATGCATCGACTATCGTAAGGAAAGCCGCCAAGTACGGCATATCTCATACGGATAAAAATTCCCGGTGACTTCCGGCGGCATAGTGCGGGGCACCGTACAGTAAGCACAATATTTCTCGATGTATGAATATGTTACGAAATCAGCCGACTGGCACAAGATTTGCTATATAATAAACAGGCCTGTTTCACCGGCAGAACCGGCCATCATCATGGAAAAGCTTGTATCGTGCGGCCCCCATCGGTGGAACAGGGGCGAGTATTTGGACGGGAAGGATGAAAGCTTATTTAACTTAACAATCTACTGGAGGATGCTATGGGAATGCCCGGAATCTGGGAACTCGTGATCATTTTTTGCATCGTGCTTCTGATTTTCGGTGCGGGAAAGATTCCACGCCTCGCGAAGGATATCGCCGGTGGCATACGTGAATTCAAGAAGGGAATAGGCGGGGAGGAAGAAACCGATAAGAGGAAACAGCTCCCTTGATGTTTATTGCATTCAGGAAACTATTGTTGCCATAATGCAACAGCAGTTTTCCTTTCATCCCATTACACCGCAGGAATGTATATCGGTAATACCTCACTTCTCTGGCTTCTGCCGGATTTATTACCTAAATAACGCGGCGTGCGCGGTATTATGCACGAACGAACTTCATGGAAAATTTCATGAAACTTCACGATATCATTAAATTCACTGCTTTTAAATTTAATTCTTGGATTTGAAGCGGATGACATGATGTATTTCGCCCGGGATTCCCTGAAGCCCTCGGGCTCGGTGCATTTCCGCAACAATCTCAATCGTCTTTATCCGGCATTTAACAGCCCTCGGGGCGTATCTGCCCGAAACATATCCAGCCATGTCGGCGATAGCGCACCGTTGCCGGGATTTGCTGAACAATCCCACGCAAACGGCCGGGTTTAAGCCTGACGCCGGTGGTCCGTTCGACCACCCAGCTATTGAAAACAAACCCATCCCTCCCTACGGGATCGTTAGCGGCTGGCACGGAACTTGCTTATAGGTAAGCAGGGCAATAATTCCAAATCTCACACGCACCAGCGATGGAGGAGTTGCTGCTGACTATAATAAAAATTGCTTTATGGAGGTATGGATGCGAAAATCGATGGCAGTCCTTTTAAGCGCCTGTATCATCATCGGCGCGCTTGGCTCATCGCGCGCCGTGCATGCACAGGAAGCAAGCCCCCTGGGACTCACCGCGGGCGTCGAATTCTGGAATAACTATTTCTGGAGGGGCCTGGATTTCTTCGGGGCGGGTAACGGCGTGTTTTTCCCCTATGTCTATTTCGGCATCGGCAAAACGGGCCTGAGCCTGATGTACATGGGCCAGTACGGCTCGGAGACGCTGGGAGACGGCACCGGCATGAACGACACCGGGCGCGAACAGGGCAACGTTGCGTACAATGGCGCGCACTGGAACATGGCCTATACGTATACCGTCGAGAAGGTGGTGGCCATCGGGGTGAGCGGCTGGTATTACTGGTTCTACAACAGCGACGACAAGCTCGGCTACAAATGGGACTGGTGGGAAGGAACCGCGTCGGCTACGATTCTGGCGCTCCCGCTGAACCCCACCATCTCGTACACCTATGATTACTTCGTGGATAAGGACGTTACGGTTAACGGTGAACGCGGAAAGAACCATTACATCAAGCTCGCCCTGGGGCATTCTTTCAAACTGGGCGAGGGAAGCCAGCTGGGGCTGGGGCTCTCCGCGGCATATTTCGACTGGAACTCGATGGAGATGAAGGGAATCAGCGACGTGGTCGCTTCCGCAAAACTTTCCACGAGCGCAAGCGGGGTATCATTTAACGGCAGCATCAATTATGCGTACATTCCGTCCAGCGACTTCAACAACAACGCCTTTACCGGAAACGTAAAAGACACGTATCGCTGGTGGGCGACGTTCGGGGCCTCTTATTCGCTGTAATACCCCGGGCTTCTTTCAAACCGTGAATCTGCGCTCCTGCCGGACCGAAGAGCGCAGAAAATTTTAAACAAAGGAGCGAATTATGAACCGCAAAACTCTTGAGCCGCAGGAATCCGGAAACGACGCAATCGAAGCGCTCATCAGCCACGACGCTTCGCACGGCGAGTTCGACCGCCGGGACTTCTTACGCCACATGGGAAAAGGCCTGGCCGTGGTCGCCTCCGTACCGCTCCTCGAGACCATGATGGGCAAAGCCAGTGCCGCGTTCGCCGAGGCGCCCGCGACACAGCCCAGAGTCTCGAAGTCGGGCCTTGCCGACGTATACGCCTTCAAGTGCGGTATCCTTGAGACTCAGACACAATTAATGCTAAAAGACACTCGCGTGGGCACCCGGATGGATATCCCGGTTACCTTTTTCATGATCCGTCATGGCAAGGACTGGGTTGCCTTCGACACCGGCAACAACGCGATGGTAGCGAAGGACCCCATAAAATACTGGTCGGCGCCGATCTGCAAGGCCTACAATCCGGTCATGAAAGACTTCGAAGAATTCAAGGTCCAGATCGACAGAGCCCTCGGGATACGCCCCAAAGACCTCAAGGCCGTTGTCCTGAGTCACGGTCATCTTGATCATTCCGGCGCCATCGACAACTTCGTCGGCACCAATGTTCCGCTGTATTTCCAGAAGAAGGAGATACAGGTCATCAAGGACGAGATGGCGAAACACAAGGCTACGGGCGTAACGACGGCGTATATCCCCGGAGACTTCGCGAAAATGAACAAGCTGAACATAAAAGGTGTCGACGGCGTTTACGACCTGTTCGGTGATAAGTCGGTGGTATTGTTTCCTACTCCCGGGCACACCCCCGGGCACCAGTCCATGATGGTGAAGCAGAGCAACGGTACCGTCGCGATCCTCTGCGCCGACGCCGAATACACGCTTGAGAACATGAACGAAGCGATTCCTCCCGGACTCGCCTGGGATATCCCGCAGTCTACCCAGGCACTCTATATATTCAAGGTGATGCAGTGGATGAACTCCAACGTGTCGATCGTTCCGTCGCACGATCCGAAATACTGGAGCAACAAGCCGCTGGCACCGAAACTGTACGAACTGTAGGAGATAACGCCTGATTTCAATCCTCCACAATGGCGTGGAGACGATCCGTATTCCACGCCATTGTGCGCCTTTTCCCGCCAGCCGGCAACGGCGTTTCCGGGGAAGGGCCTTGGCCATTGCAGTACCCCCGGAAGCCGACAAGCCCCATCGCGATATCGGCCGAAGGATTCCGGGAGTACTGGAACGGACTCAAGCGGAACCCGGGCGCTTAAGACGATCAAGATCATTACGAGGAGAGCAGAACATGAAGAACGAAAAGACGGCCCTGAAAACGGCGGAAGAATACGAAGAGAGCCTGAGGAAACTCAAGCTGGTGGTATACATGTTCGGCAAGAGGGTGAAGAACGTGGTCGACGACCCCATCATCCGTCCGTCTATGAACGCCGTGGCCATGACCTACAAACTGGCCCACATGCCCGAGCACGAGGACCTGATGACCGCCACATCCCACATCACCGGGAAAAGGATAAACCGCTTCTGCCACATACACCAGAGCACGGAAGACCTGGTTAAGAAGAGCAAGATGGGCAGGCTGCTCGGCTCGCTCACCGGATGCTGCTTCCAGCGATGCGTGGGAATGGACGCGATGAACGCCCTTTCGATGGTCACCTACGATATCGATAAAAAATACGGTACGCAATACAACAAGCGCTTTCT
>Ga0208939_1003182_pt1 | contig 11043 bp, 8 predicted proteins | sample AD_STIC12_MetaG_FD_184437 | JGI IMG/M metagenome (GOLD analysis project Ga0208939, IMG submission 184437) | Active sludge microbial communities of municipal wastewater-treating anaerobic digesters from USA - AD_STIC12_MetaG (SPAdes) (version 2) | ecosystem: Engineered > Bioreactor > Anaerobic >...
GCACGATCTCAAGAACCCGCTGACCAGCGTGCTGTTCGCCACCGAGATGCTGGCGCTGCCGGACTGCAAGCCGGAGCGCGTCCCGCGCTACATCGAGATCATCGATGGCAGCACCCGCGACGCACTCGGCTTCATCCGCAATTACCTGGAAGGGCAGGAACGCGCGGCCAGCAGCAAGGCCGCTGCGGTCGCCACGCCCTGCACCTGGATGGGCGAAACCCTGGGTTGGCTGGCGGCGCGGTATGAACTGCAGCTGGAAGCCAAGGGCCTGCGCCTGCAGGTCGCTCCGCTGGAACGCGACGCCAGCGTGGCCATCGACGGCCTGGTGCTGCGCCAGGTCGCCGAGAACCTGGTCACCAATGCCCTGAAGTACGCGCGCGACGGCGGCGAACTGGAACTGCTTGCCCGGCCCGGTGCGCCCGGGTTCTGGCAACTGGTCACGCAGGATCGCGGCCCCGGCATTCCACCGGCGCGGCAGCGCGAACTGTTCAAGCCGTTCCATCGCCTGACCGAGGTCGATCCGGCCAATGGCCTGTCCAGCGGCTTGGGCCTGTCGCTGGCCAAGCAGATCATCGGCAATGCCGGTGGCCAGCTCTGGTACGAGGACCGCGAAGGCGGCGGCGCGCGTTTCGTGATCGAACTGCCCGAAGCCGCCTCCAGCCCCTCCGCCGGCTGATCAGTCGGCGGTCTGTTCCGCTGCCGGCGGCTTGCGGCGCGTGCGCGACGACGCCTTGCCGCGCTTGGCCTCGACCCGCGTCGCGGTGCCTTCGATCGGTGCACCGGCGGCCTGCTTCTTCGCACGCTGCCGCGCGGCCAGCCACAGCAGGCCGGCACCGGCGATCGCGGCACCCGCCAACACCGGGTTGCGCCGCACGAACTTGCCCGCGATCCGGGTGCCGGTGCGCACCGCGCCGAGGGCGGCGCCGGTTTCGACCCATTGCATCGCCTTGCCCGGCACGGCCTTGCGGATGCCGTCGCCCAGTTCGCCGATCAGTTCCAGCGCGCGATCCTGCGCATTGCCCAGCTTGCTCATGGTGGTGCCTCGGATGGTGGGGTGACAGTTGCAGGAAGTCTCTGCAGCGCGGTGTTCATGGCGCGTGAGCGGGGTTGCGGATGGTTCAGCCTGAGGCCGCGCATCCCGGCGTTGGCCGGGATGCCGACAAGAGCATGACAGCAAGCAGGAGGTCTCAGGTGCCCCTGGGCTTCGCCCGATGCGTCGCCACCGCGTTCCACGGATCATCGGGCCACGGGTGCCGCGGGTAGCGCCCCTTCATTTCCTTGCGCACCTCCGGATAGGTGCGCTCCCAGAAGCCGGCCAGGTCCTGGGTGACCTGCAGGGGCCGCCCGCCCGGGGAAAGCAGGTGGATGGTCAGCGCGATGCGCCCACCGGCGATGCGCGGCGTCTGCGCCAGGCCGAACAGTTCCTGCAGCTTCACCGCCAGCACCGGCGATGCCGGTTCGCCGTGGTCGTCGAGTGCGTAGGCGATCGCGCGCTGCATGCCGGAGGGGACGTCGATGCGCGTCGGCGCGAGCTGGTCGATGCGTTGGCGCAGGTTCCAGTCGACGGCGGATTTCAGCGCTTCGGCCAGCGCCGATTCGTCGAGCGCATCCAGCCGGGTCTTGCCGGCGAAGGCCGGCATCAGCCACGCGTCGAGCGAGGACAGCAGCGCGGCATCCGACAGGTCCGGCAACCCGAGCTCCGGCATCCACGCACGCAGGCATTGCACGCGGACGCGCCATTGCGACAACGCCTCGGTCCACGGCAATGCCGTCAATCCGAGGTCGCGCACGGCGTCGGTCAGCGCGCGCGCCGCCAGCGCCGGATCGACGCGCCCGGCCGGCTTGCTCGACAGCACGATGCCGTCGAAGCGGGCGATGCGTTCGCTGGCCAGCGCGCGTCGACCCGCATCCCAGCGGACCTCGTCGCCTTCGTGGAAATGCGCGGCGAACGCTTGCCGCAGGTATGCCTCGTCGACCGGGGCGGCGCGCAGCAAGAGCGCGTCCCTCGCCTCGAAGCGCAACTCGCTGGCGACCAGCCACGGCTCGCCATGCACCGCGGAATCGTCGAACAGCTTCGCCATCCGCCCGTTCGCCAGCTGGTAGCGCTTCGCGTCCTGCGGATGCTGCCGGGCGATGCGGTCGGGAAAGGCATGCGCGAGCAGGTCGCCGAGGTCGTGAGCCGGCACATCCGCGGGTGGATGCGCATTGCAGCGCAAGCGGCGACGCCATTGCTTCGATGCCGCATCGATCGCCGCCAGTGCCGAGCGATTCGCGTCAGCGCCGACGCGTCCGTTGCGGAACGCGGCCAGCGCCTGCCAGCGCTCAGCGAGCGCATCGCTGCGACTGCGCAGCGGATCCCGCGCTTCGATCAATGCGGCCAAGTCGCAGGCCAGCGCGATGCGCGAGGGCTCGTTCGATACGAGCAGCATCGCCGCCAGTCGCGGATGCGTGCCCAGGGCCAGCATCCGACGGCCGCGGGCGGTGATCGCGTGCCTCGCATCGAGCGCGTCGAGCCGTCGCAGCAAGTCGCGCGCCGCGGCCAGTGCGCCGGTCGGTGGCGGATCGACGAAGCGCAAGGCATCGCTGCCCCAGGCCGCGAGTTCGAGCGCGAGCGAGGCCAGCTCGACCTGGGCGATCTCCGGCCGCCGCTGCGGCTCCAGCCGTTGCGACTGCGGCCACAGCCGATACGCGAAGCCCTCGGCGACGCGACCCGCGCGACCCGCACGCTGGTCGGCGGAAGCCTGCGAGATCGACACCACGTCCAGCCGCGCGAAGCCGCTGTTGGGATCGAAGCGCGGCTCGCGGGCGAGACCGCTGTCGATCACCACGCGCACGCCGGGCAAGGTCACCGACGATTCCGCGACATTGGTCGCCAGCACCACGCGACGCCGGCCATCGGTGGCGGGTTGGAGCACGCGGGTCTGTTGTTCCAACGGCAGCTCTCCGTGCAAGGGCAGCACGTCGACGTCTGCAAGCTGCGATGTCGGTGGCTGGGGTGTTGCGTCGTGCGCGCCATGGCGGGCGCGCGCGCGAATCGGGGCAGGATGCCCCGACTGAGGGAAAAGCAATTCCCCAGCCGCAGGAAGCGCAGCCGCGAGGAGCCGCTCCACGTTCGCGATCTCGCGCTGGCCGGGCAGGAACACCAGCACGTCGCCGGGATGCGTCACCAGCGCCTGTTCGATCGCACGTTTGGTTTGGTGCTCGATCGCTTCCTCGCGGCGCGCGGGGAAGTGCGCGATCTCGACCGGATAGCTGCGGCCGGCGCTGCTCAGGCGAGGGGCATCCAGGAACGTCGCGAGGCGCTCGCCATCCAGCGTCGCCGACATCACCACGATCCGCAGGTCGTCGCGCAAGCCCGATTGCACATCGAGCGCGAGCGCCAACCCGAGGTCGCCGGCGAGATGGCGTTCGTGGAATTCATCGAACAGCAGCGCGCCGACGCCTTCCAGCATCGGATCGTCCTGCAGCATGCGGGTGAGGATGCCTTCGGTGACCACCTCGATGCGGGTGTTCGGGCCGACTTTGTTCTCGAAACGGATCCGGTAACCGACGGTCTCGCCGACCGCTTCGCCGAATTGCTTCGCCATGAAACCAGCGGCCGCGCGCGCCGCGACCCGGCGTGGTTCCAGCATCACGATCTTCTGCCCACGCAGCCAGTCGGCATCCAGCAACGCCAGCGGCACCTGTGTGGTCTTGCCCGCGCCCGGCGGCGCTTCCAGCACCAGCCGCGGATGATCCTGCAGCGATCCGCGGATCGCCGGCAGCAGGGATTGGATCGGGAAAGCGTTTTCACTCATGCGACTAGGCTAACCGCCCGCAGCCACGGTGCACTGCGGTATGACTTTCGTCACATTTCCGGGGCAAGATCGCGCCACTTTTTGCCGCGAGAGTCCCCCGTGTCGCCACGCCCCGTCCGTTCCCGCCGCGCCTGGTTGTCCTGCGCCGCGCTCGCCCTTGCCTTCGTCGCCGCGCCCGCCTCGGCCGATGTCTTCATCAACGAGATCCACTACGACGACGCGACCTCGTCCGGCGACACCGGCGAACGCATCGAAGTGGTCGCCACCGCCGGCGAGACCCTGAGCGCCTATCGCATCTATCTCTACAACGGTTCCACGCCGTCGGCCGCGGTGACCTACGACAACGACCTGGTGCCCGCCGGCAGCCTGGTCTCCTGCGGCGCGCAGGTGCGGATCGCCACCGTCAGCTATGCGAGCAACGGCATCCAGAACGGGCCAAACGATGGCATCGCCCTGGTCAATGGCGCCGGCCAGGTCGTGCAGTTCATCAGCTACGAAGGCGTGATCAAGGCGAGCAACGGCCCCGCTGCCGGCCGCACCAGCGTGAACCTGCCGGTGTCCGAATCCGGTTCCGATGCGGCCGGTCGTTCGCTGCGGCTCACCGGCAGCGGCACCACCTACGCCAACTTCAGCTGGCAACCTGCGGCGACCGCGAGCTTCGGGTCCTGCAACGCAGGCCAGACCTTCGCCGCGCCGAATCCGCCGCCGGTGGTGACTTCGACCACGCCGGTCGCCGGCGCCACCGATTTCCCCGCCGCGGGCAACCTGGCGGTCGGCTTCAGCGAATCCGTGAGCCTGGCCAGCGGTGCGTTCACCCTCGCCTGCAGCACCTCCGGCAACGTCGCCCTTACCCACGCCACCAGCGGCGCCAGCTTCCCCATCAGCACGAACACCGCGCTGCATGGCGGCGAGACCTGCACGCTCGGCGTGGTCGCCAGCAAGGTGACGGACGCTGGCGGTGCCAAGCCGGTCGCCAACACCACGGTGGCGTTCACCGTCGCTGCCGCCGGCCCGACCGGCTACTACAGCCACGTCAACACCAGCAGCCCGTCGCAGTTGCGCTGCTCGCTGCACGACACCATCAAGGGCCACACCGCCTATCCCTACAGCGGCGGCACCACCAATACCTGGACGATCCTGGAGATCGCCGACGAGGATCCGAACAACAGCGGCCGCATCCTCGATGCCTACCGCAACCGCAGCTACCTCAAGGTCACCGAACGCGCCAGCAGCGGCAGCGGCCTGCGCTACAACCGCGAGCACACCTGGCCGAACTCGCTGGGCTTCGGCTCCGCCACCGGCAACCTGGGCCTGCCGTATGCGCCGTACACCGACACCCACATGCTCTACCTCACCGATGCCACGTGGAACGCGGACCGCGGCAACAAGCCGTATGCCGATTGCAGCAGCGGTTGCGGCGAGCGCGTGACAGAAGCCAACAACGGCGTCGGCGGCGGCAGCGGCGTGTATCCGGGCAACTCCAACTGGGTGCAATCCCCGGACGGCAATACCGGTTCGTTCCAGGTCTGGGGCAAGCGCAAGGGCGACATGGCGCGCGCGGTGCTGTACATGGCGATCCGCTACGAAGGCGGCGTGGATCCGAACACCGGGCAATCCGAGCCCGACCTGGAACTCACCAACGACCGCAGCAAGATCGTCATCACGTCCGCGTCGCCGGCGTACATGGGCCTGCTCTCGACGCTGCTGGCCTGGCACGCGGCCGATCCGCCGGACGCCGCCGAGCGCGACCGCAACGAAGTCATCCAGAGCTTCCAGGGCAACCGCAACCCCTTCATCGACCACCCCGAGTGGGCGACGAATGCGCTGTTCACCTCGACCAAGCCGGCGACCTGCCAGTTGAACTGAGGGCCGAAAAACGGCGGCATCGGCGGCGAGACCGTCGGATGGTTCGCGTAGCGGCATTTCGAGCCGCGTAGCGAACCGTCCGGCGGTAGGCGACGCCGAGGCGGGAGACTTCACGCTCTTACAATGCGCGAATGAACCTCATCGACATCGGCGCCAACCTCACCCACGACAGCTTCGACCGCGACCGCGACGCGGTCCTGCAGCGCGCACGCGATGCCGGCGTGGCCCGGATGATCATCACCGGCGCCAGCCGCGAGCATTCGCCGAAGGCGCTCACCCTGGCGCAGGCGCATCCCGGCGCATTGTTCGCCACCGCCGGCGTGCACCCGCACCACGCGGTGGAATACACCGAGGAATGCGACGCCGAGATGCGCGCGCTGCATGCGCATCCCGAAGTCGTCGCGGTCGGCGAATGCGGGCTGGATTTCTTCCGCGATTTCTCGCCGCGGCCGGCGCAGCGCAAGGCGTTCGAACGCCAGCTGCAGATCGCGGTGGAGACGCAGAAGCCGCTGTTCCTGCACCAGCGCGATGCCCACGCCGACTTCATGGCGATGATGAAGAACTTCGACGGCAAGCTTGGCCCGGCGGTGGTGCACTGCTTCACCGGCAGCCGCGAGGAACTGTTCGACTACCTCGACAACGACTGGCACATCGGCATCACCGGCTGGCTCTGCGACGAACGTCGCGGCCAGCACCTGCGCGAGATCGTCGGCAATATCCCGGCGCATCGGCTGATGGTCGAAACCGACGCGCCCTACCTGTTGCCGCGCACATTGAAACCGATGCCGAAGGACCGACGCAACGAGCCGGCCTTCCTGCCGCACATCGTCGAGGAACTGGCGCGCGATCGCGGCGAGGACGTGGCCATCGCGGCGGCCAACAGCGCGGCCACGGCTGCCGCGTTCTTCCGCTTGCCGGGTGCGTGAACGGCATACCGCATCGACCCGTGCGCTCGTCCCGTCGCCGCGATGGGTCCTTCCTGCCTGGTCAATGGTGCCCGTGTCCGCCTTCGTCCTGCTCGGCGATGCCGCGCACGGCGAACGCCACCGGCAGGCGGCCGGCATCGCGGAACACCAGCGTCGCCTGCAGTTGTTCGCCGGCTGTGGCGTGGCGCACGGGTTCGATGAACATCGCATGGTCGCCACCGGGCGCAAGCACGACGGTCTGGCCGGCCGGGATCGGCACGCCCTCCACCAACTGGCGCATCCGCATCACGCCATCCTCGTGACGCATCGTGTGGAGTTCCACGCGCTTCGCGGTCGGGCTTTCGATGCGGATCAGCTGGTCGTCGCGGTTGCCCTTGTTCTGGATGGTGACGAAGCCGGCGGCGACGGTCGCGGTGGGCGGGATTTCCCGCGACCACGGCACCGAGACCACCAGGTCGCCGATGCGTTGGTGGTCCTGCTGCGCGCAACCGGCCAGCAGGAAAAGCGAAAGACAAATCAGCAACGACTTCATCGGTCGGTCTCCGTGGGTTCGAGGGAAGGAATGCCGTCATCGAGCAAGGTGATGGGATGCGGGTCGGCCACGCGCGTCGTGCACCAGGCGGCACCCAGGAACACGCCCCAAGCCATCACCCACGCCGAAACCGCGAACAGGAACAGCACCGGCAGGTTCATGCGCGCTTGCTCCGGCAATTGGCGAAGTGCGCCCATGCGTTTTCGGCCAGCCACAGCAGCGCGGCGGACAGCGCGAGCAGCGGCAGCACCAGGAACCCGACGAGCGCCAGCACGCGCAACCACCAGGGCCATGGACGCTGGCTCGGCGGCGGCACGCCCAGCGAACGCGCGGGCTTGCGTCGCCACCACGCCATCGTGCCGGTGACGCACAGCCACGCGAGTGCCAGTGCGAATGCGGTGTTGACCCAGCGGCCGGATCGCCCGAAGTAGTCGGCTTCGTGGAGCTTCACGCCGGTCGCCACGGTCTTCGCCATCAACGGGAAACTCGACCAGCCGGCATCGTCCAGCACCTGCGCATTCGCGCGGTCGAGCAACAGGTAGCGCTCGTCTGAGGCGTTCGCCGCCACGCTTCGCAGCGACACCGCCGAGCCCGGCGGGCCGTCGACCATAGTGAACATCAGGTCGCCGGCCATCCCGCGCGAGCGCGCCTGCTCCAGCATCTGCTGCAGGCTGCCCACCTCCGTGGCGGCCTCGCCCGCGAACACCGGCGCGAAACCCGCCGCGCGTGGGCCCTGCTGGCCCAGCGCCTGTTGCACCGGCAGCAGCACCTTGTTGCCCCAGAAGCTGGTCCAGGGCAACGCGGTGAACAGGAACAGCACGATCAGCAGCGAGAACCACACCGCCACGCAAGCGTGCAGGTCGCGCCAGAAGGTCCAGCCGCCGCTGCGCAGGCGCGGCAACAGCGCCCGCCAGCCGCGCCCATCGCGCGGCCACCACAGGTACAGGCCGCTCAGCACCATCACGATGGTCCAGCACGCGCCCAGTTCCAGCAGCCAGCTGCCGGCATCGCCCAGCGGCCAGCCGCCGTGGAGGCTGCGCGTCCAGCCGACCGGCCACGCCGCACCTTCCAGGCTGCCCAGCACGACCCCGCGGTGCGGATCGACGAACACCGCCAGCGGCAGCCCACTCGCGGCCGCGAATGTGACCTGGGTGCTGCGCGCCGGATCCACCGGCAGCAACACGTTCGCCACCTTCGCGCCCGGTTGGAAATCGCGCGCGGCCCGGAGCTGCACGTCGAGCGACACCTGTCGTGGTGCCGGCTCGACGAAGCGCAGGTCCGGGTGGCGCTGGTCGACCCACGCCTCCGACCACAGGTACAGCGTGCCGGTGGCCGATTGCCAGAGCACGAACGGAATCACCAGCAACGCGGCGAGGAAATGCCAGCGCCAGGCGCGACGCCGCATGTCGCGTCCACCCTGCAGTTGTGTGTCGATGTCCATGGCTCAGAACCGCAGCCGCAGGCCGGCGTAGACCGAGCGCGGCTCACCGGCCTGCAGGATGGCCGAGCCTGCCGACGCGCGATCCAGCACGCTGAAGACGCCGACGTACTCCCTGTCCAGCAGGTTGCGGACCTCGCCGAACACCTCCCAGCGCTCGCGCTCGAAGCCGACCCGCAGCCCGAGGAGTTCGTAGGCAGCGACGCGGTAGGTATTGCTGAAGTCCGCGTAGCGCGCCCCGACCACGTCGAAGGTCGGGCCGGCGAAGAAGCCCTTGTCGTTGCGCACCATCACTTCACCGCGAATGGCATGGCGCGGCGCCGCCGGCAGGCGGTTATCGGCGTACACCGCGTCGTCGTCGAACGAGAACGCGTTGTAGGTCGCACTCAGCAGCGGTTCGATGCGATAGCCGCCGCCAAGCGGGATCGCGGCTCCGACCAGCGCCTCGATGCCCGCATGCACGGTGCGATCGACGTTGGTCGACAGGCTGGTGCCGGGGGCGGCGACGTTGTCGATCGACAGGATCTCGTCGTGGATCCGCGCGTAGTACAGCGATGCATCCCACTGCCAGCGGATCGCATCGGTCGGCCCCGTGGTGTTGCCGCGCACGCCGATCTCGGCCACGGTGCCGTGCATCGCGTCGAGGGTGGCGTCGCCGCCGCGCACATCGTCCTGCAGCTCGAACGTGGTCGGCGCTTCGTACAGGCGGCTGACGCTGGCGAAGGCCTCGCTGGCCGGGGTCAGCGCGCGGATCACGCCGATGCGCGGGTTGAACGAGGCATAGTCGTCCTTCGGATGGCGCAGCACGCCGCTGGCGACATCGGTGTTGCGCACGTCGCGACCGGTGAACACGCCCTGCGCGCCGTAGACCAGGGTCCACGCGGGTGCGATCGTCCAGCGATCCACGACGAACACTTCCATGCTGTCCGAGCGGTTGTCGACGATCGTGCGCAAGCCATTGCGCTGGCCGCCGTCGTTGCGGAACAGGCCACCGCTTTCGTGCGTGTTGGCCACGTTGAGGCCAGCCAGCACATCGTGGTCGCCGAGCCTCGCGTTGTAACGGAGCATGCCGCCCCAGGTGCGCTGGTCGGTGTTCTTCAGCAGGCTGAAGACTTCCACTGGCGGCATCGGACCCGGGCCGTCGAAGTCCACCATGACCTTGTCGACGATCGGGTGGTAGAGGTCCTGGTCTTCGTACGACAGGCCGAACTCGAGGCGATTGCCGGCGTCGGGGCTCCATGTGCCCTTCACTGCGAGGCGATCGGTCTTCACGTTCAACTGGAAATTGCCGCTGATCGCCGAGGACTGCGCCTGGTACGGGTCCTGCTCGAACTGCGCGCGGGTCAACGGGCCGGCCAACTCCTCATCGCTGTCCACATGGGTGGCGAAGACGCGCAGGTCGAGGTCATCGCTGGCCTGCCAACCGGCATTCGCATACAAGCCCATGCGGTCCTGCCGGCTGTGCGCGCGATAGCCATCGCGCTGCAGGCTGTCCAGGGTGACCAGGCCATCGAGGTTGCCCGACACGCCACCCGCGGTCAGCCGTGCCGCGACCTGACCGTGGCTGCCGCCGCCCAGGAACAGCTGCATCGTCGGGCTGTTGCGCGCGGTGGGCGAGAGGAAATCGATCGCCCCGCCAAGGTTGCTCGCGCCATAGGTCAGCGCATTCGCACCGCGGGCGATCACCGCATGCCGCGCCGCCAGCGGGTCGAGGAAGCGGTTGTGGTTGTTGCCGTCGGCGGTGGTCACCGGCAGGCCGTCCTGGAACAGCGTGATGCCGTTGCTGTCGTAGTTGGTGGCATCCAGGTTGGAACCGCGGCTGGAGATGAAGATGGCATCGCCGCCGGTGCCGCTCTGGGTGAGGACGCCGGGCACGTAGCGCAGCGCATCCGCCATGTTGGTGACGGCGCGTTGCTCGAAGGTCTCGCCATCGACCACGGTGACGCCACCGGGGGTCAGCGCGCGCTCGGCTTCGACACCATTTTTTTCGGCGCGGACTTCGACCTTGCCCAGGGTCGCGACCTGGGGATCGGCATCATCGGAAGGGGGATCGCCGGCGAAGGCGGTGACGGGGCAAGACAGCGCGGCGAGAACGGCAAGCGACAGGCACGACGAACGCATCGCCGTGCGGGAAGGAAGGGACATGTTGGCTCCAAAGCACAAGAACGCGACACGACGGTCGCGAGGAAAGGCGTGGCTTGTGGTTCAGAGCGTGAGCGGGGGTCCCTGTGCGCCGAGTCCGCGCAGGTTGCGCGGCGTGCGTGGCGCATGGGTGCGGCGCCGGAACAGGGGTGCGATGGGCGGCAATGCCAGCAGCCCGCACAACAGCAAGAGCAGCAACGGCAGCGGCGTGACCAGGCTGCAATAGCCGCAGGCATCGCCGGGCTCGTGCGGATGCGGGGCGGGGTGTTCGTCGCCACCGAAGCCGGCGGCATCGCTGCCGAGCAACGGTGCGATCAGGCGGGTCTGCAGGCCCGCGGAGGT
>Ga0208939_1003189_pt1 | contig 11032 bp, 13 predicted proteins | sample AD_STIC12_MetaG_FD_184437 | JGI IMG/M metagenome (GOLD analysis project Ga0208939, IMG submission 184437) | Active sludge microbial communities of municipal wastewater-treating anaerobic digesters from USA - AD_STIC12_MetaG (SPAdes) (version 2) | ecosystem: Engineered > Bioreactor > Anaerobic >...
CAGATCATCGGCCACCCAGGCGTTACCGGTCAGCGCCCGCGCATAACGGCGCAAGCCAGGTATCTGGGCGACGATCCGGGCGTGATCCACGTTTGTTGGTAGCTGTACGGGCCCCTGATCAGTCTGATATCAGGGTTTGATAACGTGCCAGACGCTTTGGACGCCGTCCCCGGTCTTGTCACCGGCCTTGGTGTCCTTGATCCAGTAATACAGCGGTTTGCCCTTCATGGCCCACTGCTTTTTGCCGTCGTCACGGGTCACTATGGAATAGTCGCCGCTGGCTTTGTCCGTGTCGGCTGCCATCAAAGGGGGCCAATTCACGGCGCATGGGCCATTGCAGACCGATTTGCCGCTGCCTTGAACGTCGCGATCAAAGGTGTAAAGCGTCATGCCGTTGGCGCCGACCAGCATGCCGTCGGCCATTTTGGCGGGCGCGCTGTCGCCCATGGAAGCACAGCCGCCGAGCAGGGCAACGGTCAACGTGGCGGTGATGGTGGAAATGGCGAGGAATTTCATGATTTTCTCCAGTTGAAGGGTATGCAGAAAAGGGCCTGCACCAGGATAAACACCACCGAACCCCGCAATATTCCCCTCAACAGAAAAAATTTATCGCTGGCGCGATTTCATCGCCCGGTCCACCTCGCGCTTGCCTTCGCGGTCCTTGATGGTGTCGCGCTTGTCATGTTCGGCCTTACCTTTGGCCAGCGCAATTTCACACTTCACTTTGCCTTCCTTCCAGTGCAGGTTGATCGGCACCAGGGTATAGCCTTTTTGCTCCACTTTACCCATCAGTCGCCGGATCTCCGCCTTGTGCATCAGCAGCTTTTTGGTTCGCACCTTGTCCGGGCTGATGTGAGTGGAGGCCGTATTGAGTGGGTTGATCTGCAAGCCGATGAGGAACAGTTCGCCGTTGCGGATAACGACGTAGCCGTCCGTCAACTGCACCTTGCCTTCGCGCAGGGATTTGACCTCCCAGCCTTCCAGCACCAGACCCGCCTCAAAACGTTCTTCAAAGAAGTAGTTGTAAGCCGCCTTTTTGTTGTCGGCGATGCGGGTCGCCTTCTGTGCGCCCTTCGGGGCAGTGGGATCAGATTTTTTGGCCATGGGGTACAGGTGGGGTTGTCAGTCATGCGTACAAGGCTTGTCTACAATCCCGCGCAGCCCCCTATTCTATGAAAACCGTTAAGAAGTCCGTCCTGATCTGGTACAGCCCGCAAGAAATGTATGGCCTGGTGACCGATGTGCCAGCCTATCCGCAGTTTTTGCCCTGGTGTGATCACTCCAGCGTGCTGGACTCGGATGATGCGGGCATGACGGCCGAAGTGGGCATATCGTTCAGTGGCATTCGCCAGACCTTCACCACTCGTAACCTGCACGTGCCTGACCGTCAGGTAGCCATTGCGCTGGTCAATGGCCCTTTTTCCAGGCTGGACGGGCAGTGGGACTTCGTGCCCATCGGCGATGGCTCGCAGCGGGCCTGCCGTGTGGAGTTGACTCTGAACTATGGGTTTGACAACGCCACGCTGGGCAAACTGGTGGGGCCGGTGTTCGACAAAATCGCAGCCAGCATGGTTGACGCTTTTGTTAAACGGGCCGAGCAGGTCTACGGAACCTGACATGGGCATTCGAGTCGTGGTGGTTTATTCCCCGGCTGCGCGGGTGGTTCACGAAGTCTCCCTGACCGTTGAAGACGGGACGACGCTGGCGCTAGCCATTCGACTCAGTGGCTTGCTGACGCAGTTCCCTGAACTGGACGTCTCGCGATCAGTATTCGGTGTCTGGGGAAGGAAAGCCGGTCCCAATCAATCCCTGCGGGATTGCGACCGCATTGAAATCTACCGCGAATTGAAGGTGGACCCCAAAGTCGCCAGACGGGAACGTTTTGTCAAACAGGGTGCACGGACAACCGGTTTGTTTGCAAAAAAGCGGCTGGGCGCCAAAGCTGGATATTGAGTCGGTGCAAATTGGCCAGGAAGGCCTATTTGCAGTCCGAGTCGATGATGGCCTGAATGCGTTTTGATTCAGCGGCCCGGGCGGCGTCATCCATGATCTCGCGCTCACCGGCAGCATTGGTTCTGGCCACCCTGACGCCGGAATCGAACGTGGTCTTGGCCTGTTTGGCCCGCGCACAGTTCTCGATTCTGGCTTTCAGAATTTTTTCTTCATCAGCCTTGCGTTTGGTGGCCTCGGCATCCGCAACCTGTTTTTTCTTTGCCTCCAGATCCTTGTCAACAGACAGGATTTTGGGGGTGCTTGAAGCTGGTGCGGCGGCGGATGCTGCCTCCGGCGTGGCTGCCGTTTCTGTGGCAACCGGTACAGCCACCGCTTTGCCCGTATTGCTGGGCTGTTTCAGAATATTTTTCTGGGGGACCTCAGGCGGCGGGGCACGATCACTGAACACCCTGCGGCCGTCCTTGTCGATCCACTGCCATTGGGCAAATGCCGCTGCAGAGAACGCGCAGACAAGGGTCAACAGAAACAGGCGGAGCAGTTGGATCGGCTTCATGGAGGGCAGTTTAGCGCGGCCACTGGCGATTTCCTCTTAACAGACCCCCGTTCAACCCGTTTACCCCGCCGTTTGTCGGCCGCTGTTGCGGGCCAGCCACCAACGGCGCGGGTACAATCGTTCTTTTGGAGCTTTGACATGCGCCTTCTCGGCAAAGCGCTCACCTTCGACGACGTGTTGTTGGTGCCAGCGTTCTCCCAAGTCCTGCCCAAGGACACCTCCCTTTCGACCCGTTTCTCCCGCAATATTGCCCTGAATCTACCCCTGGTGTCTGCCGCCATGGATACGGTCACGGAAGCCCGCCTGGCCATAGCCATTGCGCAGGAGGGTGGCATCGGCATCGTCCACAAGAACCTCACTGCGTCTGAGCAGGCCGCGCAGGTCGCCAAGGTCAAACGTTATGAGTCCGGCGTATTGCGTGACCCGGTGGTCATCACGCCCAACCATACGGTGCGACAGGTGATCGATTTGTCCGACCAGCTTGGGGTGTCTGGTTTCCCGGTGTGTGACGGTGGCAAGGTGGTCGGTATCGTGACGGGTCGTGATCTGCGCTTTGAAACCCGCTATGACATCCCGGTGAGCCAGATCATGACGCCGCGCGACAAACTCGTGACGGTGCCAGACGGCACGACCATCAAGGAAGCCAAGGTACTGCTCAACCAATACAAGATTGAGCGCCTGCTGGTGGTCAATGACGCATTTGAGCTCAAAGGCTTGATCACGGTCAAGGACATTACCAAGCAGACCAGCTTCCCCAATGCAGCGCGTGATTCCCAAGGCAAATTGCGCGTGGGTGCAGCAGTTGGCGTGGGCGAAGGCACGGAAGAGCGCGTGGAGGCACTGGTGCGTGCCGGCGTGGACGCCATTGTTGTGGATACAGCGCATGGCCACAGCCATGGTGTGATCGAGCGCGTTCGATGGGTCAAGAAAAACTATCCGCAAGTGGATGTGATCGGCGGCAACATTGCTACAGGTGCCGCTGCGCTGGCTCTGGCCGAGGCCGGTGCAGACGCGGTCAAGGTGGGCATCGGCCCAGGTTCCATTTGCACGACGCGTATCGTGGCTGGTGTGGGTGTTCCTCAAATCATGGCCATAGACAGCGTGGCGACGGCCCTCAAGGGAACCGGCATTCCGCTGATTGCCGACGGTGGCATTCGGTACAGCGGCGACATTGCCAAAGCAATCGCTGCCGGTGCTAGCTCCGTGATGATGGGCGGCATGTTTGCCGGTACCGAAGAGGCGCCGGGTGAAGTTATCCTGTTCCAGGGCCGCAGTTACAAGAGCTACCGGGGCATGGGCTCCATTGGGGCCATGCAGCAGGGTAGTGCAGACCGGTATTTTCAGGAATCCACGACGGGCAACCCCAACGCCGACAAGCTGGTGCCCGAGGGCATTGAAGGCCGTGTACCGTACAAGGGCTCGATGGTTTCCATCGTGTTCCAGATGGCTGGCGGCGTGCGCGCCAGCATGGGCTACTGCGGCTGCCCGACCATTGAAGACATGCAGAACAAGGCTGAATTCGTGGAAATCACCGCGGCCGGTATTCGCGAAAGCCACGTCCACGACGTGCAGATCACCAAAGAAGCGCCCAACTACAGGGCAGAGTGATGCATCAAAAAATCCTGATCCTCGACTTCGGCTCCCAGGTTACCCAGCTCATTGCCCGGCGCCTGCGCGAAGCCAATGTTTTCTGCGAAGTGCATTCCTGCGATGTCACTGACGACTGGGTTCGTGCCTATGCGCACGACGGGCTGCTGAAAGGCATCATTCTTTCCGGCAGTCACGCCAGCACGTACGAAGAACACGATTTGCGCGCGCCGAAAGTCGTCTACGAGCTGGGAGTCCCGGTCCTGGGCATTTGTTATGGCATGTTCACTATGGCTGTGCAACTGGGTGGCGTGGTGGCGCCCAGCAGCAAACGCGAATTTGGGCATGCTGACGTTCGCGCCCACGGTCATACGCAGTTGCTGGACGGCATTCAGGATTACGCCACACCCATGGGCCACGGCATGTTGCAGGTCTGGATGAGCCACGGCGACAAAGTCACCGAACTGCCGGAGGGCTTCAAGCTCATGGCAAGCACAGACAGCTGCCCGATTGCCGGCATGGCGGATGAAGAGCACCGATTCTACGGCGTACAGTTTCACCCCGAAGTGACCCACACGAGCCGGGGTGCAGCGATTCTGGAGCGGTTCGCGCTGGATATTTGCGGCACACGGGCGGACTGGGTCATGCGAGATCACATTGCTGAAGCCGTCGATGCCATTCGGCAGCAGGTGGGTGACGAGGAAGTCATTCTGGGCCTCTCGGGCGGCGTGGATTCATCCGTCGCCGCTGCACTGATTCACCGCGCGATTGGAGACCAGCTCACCTGCGTGTTTGTTGATCATGGCCTGCTGCGTCTGCATGAAGGCGACATGGTGATGGACATGTTTGTGGGCAAGCTGCACGCCAAGGTGATTCGCGTGGATGCCGAAGCGCAGTTCCTTGGGCACCTCAAGGGTGTGAGCGATCCCGAAGCCAAGCGCAAGATCATCGGGCGCGAGTTTGTTGAAGTGTTCAAGGCAGAGGCTGCCAAGCTCAAGAATGACCAGTCGCGTCACGTAGCGTGGCTTGCGCAGGGCACCATTTACCCGGACGTGATCGAGTCTGGCGGCGCCAAGAGTAAAAAAGCGGTCACCATCAAGAGTCACCACAACGTGGGTGGGTTGCCCGAACAATTGGGCCTGAAGCTGCTGGAGCCGCTGCGCGACCTGTTCAAGGACGAAGTGCGTGAACTGGGTGTTGCGCTGGGTCTGCCGCACGACATGGTGTACCGCCACCCGTTCCCCGGGCCAGGCCTGGGCGTTCGCATTCTGGGCGAAGTGAAGAAGGAATACGCCGATCTGCTGCGCCGCGCTGACGCCATCTTCATCGAAGAACTGCGCAATTTCAGGGATGACGATACCGGCAAGAACTGGTACGAGCTGACCAGCCAGGCTTTCACCGTGTTTCTGCCGGTCAAAAGCGTGGGCGTAATGGGCGATGGCCGTACCTACGACTATGTTGTTGCCCTGCGCGCCGTGCAGACCAGTGATTTCATGACCGCTGACTGGGCGGAGCTTCCTTACGCGTTGCTAAAGAAGGTGTCGAGTCGCATCATCAATGAAGTACGCGGAATTAACCGCGTGACCTACGACGTCAGCAGCAAACCACCCGCGACGATTGAGTGGGAGTAGTAGCGGTAGTACAGCTATTGAAAGGGGACCGGTTGCATGCCTGAACAATTTAGTTTGCCTGGGCTCGAGGTCGAACCGCAGTCTTCAGACACTGTTTTCTTCGCGATCAATCCGGATCCCGATACCGCCACGCGCATCGCGCAGGTTGGCGTCCGGCTGCGTGATGCGCATGGGTTGAAAGGAAAGCTCCTGGAGACGAGCCATTTCCATGTCACTCTTTTATTTGTTGGACTCTATGCTGCGACTAGGGTCGATGTCGCCAAGCGGTCCGCTGAAACCGTTGCCATTGCGCCGTTCGATGTCGTGTTCGACCGCGTATTGAGCTTCCCCGGCAGCAGAGCCTTCGTCCTCGGTAGCGATGGTGACAGCAACGTCGCATTGGCAGCGCTCAGGCAGCGCCTCGATGTGGGGATGAGGAAACTGGGGCTTCGGGCCAAGCCGATCCACACGCCGCACCTGACCTTGTTGTATGGTGATCGAATCGTCACAGAGCAGGTGATCGAGCCGATCCGTTGGACAGTCAAGGAGTTAGTCCTGATCCGCAGCCATGTGGGCAAGTCCTTGCATGAGCCGCTCGGGAGATGGCCTTTGACCGGCTGAGTCCGATTCAGGCGAGTTGGGCTCGAATTTCCCGTGCCAGCGCCAAGACCGACATCGGCGCACACCCTTCAGCCTTGTTCCCCAGCGTCACGTAGGCGGGGTGGCCTGCTTTTACAGTGGCGTTGATCACGCGAGCCAGTGTGGCACGGGTTTCAGGATCTTCGTCCACCAAGCGGTTGTAGGGCATATAGAGCTTGACCGCATCTTCATAGCCATAGGCGCCATGCCTCCGGTGCAAATTCCAGCGACACACCAGTGGCCCAGGCCACAGGGCACGCAACATGGGGAGCTGGTTTTCAACCGACGGCATCTTGGCGTGCAGGCCCATGCAATAGGTTGCCCCGGCCGCCCTCAGTACTACAGCGAAATCGGGCGTTAGCCACTGTGGGTCGCGCACCTCCACGGCCACCACTGCGTCGGGGGCTTGCTCCTTGAGGGATGGCAAGGCTTGCAACATGGTTGCCAGACGCTGAAGCAGTTCAGGCATGCTCGCAAGCAGGTGCCGGGGCAGCGGGCTGATCTCGAACACCAGCGCACCCAGCTTCGGACCCAGGCCCTGGAGCGCGGGTTGCACAAACTCCTGCACCGCCAGCTCGGGGTTCAGGAAAGCGGGATTGGGCTGAATCGAACGGCCCGTCTCGCCGCGCACCGTGGCATCGGCCACCAGAGCAGGAGCCTTGACGATAAAGCGGAAATCCTCTCCTACCTGGTTCGCATAAGCCGCATATTGCAGCGCGCTCAAGGGGCGGTAAAACGCACGGTCCAAACTGACGGCGCGAAACAGCGGGTGCCGCGCGTAAGCAGCCAGGCCATATCTGGACAATTGCGCATCCGAATAGTCAGTGTCCCAAACCAGACCCTTCCAGCCCGGATAGGACCATGAGGATGTGCCCAGTCGTACCCCTTGGGGCAGGGCGCCAGCCAATTCGAATTGATCGGGTTCTGGTGGCTGCGGGCGCACGCGCAAAGCCGCTGGCTGCCCGTCTGCTTTGGCTGGGCGAGGGCTTGGTCCTGCCCGGGCTGCTGGCGCGGGCGGGTCCTCATCAGGGAACAGGGCGTCTTGCATCGTCTGCAAGCATAACTTTGTTGAAGACCCTGCGTGATTGAAAACGCCATGGCGGTGCTGCGATCTGCTGGCAAAATGGCTTGGAAACCGTTTCACCAAAATCACGATGTACCTCCCGCCTCAATTCAACGCGAAGGAGCAGGCGCATGTCTGGGAGTTGATCCGCACCTACCCGTTTGCGTCGTTGATCTCCAATGACGACGAAGGGCTGCCTTTTGTCACCCACTTGCCCCTGCATCTGGAACTGCAGAGTGACGAAACTGTGCTGCTGGGCCATGTGGCCAAGCCCAATCCACACTGGCGGTACCTGCAGGCGCGACCTACGGCGGTGGTCACCTTCATGGGCCCTCACGCTTACATGTCGCCCAAGGTTTATCCGGACCTGGTACGCGTGCCCACCTGGAACTACCTGGCCGTGCATTGCACCGTGCAGGTCACACTGATCGATGACCCACTGGCCAAGGACCGCCTGCTCAAAAAACTGATTGGCGACCATGACCCTGCCTACGCGCCACAGTGGATGGGGCTGGGCACCGACTACCAGCACAAGATGCTGGCGGGCATCGTCGCGTTTGAATTGCGTGTGACCCACCTGCAATGCAAGCTCAAGCTCAATCAGCATCGCCCGGAAGCCCATGCCCGGATGCGCGAGGCCTATGCGGCCGGTGATGACAACGAGCAGGCGCTGGGCCGGTGGATGGACAAACTCGGCATGGATGCCGCCAGGGAGTGATGCCATGCGGGTCGTGTTTGGCGTTTTGAGTCTTCTGCTGGTTGTGGCGGTGATTGGCTTTCTCGCAAAGAAGCAGATGAAATCTGTCACCGAAATTCAGGTGCCCGCGCTTCCAGCCAGCGCGGCCGCCGGTGGCAACGTGCAACAGCAGTCGCAGCAAATACAGCAGCAATTCAAGGCCGCTGCCGAGGCAGCGGTGCAACAGGCACGCCCCATGCCGGATGACAAGTAACAATGCACGAAGAAAATCGCACGTTTACCCGCGAAAACAGTGCGTGACACGCTCTTTTTTTTGTAGCAGATGAACGACGTAGACTTTATGGCCGCTGCGCTGGCGCAGGCACAGGATGCTGCCGGTGCGGGCGAAGTGCCGGTAGGCGCGGTTGTTGTCAAAGACGGCCTGGTCATCGCCGCCGGCCGCAACGGGCCCATTGACCGACACGACCCCACCGCACATGCCGAGATTGTGGCGCTGCGGGCTGCCGCGCATGTACTGGGCAATTACCGGCTGGAGGGCTGCGAGTTGTTCGTCACCGTCGAGCCTTGCGCCATGTGCAGCGGGGCCATGCTCCACGCCCGGCTCAGCCGTGTCGTCTACGGCGCTGCCGAGCCCAGAACCGGCGCTGCCGGCTCGGTGATCAACCTATTTGAGAACCCCCAGCTGAATCATCAAACGCAGGTGCAGGGTGGGGTACTGGCCGTCGAATGTGCGGCGTTGATGCACGAGTTCTTCCGGAACAGGCGCGATGAGGCCCGCCAAACCAGTTCACCTCTGCGCGAGGACGCCGTACGCACGCCGGATGAGCGCTTTGCGGACTTGCCGGGGTACCCCTGGGAACCGCATTTCATCAGCGACCTGCCCAGCATGGCGGGCCTGCGCCTGCACTACCTGGACGAAGGTCCGAACGACGCGTCTTTGACCTGGCTGTGCCTGCACGGTAACCCGGCCTGGAGCTACCTGTTTCGCAAGATGATCCCGGTCTTCCTGGCGGCAGGTCATCGGGTTGTGGCGCCAGACCTGATTGGCTTTGGCAAGAGCGACAAACCCAAGAAAGACAAGGCACACCATTTCAACTGGCATCGCCAGGTTCTCCTTGAACTGGTGGAGCACCTGAATCTCCGCAACATCGTGCTGGTGGTGCAGGACTGGGGGGGATTGCTGGGTTTGACGCTGCCGATGGCCTCGCCTGAGCGCTACTGCGGCCTGCTCATCATGAACACCACGCTGGGCACCGGCGACGTACCCTTGTCCCCGGGATTCCTGAGCTGGCGTGAGATGTGCGCCAAACACCCGGAATTTGACGTGGCACGTCTGTTCGCCCGGGGGAACCCGCATCTGAGTGAGCAGGAATGTGCCGCCTACAACGCGCCGTTTCCTGACCGCGGCCACCGCGCAGCCCTGCGCGCTTTTCCAGCCATGGTGCCCGAGTTTCCCGATTCCGAGGGGGCCGACCTGTCCCGTGCGGCCCGCTCGTTCTGGTCTGATCGCTGGCAGGGCCAGACCCTGATGGCCGTCGGCGTTCTGGACCCGGTGCTGGGCATGCCAGTGATGCAAAACCTGCGACAGCTGATCCGGGGTTGCCCGCCACCCATGGAGGTGCTTCAGGCCGGTCATTTTGTGCAGGAGCACGGCGAGTCGATTGCCCAGGCCGCGGTCGCGCATTTCAGGCCCGCATAATGCGTTGGCCACCTATCCCCACCCAGGATTCAACCCCGTTACGCTTCCCAAAGTCCGCTGTGCAAAAAAAACATATCTACATCTATTCACCTTCCGGTGCCGTAAGAGACAAGGCCGCCTTCAAAAGGGGCATTGCCCGGCTGAAAACACTGGGCCATGAGGTCGAGGTGGATCAGGATGCCCTGGCCAGCCACATGCGCTTTGCCGGTAACGATGAAACCCGGCTTGCAGCCATTCATCGGGCCACTGCCAGCGGCGCAGACGTGGCGCTGATTTCACGGGGTGGTTATGGGCTCACACGTATCCTGGGAGGCATCAACTACAAAGCGGTAGCCAAAGCCATCGACAACGGCATGCTGTTTGTCGGAATCAGCGACTTCACCGCCTTTTCGCTTGCGGTGCTCGCCAGGACTGGCAAAGTCACCTGGGCCGGCCCGGGGTTGTGCGAAGGCTTTGGTGTGGGTGGCAAACCTGATGACGCAGATGGCCATGGACATGGAGAAGATGTTGTACCGGACGACATCATGGAGGACTGCTTCAATGACCTGATCACGGGTCAGGGGGAAGGCGCCGGCTGGCGGCAAAACCGTGAACCCGCCGAAAATGCTATGAATTCAGTAGCTGCTCACGCATACGCCAAGAGGATCGAAGCCACTTTTCGCATAAAAAAAGCAACTTTCTGGGGTGGCAACCTGTCGATTCTGAGTTCGCTGGTCGGAACACCTTATTTGCCGACCATCAAAGGCGGTGTGCTGTTTCTGGAAGATGTGGCCGAGCACCCCTATCGCGTGGAGCGCATGCTGACGCAGCTTCTGTATTCCGGCGTGCTGGCCAGGCAGAAAGCGATCGTTCTGGGCCAGTTCACTGAATACAAACTGGTGCCACACGACAAGGGCTTCAAGCTGCAAACGGTGGTGGACTGGCTACGCAGCCAGATCAGCATTCCTGTATTGACCAACCTGCCATATGGTCACGTTGCCACCAAAGTGATGCTACCCGTCGGGGCGACGGTCGAACTGGCTGTAGAGGGGAGAGACGCCCTGCTATTCTGGGGCTAGTCAGGAGAAACGTGATTCAGAACACACTGGAACGGGTATCCAGACTGCGCGGTAACAGGCCCCGGAATTTGGGCGAAAAGCTTTCGACTTTCTGCCGGGCCACGCGCTCACCCTGCATGGCCGACAGTGCAGCCATGATGTCGGCCCGCAGGTACCACAGATCCTGAACGTCC
>Ga0208939_1003192_pt1 | contig 11025 bp, 7 predicted proteins | sample AD_STIC12_MetaG_FD_184437 | JGI IMG/M metagenome (GOLD analysis project Ga0208939, IMG submission 184437) | Active sludge microbial communities of municipal wastewater-treating anaerobic digesters from USA - AD_STIC12_MetaG (SPAdes) (version 2) | ecosystem: Engineered > Bioreactor > Anaerobic >...
TATTGACGGGTGCTGAAAACACCAAAGATCGTTTTCAAATGGATTATGCTTGCCCACATTGAGGGCGTCTTATCGTACCACAGCAAATGCCATGCATGCTGCTATCAGGAGATAGGAGATTTTCAAAAACGCTTTTTAGCTTGACAGATATGTCAGCCGTATTATCGTTGTCTTGAGACGGGTGGATATTGTGTCCCCCGGATGCGTATAGCTGCACCGTCATCATCAAGAAAGATATTGATAGCACAAGGAGACGCCATGAATTTCAGGATCTATTCCCAGCCGGAAATTTCTAAAAACGGGGCTTCCCAGTCCCTCAAGCTCAAAAATGCTCTGCCAAGATCAGCATTGATCAGAGCGATAACATCAGATAGTCTCTACCTGCCATGGCAATAACAGATTTCAGAACATCAAAGACAACACCAGCTTATTGAAAGGAGGTGTATATGTTTAGTGTTTCCTATTTTTGCAACCCGGGCAACCCTCAAAGAGCGCATCAAGACAGGGTTTATGTCAATGGGGTTGTGTTGACTGAAGGGATCTTACATGCCGTCGGCCGCCGTTCACTCAGGTGTTTCGTAGCGGATGGGGTCGGAAGTATGATCAACAGCGAACATGCAGCGCAATACGTCCTGCGTCAAATAGGCAGGCTCGACAATGTCATTAACAGCCAAGAACGGGATCTTTTCCAGACTCACCTGCTCAAGATAAACAAGGACTTGGTACAGCTCAATAGAAACAGTGAGAAGTATTGGAAATCTGCCACCACTCTCTGCGGCCTGGTCCTGGATGAGCATGGTTTGATGACTGTTAATGTGGGGGATTCGGAGATTTTGGTTTTCAGGGGCGACATGCTGAGCAGGGTGACAACGCCGCAAGTATATGATGAATTGACACCTAACAGCCCTCTGATCAGTTATCTGGGCTCAAGTCGAGAGGAAATGAGAGTGGATTTCGATTCTTTTTATCATCAGTATAACAAGGGTGATATCGTGATCGTAACCACGGACGGCCTGCTGAAAGCCATCTCCAAAAAGGACTTGAGAAGCATCCTGAACGGGCAGGGAACACTGCAGCAAAAGGTCGCCGAGGTCTATTCCGTTCTCCAAGAACAGCCTGCACCGGATAATCTGGGAGCGATATTCATCACAGAGGAGGAAAGCACGTGAGGTTGAAGTGGTATCATTGGCTGATCATCATCATCTTGGTGGCACAAATACTCCCATTGGGAGCGGTGCTCAGACCCTTTCTGATCTTGATATTGCTGTATATCGGTGTGAGAATTCTGCTGGGAGGTCTGGGGCTAAAGGCAAATTATTGTCAGCATTGCGGGGCAAGGGTAGCCTATGGAAAGTATTGTAAAAATTGTGGCAGGAGGATATGACACATGACACACACAAACAAGACTGATATTTTGAATCAGACTCCTGGGGAAGTGAGGAGAGAAGCTCCTCCATCCATAAATCTCCAGACTGTGAACGAAGAGACCGGCGAGCCCAGACAATTCCTGATCTTACAGGAGGGTGAGACACTAAACTTGAGGATTGATAATGCGGAGGTGCCCTTCCGGATTGCCGGTGTGATCTCAGAGCCAGGCACAACCGGTGAGGCTGTCGTCTACAGGGTCTTGGATGCCGATGACCAGGAATACGCTCTGAAGGTATATCGGATACTGAGCCGCGACGAAGAGCCAAACCCAGTTGCCCTGAAAAGGATCAGGAAAATCGGTGACGCCGATATCCTGCGCCTGTATGCCTACGGTATGGGGCCAAATAGAATCATGAATGCCTACTGTTGGGAGTTGCAGGCCTATGCCCGTGGAGGCAACCTGCTGTCTGTGCCCAGCCTGAAGCAGAAATACACTCCCAAATTCCTGGAGGAAGTGATTGTCCCACAGATTCTCAATGGGATTTGGACATTGCACGATGATTTGATCTACCACTGTGACCTGAAACCTCAGAATATCTTCTATCTGGATGAAGGCCAGAATGACATCGTCATCGGCGACTATGGCTCAGCCAAGACCAAGGAAAAGGGGAGCGGGGATTCCTTTATTACAACTCATACCATAAGAGGTTCACGTTTCTATGTCCCACCGGAGTTTTTTGGAAGCATCGTGCGTGATAAATCTGACTACTATTCCATGGGCTGCATTCTCTTGGAATTGCTCTATTCTGAACTGTTTGCAGAGGACGATGTCGCAGCTAAGGATAAGATAAAACTGCTTCAAAATAACCATGAGAAACTAATCGACTATAATCCGGACTATCAGCATTTGAATAGCCTGATTGAAGGTTGCACGCTTAACAACTGGGAGCTACGCTGGGGCAGGAAGGAGGTCGAGGAGTGGCAGAGAGGTGGCTCGCCTGCCATCGTTTATCGGGGCATGGGTATGCAGACCAACGAGTGGAAGTTGACCCGAGAAAAGGTTTTAAGAACTGCGGAGGATTTTATTGACCATGTTCATAGTCTGACCCCTGATGATTTCTATACAGAGCTGATTGAGGACGAGAACACTTACAACAAGATGCGCACCTGGCTGGGTGATCTGCTATCCTCGGAGGATTCAAAACACATCGACACGATACGTAATACGCAGGGGCTGAAAGGTAGACCTCAGATACGCGAGGGAATTCTCCGCTATCTCGTACCCGAGCTTCCCCTGGTCTGCGAGGGTCAGAGCTTTGACCTGGCTGCCAGTGATCCCTACACCGCCGTTAGAAATTATCTGATTCATACCTGCAAATGCCTGAGCAACTTCAATCCGGTCATGGCCAAGGAGTATGTTTTTCAATTGGAGTTTGCCCTCAAGCAACTGCTCAGGACGGCTAAAGACGACGATCCCAAGATAGCTCACTATACCCGCATCCTGAACATTATGAGCCTGATCATGGAAAACGCAGGCAAGGTAAGCGCTGAGTCTGATTTGGAAGTAGGAAGCATTTCTGCGATACAACTGCTGGGTACCACCTGCGACCACCAGCCAGATGAAAAGTTGCTCAATCTGCGCCTGAAACTGCTGGGCTTCCTGTTTGAGCATCACATTGACGCTGTCAAATCAGCACAACTACCTGAGCTGATTACCACGATCAGGCAAAGCCTCGCGGAAAGCGGTTTGTATACCAATTTGATTGAGTTGATAAACGCAACTCCAAAAAACAGCAATCTGCTGAAATGGTCTGCCCAATTCCTGCCCGCCAATCTATCAGAAATATATTCAGACTTGGTGAACAGGCTGCAAAGCTATGATAAGCAAAAGCAAAGCTTGCTATTGGGCTATTTTTGGTCTGGAAAACACGATGAGTATTCAGAACAGAAGATCAGAGAGAAGATAAAAACGCTGGATACCAACTATCTTGGCATGTCTGAGGATGACCTTGTCAATGGCTTGATGGATGTCCAATTTGAGATCAATTTTGCCAGGGCAACACACTTGGCAGAGAGCGATTTTCTTACCGGATTGGCGAAAGTTTACGCACCCCGAGCAAGTTCTTTATTGGATTTCTTCTCTTTGGGGTGGATAGGGAATCTGGAAGCGTTACATACACTGGTGATCAAGCTTGCATACATGGTTAATCCAGATAGGGGAATGCGTATTAGCGGCAGCTTATGCCTGCAGTCGATCGGAGCATATCTACGGGAATTGCTCATAGGGAATTGCTATTACGAAGCAGACGATCCAGAGCTGCAAGTGTTTCTTGAGCATCAAAATCGCAGTGATCTGCTGGAATTGGGTTATAATGAGTTTCTCTGGGAATCCATAGACCTGTTAGAAGGCAATGAGTTAACTTACTCACGCTACAAAGATCTTGAACTGTCGAGTGTGAAGATAGACATCAGGACGGGGTTAGTCAGGGTGAATGGTTCTTTGCATCCGCTGTTAGTCGTGAAAAACAGCAAACAAGCCGATGCGGAACCTCAAATCTTCTATCAAAAGAAGGATCAACAGTTAGCCTATCGAGAATTGGATTTACACATCGGTTACCGAAGAAACAGCATAACCGCGGACGGTAACAGCCTGAAGAACAAGGAAGATGTGCTTTGGCTGGAAGGTGAAATCCTCCAAGGAACAATCACTCCCGGCACAGGAGGTTCGAGCCAAGGGCAGCGACCAAACTCGACATTCTCAGTCTGCCCTGCAAAACTGTCGGCATTTGCCACAAAAAGGCGGTTAATGCTCTCTCGTGAAATTGAGGTGTATATCGGCGACTGGAGTAAGCAGTTTGCAAAAGCCAATGAAGTTGCACTTTTCCATGGTCTGCAGTGGCTGATTTATGCTATCTTGCTTTTTGTCAATCTGTTGGCCTTGACCGGTCCCAGGCTTTTTTATCACCGTTTTGGAATCTTGTGGGTGATCATTAGTGCAGTTCTGTGGTTAATGACCACAGGCATAAAAGTGATCCCGGTAAAACTAAGGGAATTGTCTTTCGCCTATATAGTTGTGCCCTATGTGATAGCCCTTTTTTTTAGTTTGTCCAATACGTCGGAACCCTATTTCCCTTACCTGCTCAAGGCACAGTTGGCCGTCACTACTATTGCTTGTTTGATAGCGATTGTAAGCATGCTTCATGTGTATCGAAAACAAAGCAAGTTGCTGAAAAAAGCTGCCTTCCTGCCGGTGGTTGGGATTTTGACGGCATTGGGATGTCTGAGTGCCATTTACGTGAAAGATTTGGGTGACAATCTCTTTCCCTCCCACTTTGCGAGCCAAGACTCTATGATCCAGATGATAGAAGTTGAGGGAGGCAGTTACTATTTCCAAGGTCGAGAGGTAATTATCTCTGACTTTTACATCGCAGAACACGAAACACGTTATGCTGATTTCAGCAGGTTTGTAGCAAACACCAATTATGTAACGGAAGCAGAAGAAGGTGACGGGTCTTACGTTTACACTGATCAATCCCTATTGGGGCTCTTCAGGACAGGCGGTACTTGGCACGCAGATACCGCATCCTGGAGGAATAATTTCTTTAAAAAGCATACAGATCAAGACCCAGTGGTATGCGTTTCCTTCAAGGATGCGGCAACCTTCTGTAACTGGCTGAGTTTCTGGGAGGGGTATGATGAATGTTATACGATCAAAGGAAATAAGGTGACCTGCAATTGGGACGCAAACGGATACCGGTTACCTACTGAAGCAGAGTGGGAGTATGCAGCTTCCGGTGGCAAGTATTCAAATAGTTATCAATACGCAGGTTCGGATAATGTGAACAAAGTAGCTTGGCATCCAGGAAATGCAAAATATCGGATCCATCCAGTAAAGCGGAAAAAGCCCAATGAGCTGGGTATTTATGATCTCAGTGGCAATGTCTCCGAAATGTGTTGGGATTACTACCAGGAAGAGCCACCAAAACCTGGAACAAAGGACCCTCACGGCCCGAAAACTGGCAAATATAGGTGTCTCAGAGGCGGTTCCTGGCTATATCGTAATGGCATGGTTTATACGAAAAGGGTACACAACAGTTTTGAAGATAAGCCCTTACAGAGCGCATCATTTGTCGGTTTTAGGGTGGTCAGAAAGATGTAGAGCGATTAGCTTGAAGATTGTCCCGGATAATGCAGTTATTCCTGTGTGACCCTTCCTACCTCTTCCTTGCTTAGCCGCCCGGTGATTACTCGGAGCCACTCGGGAAAAACCCGAGTATCGCCACGGCATCGCCCTGCGGGTAAGTAAGGAAGAAGCAGGGGTACTCGCCACACCGCCCAAGAAGAAAGTAACTGGCAGTTTCATTGGGTCACTTTGGCAAGCGTCCATACTGCAGCGATATGCAACCGCCGGCTACCGCACTACTTGGGTTGGGAAATCCTGACAGGTGTGGGCTAAGGTAGCTCAGTCATGTGTCCGCAATCTGGACACATTGGTGGGAGCTCGCTGCTGTCGATATACTCCGTTTCCCGGCCACAGCTATGACAACGATAGACCGATTTACGGGCGATGGTTTCCCCGGCTGAATCACGGAGTTCGGGCAGCTTGATCTCCACCAGAAACTCCTCGTTAGCCAAGACCAGATGCTGGCCGTCCTCCAGCAACACTCTGGATTTCAGCCGGATACCGTCCAGAAAGGTTCCGTTGGTTGATCCCAGATCACAAATGTAAAAACCAGCGTCGGCATAGTCGATATTGCAGTGCTTCCGGCTGATCGCCAGGTTTTGGAAGATCTCCTCTCCATAACTTTCCCGCCCTATGGTTTGCGTCCCTTCGGCAATCAGGCTGATCTTTTCACCGGTGGACAACTGCGTTATCCACAAGACTGGTTTATCCGATGGCGCAGGTTCAGATGAGGTCTCCACTTGCACATCCCGACCGCAAACCGGACAGGTGAGTATATTCGAGCTCGACTCTGCGCCGGTTCTTTGCAGTTCGGTGCCACAAAAATCGCATTTGGTCATGATATGATTCTCCTTTCGTTATTTTACTCCCATGTTAGACCACGTTTGGCCAACAGTTCTTTCAAATTGGCGACATCCCCTGCTTTGGGGATACCACTGAGGATTGCCTTGGTATCCAGATTGACAGACAAGGCAGTCCCATTGGCCAGGGTGGGCAATTCCAACACTTCACCAGCGGCAAATTGATAGATTCTCTGGTTTGCAGAGCCCCGGATATTGTCTTCCGATGGGGAGTTGCTCCTAAACCGGCCGTCGATCAGGTAATCAAAAGCTTCCTGAAAATATAGGTCAGGATGCGCTCCGCTGAGCTCTTCCAAGGTGTAGCCACTATAGACAAGCAGATTCAGTTTGCAACTATGTTTCAGGATGGAAGCCAGATATACCAAAGCATCATACTGGTCAAAAGGCTCTCCGCCACTGAACGTGATCCCATCGTAACCCTCGCTGATTTCCATCAATAGGATTGCCAAAGACATGATATTCACGCTCACCCCAGCTTCAGGATTCCAGGTTTCCGGATTCAGGCAGTCGGGACAATGGATGCTACAGCCCTGCGTCCACAAGGCGATACGTTTGCCGGGGCCCAAATTGTAGACTGGATACAGGATCTGCCTAAGCTTCAGAAACATGCAAAGACGACCCTGTGAGTGCCATTTGGATCGGTAACGACTTCCGCCTTGATCTTCAGGTTTTTCAGCTCGCTGCGGTCGTTGAGAAATGAGGTGAGACTACTGATGATGTAACTCTCGATGCGGTTGTTGATCCCGCGTCCACCGTCTATCAGCTTTTCGATCAGAATCTTATTGCGAAAGTCCTCAATGAAGACATCACTAAAATGAATCTCGCTGGAATACAGTTTCATCATGTTTTTGGTTATCGTGTTCAGCTTCATTTTCACTATCTCCTGATCGTAGGGCTGGCGGATAAAATCAAAGATCACAAAGTTCTCGCCAAAGCGGTTGCGAATCTCCGGACGGTTGAGCTTGGAGTTGAAAAAGAAATCTATCTCCTTCTGAATCTTGTCCCGCATGGTTTCATAACTATCCGTTTTCTCGGGATCATCAGGAAAGCGTGGATCATATAACACATTTGGCTCCCGTTTACCAAGCCTACCCTTCTTGTAAATACCAAGATTGCTGGTAAAGATGATCAAGGTTTGCGAAAAGTATACGGTGTTGCCCTGGGAGTCGGTCAGTCTGCCATCGTCCAAAATCTGTAAGAACTTGTCGAACACTTTATCATGTGCCTTTTCAATCTCGTCAAACAGGATAATCGAAAAAGGCTTTTCCCTGACGCGGCTCGTTAACTGTCCGCCTTCTTCATAGCCGATGTAACCGGGCGGCGCACCAATCAGTTTGACATCCGAATTGGAATCGTTGTACTCGCTCATATCAAAGCGGATGATGGCGTCTTCCATCCCAAAGATCAACTCGGCGACGGATTTGGCCAGCTCCGTTTTCCCCACACCGGTCGGCCCGGCAAAAAACAAGACTCCCTTGGGCTTGGTTCTCATATTGGCTTGCTCAAGACCATCCAGACCGAGCCTTGCCCGCCTGATCACTTCCACCGTTTTGGCGATTGCATTGTCCTGGCCTTTGACCCTCTTTTTGAGCTCAGATTCAGCTTTATCAATCCTTTCTTTATCCAGCTTCAGCCAAAAGTTTTCCTTGGTGCCAAATTTATACAAGTCAACAATCTGGCGGATTTCAGACAATGGCAGCGATGTCTTCAACGAGATAGAGCGTAGGTTTTCCAGCTCACGGTTGGACAGCCCGTCAGTATGATCCAGAAAAACATTCTCGATTTGCCTTTGATCAGGTGGCTCCTTATCGGGGTCTTCAGGTGCGTAATATTGAGCTTGTGCTTGGAAATAGAGCTTGCGTTCCTCTTTGTTTGGCTTGGCGATCTCAATCGAGCGGGCATGAGGATTATTGACCAAGAGCCAAGACGGAGCATCACAGAGATTGTCCAAAACCATCACTATGCAACTACGCAGAAAATGCTTGTTTTTAAAGGGTTTGGTCTCGGCTGCGGCCTTGAGGATAGTCAGATATATAAGGCGTTCTTTTTCGGCTAAGCGTTTGGGGTCGGCCGTTATTCTGGAGCTGAAATTGTAAACACACGCACACAACTTGTTGGTGTTGGCCATTATCTGTCTATACAGGTCAACTGCATCGTTTTCAAGATACTTATCCGGTTCCTTGGCTTTCACATCGACCAATTGTTCGACTGTCTGCTTAAAATCCGGCCTTCCATCTCGTGAGAAAACCGAAAAGCCATCTATCACATCGTAATAGAACACCAGATCAAATTCCTCATCCAAGAAAAAGTAGCGCAGAAATTGCCCTGCCAGATTGTCCATGAGACAAAACTCCAGCTCCTCCTTGCTCTGCGCTTTCCCGAAGTTCAGAGGATAGTAGTAGCAATCATAGATATTTCCATGCAGGAAAAACAGTGACTTCAGACCGAGGAATCTGTGCAGATCCTGTGTCCATCTCGGCATAACAGTAATCAATTCGCTGTCAATCATGATCCATCCTTAAAATTCTTTGTTCTTCTTCGTGGGCGACTTTTTCTTGCCGCAGAAGGTGTTCGACTCTACCCCTCAATCGTTCGGGAATGGGAACCAGCCTTTCTGCTGCGGCTCCCAGTGGCTCGTTCTCACCCCTGTTCACGATCCCGCGCAGGGCAAGCATTCTCAACAACTTACGGTAATCATCGCAGACCTTGCTCATCTCGATTACCTTGCGATCCTTTTGGGCTTGTGACAAATCCCCAATCTGCTCCGGAATCAGGAAATTGATCAAAAACCGATCATTCAGGTATTCAAAGCAGATGAAATTGTCCTGATTGGGAACCTGGAACAGGTATATGTTATCAGAAAAATCAATCACCGTGGTGTCCGACACCACTTCGTAGTTCAGATATCTGAGAGCATTGATAATCTGGTTCTTTTCATATTGAACCTGAGTTGCACGGATCTTTTCCGCTTCCCGCCTTCTTTCTTCTTCAGCTATGGTAGCGTCACAGAGTAGACACAGGCGTGCATGCTGGCTCTCCTTGATGGTAGACTCATTCAATGCACTTTGTAGACTCTCGATGGCTTCGCTGACTTGTGGTGACTGGGAGGAAAGCTGCTGTAATTTTAGCAGATGATTGTTTAGATCAGCTCTTCTTCCCAGGCTTTCTTTACGCAAATGCAGATCAGTTTTAAGGTGTCTAAATCTATGCAAGAGAGAGCTATCATAACACTCCCTCATAGTATTGAACTCGGCCACAAGATCATGGACATCGACTTGGTTGGGCATCTCTGCTATCAAAGTCTCAATCTCTGCTTTGATCTTTGCCAGCGGATTATCTTGCTGCGCCTGTTGCCGCCGGTGCTGCATTTCCTTGATGTTCATCAGGTTGCTGTAGTCTGCCCGAAGTCTAAAAACATCCGTCTGAAGCTGCTCCAACTTAGTTAGTTTGCCAGTTTTATCATCGCTAAGGTTTTGGGTTAAACGGACTTCATGTTTATGCAGATCAATCGCAAACTGCGGGAGCTTAAAATCCACCTTGACGGCATCTAATCTGCCAATGTGTTGAGTGTGGTCAGATTCCGATATCGTGTCACGACAGGAATCAAGATAGGATTTGATTTCTTGTTTAGCAGAGCTAACGGTTTTTGTCGCATTCTCTGTTTCCTGCTTTAAGTCCCGATAAGACTGCAGTGATTTGTGATAATCCTTTTCCATTGTAGAGCATGTGTTGAAATGCTGCTCCAAGGTGGATTTCATCTGATTCAAGGATCTTAGCTTTTGACTGACTTTATCCGAAAATTGATTATACTCATCTTGAGTTATGGTTCCGGTAAACGGCACGTTGAAAGCAGCCAAGCAAGCTTTGATCTGAGAATCCCGACCTTCCAGGTAAGTGGAGCCTTTGATATTGATGCCATGCTCCCGATCATGGATACAGAAATCCTTTAATTTGCCCAATAGCGTTTGAATACGAGCTTGTTGCTTGAATATCTCCACCAAGCTGGCATCAAAAACGCGTGCACTATAAGTATAAGTCAAATGGCTCATATAACTACACTCTTTTGAATATCTTAGGTTGGTTTAAATCTCCACTTATTGATTCGAAGGTTCCTTGAGGACGTCTCTACTTCCTCGCCAATCACATCTATAGAAAGTCAATCGACTCGTTGCATCGTTTTAACACTGCTGATAAAAGTCAAGTGTTTTCTTACATCGAGCCACCTTGCCGCGCTGGGATTGAATCTTGCAGATGCGGCACTGCTACCTTTGGCTACTGTCGGCTACTTTTTGGTCGCTTTGGCAAGCGGCTATACTTGACGGCGGTTCAGCGACCGCCCGTACATCGCAGTCTGTAGCTGCGAAGATAGCCCTGAAATTCAAACCATAAAAAAACAAGCCTGGCGTAGGCATACCAGGCTTGCTTATCATAGAAGACTTGTGAGCAAAAAATGGCTCCGGAAGAGGGATTTGAACCCCCGGCCTAGTGGTTAACAGCCACCCGCTCTACCGCTGAGCTATTCCGGAACACATTGGTGAGGACAAAGTCTTTATAAGGCCAGATTTTGTCAACACCTTTTTTGAGCAGGCCAAACCACCAAGCTACTAATTGCCA
>Ga0208939_1003196_pt1 | contig 11016 bp, 11 predicted proteins | sample AD_STIC12_MetaG_FD_184437 | JGI IMG/M metagenome (GOLD analysis project Ga0208939, IMG submission 184437) | Active sludge microbial communities of municipal wastewater-treating anaerobic digesters from USA - AD_STIC12_MetaG (SPAdes) (version 2) | ecosystem: Engineered > Bioreactor > Anaerobic >...
CGCCTGCAGCGAGAAGCAGTGCGCCCATGCTGGCGGCCTGACCGATACAGATAGTGCTGACATCTGGCTTGATATACTGCATGGTATCGTAAATGGCCATACCGGCGGTTACTACGCCACCCGGGCTGTTGATATAAATCGAAATATCCTTTTCGGGATCTTCTGATTCAAGGAAAAGAAGCTGAGCTACGACCAGATCGGCCATTCCGTCATCGATTCCGCCGCCGAGAAAGATAATCCTATCTTTGAGAAGGCGTGAATAGATGTCAAAAGCCCGTTCCCCACGGCTGCTTTGTTCAATTACTATTGGGACGAGAGTCACGCTTCAGTTTCCCCCTTGTTAAAATCGGCTTCTTTAACCATATCGTAATTAATCTGGTTATTTTTTAGCATAAATTCACGAATTTTTTGGCTTCTGAGTGAAAATCTGACATTTTCTTCGCCATCGTTTTCTGCAAGGGTGTGAAGCAGCTTTTCAACCGGCATGTTGTATTCTTTGGCGCGCTTTTCAATTTCTTCACGATATTCAGCGTCGGTGACTTCGATTTTTTCACGGTCGCCGATTGAATCGAGAAGCAGCATGGTCTTGGTCTGGCGCACGGCTCTTTCGCGGAAAGTTTCACGGAATTCATTCACGTCTTTGCCGCTGTTGCGCAGATAATCCTGAATGGTGGTGCCAAACTGTCTCCAGCGGCGATCGAGACCCTGAATGAAAAAGTCGATAGTGCTCTGAACCATGGCTTCAGGAACATCGAACTGATAATCCTTGATGATCTGGCCAAGAACTTCTTCAAAAGCACGTTCTTCGGCGTCATATTTTGCGCGCTCTTCGAGGTCTTCTTTAACCTTGGTTTCAAGAGCAGCCAGGTTTTCGAATTCACCAAGGGTTTTGGCAAATTCGTCGTTCAATTCAGGCAGAGCCGGGCGGGAAATGCGGTTGAGAGTAACGGTGTAGTCGAGAGTTTTGCCAAAGTATTTCGAATTGGCTTCGCTTTCGCCTTCAACCTTGTGCTGCCAGGTGCGGGTTTCGCCGACCTTCATGCCAATGGCCGGTGAGAAAAGCTTGTCGTCTTCCATCAGTTTGTGGGCAGCTTTTTCATCAGAAAGTTCTTCGTCAACATTGCCTTCGCTGGCAACCTGAACCTTGGCCGAGAAATAATCGCCGACCGACAGAGTGCCGCCTTCGACGGTTTCAGTCTTGCTCTGCTGTTCACGAACCTGATTGAGAACTTTTTTAACGCTTTCGTCATCGACGATTTCGCGCTGAACCTGTGCGGTATAGCCCTTATAATTGAATTCACCCAGTTTCGGTCTTACTTCAAAAACAGCTTTGAAGGTAAATGGAGCATTTTCCTGCAGGTTTGATTCTTCAAGCTCAAAGCGGCTTACCGGGTGCAGCTTGGTTTCTCTGATCGCCTGCGGATATACTTCCTGGACGAGTTCTTCTTCGATCTGGTCACGAACGGAATCGGCACCAATAAATTTAACCAGAACGGCTTTGGGAATCTTGCCCTGGCGGAAGCCCGGAATCTTCACAGAGCGGGCGGCGCGATTGTAAAAGCTGGCATAGGCAGCATTGACTTTTTCCTTTTCAACTTCGACGGTCAATGCGACTTTGTTAGCTTCCAGTTCCTGAACTTGTGTCTTTAACATATACAATAACTCCTTGTGGAGAGAATTTCGACAGACTACCCATACACGAAACCCGCCCGGCATAAAGAACTCAATGCCAGAAAAGCATCCGCCGGCAGGGGCACGGATTGGATGTATCATTATAATGGAGTCAGACCCTAAAGTAAAGACGCCCTGCCCCGCAAAAAACCGGGGCCAATTTATCGGTTTCGTACATTCTCAGGGGCTTTCGCCGAAAAAACAAAAGAGCCGAAATTTTCGGCTCTTTTACAATTCGGAGCGGAGACGGGACTTGAACCCGCGACCATCTGCTTGGAAGGCAGAGACTCTACCATTGAGTTACTCCCGCAGAGTTTGCGGCTGACTCAGGCTGACGCGAATGCGAAGGGCGGGACTTGAACCCGAGACCGCTTCGCTGTCGACGCTGCTTTTTCCACTGTTCAAGGACTTATTGCGATACATAAGCTATCATAAGATTTTATAAATCACAACAAAAAACGTGTCACGGATTTCGCTATTTATTCGCCCCTGATAACACCATAAGAAATCAATTTTTCGACATACTGCTCTCGACTCATGGGGCAATTCAGAAAATCACCAAGGTCTTCCTTGCTGTTTAATCGCAACTGGTGCTTCATTTTAGCAAGCAGAGAGTCGCCGTATACTTTGAGGCTCGGAGTATGCGAAATATAAGTTCTGACACCGGTTTCTCTGCCTTCGAATATATGAAAAAACTGTCGATGGTGCTTGCAGGTTTCCTCCGCGAAGCCTTTTTTAAGAAGGCTTTTGACAATCTGATCCTTATCTATCTGCATCAGACCTACTCTACTATGCTAGAAAAAAGCACCTTCAGCCTGACAGCAAGTCCTATGATTTTGTCATCAGAAATCTCTGTATAATGGCGTTTCATGTCGTCAAACATGCTGTAAAAATTCTGCATGCATTCGTCTTCCGTGGTGCCATAAGCTGAAAGGTCTAGATCTTCGTTCGACGCAAAAACAAGATTGTCTTCGTATTCAATAGCGATTTTTAACGGCCACTTCAGTCTATACGGCTCACGACAATCAAGCCTTGGTATTTCATTAAGGATCATCTGCTCGGTCCTTTTTTTATGAGTCATTAACAAATCGGCAACCGACCCAAGAGTGATATCGGTTTGCCATTCCGGCCGTGGTAATGGTGACATACCTACCCCTTTCTTGCCATGTTATTGTTGTAACTTGCAAAACTGTTCTGCAGAGTTTCTATTAACATTGGCACCTGTTCTGGCCGCAGAACAAATTTGCCGCGAAGCTTGGTGTCGAGAGATTGCAATGGCTGCCCCACCGCCTCGGCTTTTTTGACCGAACTGGCTATATCTACGAAACCAAGCTCAAGAATAAACTCCCCGGGGCCTGAATATGCTCTGAAAGCATTCACGTATTCCACCCGAATATCGCTGTCTATTTCGTTTATTTTCAATGGGTCGCTCATGTCGGTCTCCTAACTGACTATTCATTTTCGGCAAACTTCTAATCATCAACTGCTGCCGACTCGATTAACCACTACATACCAGCCAAGTCTACCACCAAAACGAAAACTTTCAAGAATTTCGTGGCGGCCGGCGAAATGAACCCGTTTATCTTTTGTAGCCCTTTTTCCCGGCAAAGGGATTAATTCCTGGCGCTACTGGCATCAGGGATAGCAAAATCACTGTTGTTTGCCCGATAAGCGAGATACGCCCACCCAAAAGGAAATAAAATCAGCGACAAGCAGGTTCCCGCCAAACCCATTTGAGCGAGTTCGGAGATTTTATAGCCAAATAAAACACTAATCGTCAACATGGCAATGTCTATGATCATACGCCAAAAATCTTCTCGCTCCTGCCGTTCTATCTCTCGCTTTTCAAAATCAGCAAAAGCTGCCTCGTGTTGCTCTTCGAGCATGCTAATCTTCACCCAGTCACGTTTCTGGCCGTTGGAACCGAATAGCAGCAAATCCCGCTGCTTCGACCATATTGACTCATATTTGTCGAGCTGCGGTTTAATTATTACGCCTATCTGTCTACCATCGTCTGAAATGAAATTAATACTCTTGTTCAGAACGCGAATGCTCAAACACAGCATTATAATAGCCATGAAAATTACAACGAAAATTACCGGATGCTTGCGAAAAATACTTTTTTTATCCCGCCCATCAACTTCGATCTCCTCGCCTATCGTTGCGAAAGCGTCGGTATGTCTAGCTTTTGTCCTTGCATACTCATCCGCCCTGATACGAATATAGTTTTCTTCGGCGATGTCCGTCACGAACCGACTCTCGTCCCAGACCCTATTCCATAAAGTCCGATCAAGCCTGTCGAATCCGTCCAGCTCCCGTCTAGCCTGCTCAACCCCTTCTGATATTAGCACTGAAGCCTGTTGCTCGGTGGTTAATATTTCTACTCGCGCAGAGATATATTTAGCTTTTGTCCTATTTTCATCCCCTTCGGCTTCAGCGAAACATTTTGCCCACAAGCCAATGTCTGGATTATTGTTTTCAAGCTCAGCCAAGGCCAGGGCGTAAATTTTATTATTACAATCTTCGTTGCGTGCCGTCATTGCTACTCTCTCTTGGTATTGATTTTTTTGTGACGAGCATACATCGCCCTTGTCTTTTTCTACAAATATTTTCGACGAAAAAAATCTGACACCTAAAAAGACAATTGCGAATATTGTCGCATGCATGAATAAGTCATACTTCGTATCGGTTTCGCGAAAAGATTTCATCTCCTGGCTTTCGATCTGTTTAACGTCAGGAGTTTCAGCGGTGCCTTCCATTTCCTGAAATTTCCGATAAGCATCGAGCGATTGCGTGGTTTCTTCGGCGCGTTCCTCTGGCGACATATTCGCCCATAAGTTGGTCTGCTTTAACTGCTGGAAGTTGTCATAGAGCGCTTTGGCCGAACGCTGAGTTTCCAGACCATTGGGCTTCGCTGACTCACCATAGGTTGTCTGTGGCTCAACTGATTGCTGATCTATCGAAGCCTCTTCTGCCTCAAGATTGCTAATCCGCTCCTGGGTTTTCTTTTCTAGGGCCATCTGTTCTTCGGGCTTCATGTTGACCCATCTTGCGGTCGTTTTGATTGCGTCGAAGGATTCTCTAAGTTCTGCGGATTTTTTCATCACCCCGACCTGAGCGGTTGCAATTAGAGAGCATGTTATTGTGAAAAAAAACAATAAAACCGAACAAACTTTATATTTCCACTTCATATCCACGCCCCCGCTCAAAATTTTGTAGCATCCTCAATTTCTTTGTCTGTTAAGAAAATGGCGTCTTTGATGCTATGATATGCCCCGCCAAGGGCCAGACCGCCAAGCATCGTGAAAACAAGCCCATCGAAACGAGTTATCAGAAAATACGCCGCAATTAGACACACGACCCCGATTATGAACGGCACATGTCTGTTCGTCTTCACATTACCCTCCTCGTTATTTTTCTCCCTTTTCCGGGTCGAAATATATGTGCATATCGGGCCGAAACAGCCCAGTAACTTTTCCTACCAGTCGAAACCTTTTCCGACTATTTGAGTCGATCGAAACCGGTCTCGCCCCGTTAAATTCTTTTTTCAAAATAATCCTGCCATCTTCAAGAAAGACTCTCGCGAGAATTGCTTTCCCGTCTAATTCCAGAAGAAAAATCACGCCATCTTCTGCGGGGCAACCATATTTGATGAAAACAATATCCAGGAACATAATCCCAGCGTTTTCCATAAACCTGTCCTGGACAAGATAGCCAAAGTCATACAACTTAGCCATGCTTTCGTGCAAAAGAATTTCACTGCGATGATACTCTTTTGCGTCTCGCGGATCGCCGGCTGGAATTTCGTCAATGATCGGTATGCTCTTTATGCCAGATCCGGTTTTTGTTGTTTCGTCAAAAAAGTCATCCGGCACCCCGAGAGCTTTCGTAACCTTAACGAGACTGTCGTGCTTGGGCTTTGCTTTGCCAGTAATCCAGCAGGCAATGGTAGATTGAGGGATGCCGGTAAGATTGCTTAAATCTTGCTGAGTTAAGCCTTTATGTTTAAGAGCTTGTTTTAATTTGTTTTTCATGGAAACCGCATCGGCAGGCAATACAAGATTCTTAACGTTTTTTCCATTTTTTTATTGACTTTTTATGGAAAACTCGTTAATATAAATATGTAAGCAGAAACGGAAGGTCGAACCCAACCGAATCTGATTTAACTCAAAGCGAAGCCCTGTTCATCCGCCAAGATTGCCAGGACTTCGCAACGTAAAACAAAGCGTCGAGGCTTTGCTAATTTCAAATGTTATCACAACCTCGCTGAGAATTCTACCTCCGCAGGGTTCTGGCAGTAATTCTCCATTTGATTACTGGTTAGTGTTTTCTGACTATTTTGGTTTATTTTGTCTCGTTTTAAGGATGTCTTAAAGAAAAACTAATTAAACAACTTTATTTTGCCGAAAAGAACTCTGGTGGTTACCCAGAAAATGTCGATCAAGCCTGAATTTGCAAACCCTAAATAAGCCCACTAATTAGCCCACTTTTTATCTACTAAAATGGGTTTGCCTAAAATGTAAAAACCGCTCAAAGAGCGGTTTCACAGTATTCGGAGCGGGAGACGGGACTTGAACCCGCGACCATCTGCTTGGAAGGCAGAGACTCTACCATTGAGTTACTCCCGCAGAGTTTGCGGCTGACCCCGGCTGACGCGAATGCGAAGGGCGGGACTTGAACCCGCACGGTGTTAACCACCAGATCCTAAGTCTGGCGCGTCTGCCAGTTTCGCCACCCTCGCTCAAGGGTCAACGCAGCCAATAATACCAGAAACTTAAAGCACAGGCAACAGTTTTAAAAACGCAAGTTGCCTCAAAATCAAAAAAAACTTTCAGCCTGAGAATGGAGTATGGTAGAGGATGAACTTCTGTGTGGAGTAAATCTATGAACAGCCTTCGCAAACTGACACTGTTTTGCCTGGTATTTTTGACAATTCTCTGCCTGCTGCCGGCAGACGCCGCCAACCCGTTTGACAGCAAAAATACTGTTGAAATTTCCGGGAGCGGCAGTGCCAGCACCGATGGTAACAGCAAACTCCGCGTCGAAAACTCCAGAAACGGTAAACAGCAGGACGCGCGGCCATGCACCCTGGCAGTCATGGCTGATCTGCACGCAAAACCCGAAAGCCTGCCGCTGCTTAAAAAGGCCGTCGACCGGGTCAACAACCTCAAAGACATAATGGGTCTCGCAATCACCGGCGATCTTTGCAGCAAACTCGGCACCAGAAGTGAATATGAAACATTGAAGGCCGGGCTGAAAGGTGCAAAAGTTCCGGTTTATGCCGTACCCGGCAATCACGACATTCTCTATAAAGATTATCTGATCGGTGGCGAAAAAAAACGCGGCACCCCGGCCGAAAAAAAGGCGAAACACGAGCTTTTTAAACGAACGTTCAACCTCGAGTCGCTTTATTACTCGCGAAAAATCGGCGGGCATCTGCTGATCTTTCTGCCAAACGATGCTTTGAGTGCGATTCCCTGTTCGCTGCCCTCAGATGATGCCTACGATTTTCTGCAAAAAACACTGCGCGAAAACCGCAAGATGCCGACCATCATCTTCAATCATGCCCCGCTAGAAGGCAGCTACGGCGACAAAAGAACCATGCCGCCGATTCAGGCAAATGCTCAACCCTCAGGCAAGCTCAAACGCCTGCTGCAGAAAAACCCGCAGGTTTATCTCTGGTTCGCAGGGCACCTGCACATCACCCCGTCGCAGAAATATTTCAACTTCCCCGGCAACCGGGTCGGCAAAGTCAACGTCGTGCATGTTCCGCCTTCGCAGATTCATGCCTCGTGGGTGCAGGTAGTAAGACTGTCGCCAAAAGGCGCAATCATCAAAACCCTCGACGTAAAATCAGGAAAATATCTGAAAGGCCACACAAGAGTGTTCAGACCAAACATTAAAATCGCTGCCGACGCGGATAACAACAACTCTCAACCAGATAAAAACGATAAAAACGACGGCAAAGCTGACAAAATCGCGAAAAAAGCCAGAATCGTGATAACCAACGCTCATTCGGGCGGCAATCGCAATCGTGCCGGTTTCGGCGACTGGCTCGAAAATCAGGAACCAGACATAGCTCTAGTAAGTGAATCGGTCGACATGAACCCGCACCTCAGGTCGTCAGGCCGGGTCTTCAATGCCGGCAACGAAACGCGTGGCCGCCGCGAGGTGGTAGTGGTCGTGCGCGATGGCCTGCCGGTCATGAAGCACGATTTCGGCAAAATTTCACCCGACCTCGGCAGCGGTATCGCCCACGACCGCTGGTGGACCCGCGCCCAGACAAAGGTAGCCGGCATTAAAACCCGCGTCTACTCTCTGCATCTCAATGCCGTCATTCAGGAAAAAACCGGCGAACCGCGCGCCGAAAGACGCTGGGAAGTAACCCGTGATGGTCTGACCCACCTCGAAAAAATCTGGCGTCAGGACATCAAAGACGACTGGGCAGTTATCATTGGTGGCGACCTGAACTGGAACGACTCCCGACAGAATGCCAGAGCCCATAAAATGGCCCCGGGCAATATCTTCAAACGTCTCGGTCTCACCTACGTCAACAACGAACTGATGTGGCTGGCCTGGACCCCGAAAACCCACAAAGCGATCAAACGCCAGGCAATCCCGCCGACCAGCATTCCGGGCCTTTTTGCCGGTGAACACCCGGCCCTGAAAATCGACCTGCAGGCACGCAAAGCCCCCGATAAACCCGAAAGTGATGCAGAAGAAGAAAAGCAGAACACCGACGAAGAAGAAGCCGAAGACGCGAAAGAGCCTGAATCAGACGCGTCAGAACTCGACGAAGAAGACTTCGACGACAGTATTCTCGATTCTGACCCCGAAGAATCAACAACCGATGAACCGGCCGAAAACAGCGTTGAAACAGCAGACACCCAGTCTGATCCCGATGCAGAAGAAGCAGCTGAAGGCGAAGAACTCGAAGAGGTCGCCAGTGATGCTGATAAAAACAACCCCGACAGCGACCCCCCAGAAACCTCGCCTACCGACGACGAAGCAGAAAGTGAAGTCAATAACGGCAGCGAATCTGTTATTGAGTCAGAACCATCATCAGATGCCAATTCTGAAAACACCGACGCTACGACCACATCAGAGCAGGCTGCTATCGAACGCATCAGAGAACTGGTCGGCATGCTGCAGGATTTCCTGCAGGGCATCCTCTCAGCCTTCGAAAGCCTGCTCAAATCATAATTTTTCGCCTGATTGAACTTTTACCGGCTGATAAGTTATGCTTGAGACAGGCCGGAAAAATGACGACTTCAGAATATCTGGCCGTATAGCCGCGCTGAGCGGCTTCAGGAGGTTCAGATGTTCAACCGCTACTTGAAAGCCCTGTCGTGTCTGCTTCTCATCGCCATGGCGTTTGCCACGCCGACACAGGCCTTGCCGCTTGGCGAACGCGAAGCACAGCATTTCGCCCGCGAAGCCGAAAAAATATTCAGAGAAATCATATTCTCTGAAGTTGAACAAACGGGAGCAGACTATCGAATTGACCTCGCGGGGCAGACGATCAGAAAGACTCCGTTACAGAGCGGCAGTATCACCTTCAAAGGCTTCTCTGAAGCGCAGTTTTTAGTAATGCGCGGTGGTGCGGTCGATACCGCAAAGCTTCTTGAGGGCGATGGTGTTGAAGTCGAAGCAACCATCACCGCCGACGCTATCAAAGGCATCATCGAGCGCGAAATTGCCAGAGTAAACAAAGAAAACCGCATCTTCGACCCGCTGACGCTCAGCCTTCAAAACGGCCAGGTAAGGGTTACCGGTCAGATCGACTTTCGCAAAATTCCCGGTAATGTTCTGTCATTTCTATCTACCGGCCCAACGCCATTCTCGGCAGTAATCAAGCCTGAGCAGAACGGCAGCCGCATCGATCTGAAAGTCATCGACGCAAAAATCAATGACCAGCCCATGGCCGACGATTCGCTGCAGCAGATTCTCGCCTGGCTCAATCCGGTCTGGGATTTTTCGATTCTGCCATTCAAAGCCAGTCTTGAAAGCTACACGATTTCGCCTGCCGGAGTCACTTTCAGCGGCAAGATTTACGACAAATAAAAGGCCACTGATGCCAGAACCCGCCAACTCTTCAGCCGGTGAGACAAGAACCGCTTCGATCACCTTCGACCAGTTCGACGCCCTTTTCAGAGAAGAGCTGGAAAAAGTTCCTGATCAGTTCAAAGAAGGGGTTGCCCAGTTCATCATCGAAGAGCGCGAGCACCGGCACAGCAAATACATGCGCGGACTTTACACCCTCGGCCATTACATGCCGCGTGGGCACTTCGGCAACCCGGTCGTCGTTCTTTACTTCGGTTCATTTGTCAGAGCGTTTCCGCATCACAAAATCGGCGAGCTCAGGCTCGAAATCGCGCGCACCATCACCCACGAACTGCTTCACCACTGGGAAAACCGCTCCGGAATCGACCTGCTCGGCGACGAAGACCGGCGCCAACTGGCAATCTGGAAACAAAAAACCGGCTACAAAGATGGCTCAGAAGCCACTGGCAAAAATTACATCGAAGCTGCTCTGTTCATTTATTTTCTCTTTATTTTTGTCGCCGTTCTCGCCCGCTGGATAATGCTTCTCGGCTGACCGGCGCCCCCGGGCGGGGTTGAATTTTTGCAACGAACCCTCTATACTGAAGCCACTTTTGGCAGATATCTGCCCGCTGGAGATCAAGATGCCCATCAAGAAAGAACTGCTCGAAATTCTTGCCTGCCCGGCCTGCCGCGGCAAAATTATCCACAACGATGACCGCGACACCCTCGACTGTCAAAGCTGCCACCGCATCTACCCGATTCGTGACGATATCCCGGTAATGCTTGTCGAAGAAGCCAAACTGCCGCCTGACGCCGAAAAACGCTGACCGGTACAGAAACTGAAAATGCCACAGATATTCGTTAACATCGCTTACCAACGCATGACCGCCGACGGGTTCAAGTTTCTGGCCGACCAGAAGCTGTTTCCAGAATTCTATTTCTGCGCCGATACCATTGACACGATTGAAAGAAAAACGATCGAAGATCTGCGCGGGCTTGCCGAAAGCCAGAATTTTCGGTCAACCCTGCATGCACCTTTTTACGACCTCAATGTCGGTGCTCGCGACCGCAGTATCAGAATGGCCAGTTTCGAGAGACTCATCTGGGCCGTCGAAACAGCCTCGATACTGGGCTCTGGTGTCGTCGTAGTCCACCCCGGCTATGGCGTCGGGCCCGGCGAAATCGATATCGAGATCTGGCTTGGCCGCGCCGGCGGGTTCCTGAAAAAGCTGGTTGAATATGCCGGTGAACGCAACATAAAAATCGCGTTCGAGAACATCTTCGACAGCCGACCAGACT
>Ga0208939_1003211_pt1 | contig 10990 bp, 9 predicted proteins | sample AD_STIC12_MetaG_FD_184437 | JGI IMG/M metagenome (GOLD analysis project Ga0208939, IMG submission 184437) | Active sludge microbial communities of municipal wastewater-treating anaerobic digesters from USA - AD_STIC12_MetaG (SPAdes) (version 2) | ecosystem: Engineered > Bioreactor > Anaerobic >...
GCTCGGCGCCAGGGTGGGCCTGCGGAAGGCAGCCCCCCAGTGATCCACCCGGGGTTGCGGGCGGACGTCCGCTTCATGGGAGCATCGGGACTGTCGGGTTGCATTAATCTTCCGGCAGGCATTAATAAGGAGGTCACCATGTCAAAGATTCTGGACACCGTACTTCTGCTGGCGCTTCCCGCGTCGGGCAAGTCCGAGGTGCGCACCTGGCTTGCGTCGGTTCCACCGGAAAAATGCGTCAGCGACTTCCATATCGGCGAAACCGTGCAGCTTGACGATTACCCGTACGTACATTTCATGCGCTGCATCGACGACGCCATGAGGGCCGCCGGCCATGCCGGACCGTTCTTCCACGCAAACGACAGGCCTTTCAAGGATCCCAGGGACTGGTGCACGCTTATTGAACTGCTGAACGAAGACTACGCGGCCCTGAAGGGATGCATTCGATTCACGGTAAAGGATCCGGTCGCATATCTTTTCGAACGCATCGACTCGGCTGCCCTGCGTGCCGGCGCCCCTGTCAGGCTTGGCGTGCTTCCTGCCGACGTCGTCGATGCGGTCAGGCCGGCGCTTGAGGCCGAGGCTGCAAGGATCGTCACGGATCTGGAAGCGGGCAAGCCCGACTCGCTGGAAGGACGCACCATCGTTATTGAATTCGCACGCGGCGGCGCCCACGGTTCGACGATGCCCCTGTTTGAACCTTTCGGTTACCGGGCGTCATTGAAGCAGCTTTCACCGGCGATTCTGAAGAATGCCGGAATCCTTTACATCGCCGTCACGCCGGAAGAATCGCGGCGCAAGAACTATGAGCGGACGGATCCGAACGACCCGGGTTCGATCCTGAACCACGGCGTGCCGATTGACGTCATGATGGGCGATTACGGTTGCGACGACATGGCCTGGCTGCTGTCCCGGTCGGATGTCCCCGGAACGGTTCGCGTCGAAAGGGCCGGCCAGGTATTCCACGTGCCTCTTTCGATATTCGACAATAACGGCGACCGGACGACGTTCGTAAGGCGCGGTCAGGCAAACTGGAAGAAGGAAGAAGTCGAATACCTGCGCGACGGGCTCAAGGCAGCCTTCGACCACCTCGCCGGATCCGACAGGTTCTAGCGACCACCGGCGATCCCGCCAATCTTCCAGCCGGCAATGGTCACGGCAACCGCGGCGACAAGGATTGCCACGACCCATATCTTCCAGCGGTTGGCTTCCGCCCACAACACCAGCGGATGGAACATAATCGGGGACGGCATCTGAGACAAAGTCGCTTCGTTCGGAAGTTCAACCACCAACTCGACGGTGCCAAGCCGAAGGACGTCCCCCTGGGCCAGCCTGGCAACCTTGACCGGAACTCCGTTGACCTCGACGCCATTGGAACTGCCAAGATCGTTGATGACCACCGTCTTGTCATGCCTCCTGACAACCCTTGCATGACGGCGGCTGATTGAAGGATGGACAACGGCGACGTCGGCGTCCTCGGCACGCCCGACCAGGGCCGGCGACTTGGCGAAGGAAAGCACCTGGCCCTCGAAACCGGCCGATGTGCCCTTCAGGCGAAGGTATGTTCCGTCATCCAGTCGCGCACCGGAAACCGAGAGCACGAACTCCCCGATGCGGATCAGGTCGTCTATCCTGATTTCGCGCGTGCCGACGATCCGGACGTCGTTGACAAGAACGCCGTTTGCACTTCCAAGATCCTGGATAAGCAGCCCGCCGTCGTGAACGACAAAGGCCGCGTGAGTCCTGGATACCCGCTCGGAATCAAGCACGATATCGCACGAATCGGCCCGACCGATGATGAAACGTCCAGACCTGAATGCATACTCTGAAGTGCCCCCGCCAAGGGAGTTCCTGACGGTGACCTTGAACAGTGGAAGATTTTCCGGGCTACCCATAAACCGCCACGAGCCCCCGGACACCGGGAACCTGGCCGGGGTCAGCCTTCAACCGGAACACTTGAGACCTCGGTCGAATCGTCCGCCGCGGGGATGGTCGCGCCGGCGGGGCTTCCGTCCGGCAGGTCAATCCTGATAAGCGGCGAGCCCGACTTCACGTTGCCGGCATCGACGTTTTCATACACGCCGGTCACGACCGTGCGGCCTTCGGAATTGAAGCCGAGCACCACGATGAACCTGGCAAGCCTGTCAACAAGGGCGTCCACGCAGGCCGCGTCCACGCCGGGACTGGCGAACTGGATCATCAGCTTCAACCGGTTCAGGCAGTCCTCGGCCGACGACGAGACGATGCTGACAAGCAAGCCGTCGAAACCGCCAAGGCCAAGTTCCTGCAGCAGACCGGCGTCCGAGCTTTCAACGCCGTTCATCACGATGTAGTCGGGCAGCACGCGGCTGATGATCTGCGCGGCGCCCGAGGACGCCTGGGCAAGTGCGTTCCGCCTGATGGAAACCAGGTTCGGCAGGTTGATGTCGATGTCGCGACGGCCGCCAAGGGCAAGAACGCGGGACTCGGATCCGACCATCATCGCCAGGGAATTCGTGATCACGCAACGCGTGGTGTATGGCGGGCCACAGACGATGATGTTTCCGCGTGCCCCGACAGCGGCCTTCAAAGCCTGGATGGTCTTTTCGGAAAGCCCCGCCGATTCCTTCAGTTGCAGTTCGGTCATCGCGGCGGCCATCGGGCGCTCGATGACGATAATCCTTCCCTGATCAATGAACGGCGCGCCAAGTATCTGAAGTGTCGAACCGTCGGGCAGACGGCCTTCGACCAGCGGCTGCGACAACGCCTGGGAACCGATCCCGGCCAGCGAACACAGCTTGACTGCCACGCGATTGAAAGTGTTGAAGTTTGAGAATACTTCGTTGATCGTCCTTGAACCTGCGTCCTCGATTACCTGGATGCCTTCAAGTCCGCCGACTATGATCGCCTTGATTGCCGGGTTGGAAAGAAGTTCCTCGAGTGGGCCCAGGCCGGCAAATTCAAACAACACCTTCTGGGTGATGTCGATCGGGTCAACATCGGCTGGAATCTGGTTTTCGCGGCGAAGCCTGTCAACAAGGCGCATCACGCCGTCCGACAACTTCTGCCATTCGGCGTCGGTGAAGTCGGCCTTTTCCGGCGGAATGGAGCCGAAGACTTCCCGACCGGCCAGTTCTGAAAGCGCGCGCAGTGCCGCGTGGCCATCCTTGCCGCCCGAGTATCCAAGCCTTCTGGCAAGACCGCTGACCGCGGTGGCCGGATCGACCGCGACTGGAATGGGTTCCGGCTGGACTGCCGCTGCGGGAACAGGGGCGGGTGCCGGAACAGGCGCCGCGGGAGCGACCGGGGCAGCCGCGGGGGCCGGCGCGGGCGCGGGGGCCGGCGCGGGTGCGGGGGCCGGCGCAGGTGCAGGGGCAGGACGCGGTGCGGGCGCCGGCTTCGGCACTTCAACCACTTTCGGGGGCGGTGCAACCGGCTGAACCGGTTCAACCTGGGGCTGTATCGGCGCAACGGGCTCCTCAATTTCGACTTCCACCTCGAACTCGGTCGCGGCCGAAGGCTCCTGTGGCATGTCCGGAAGCTGATCCAGGACGGAATCGCCCGGAAGCGGCGGCATTTCCATCAAATCGGATGCGACATCGGCCGCCGCCGACGGGGAAGCGATGTCAAAAGCCGGCATCGCGATGGTTGCGCCGCGGGCTTCCGCCTGTTCAGGCTCGGGCTGAACCTCGACCGACTGTCCGGCATCAGGCTCGACCTGCGTGACCTGAAGCACATAGTCACCGATATAGACCCGATCCTCGACCACAAGTTCCCTTGGGGACGAAATGCGGCGCCCGTTGACGTACGACCCGTTGGTGCTCTTCAAATCCTCGAAGACGATATGGCCGTCCGCCAGCCTGATTACGGCGTGACGCTTCGACACGTTCGGCTTCGGAAGCACGATTCCATTGTTCTGAACGCGACCGATGAAAACTTCGTCGGAAGCGAAAAACCACTCCTTCTCGGTACCGCCCTTCTCGATGACCGTTACCTTAAGCATTGGAGTCCCCGGTTTAATGCCGTTGCTGATTTTTCCAAAGCCGGGGGTACATGTCAAACTGAAAGCCGGTACAATCGACACCCGGAAGAATATATATCGGCTGAAAAGTACCGATAAATTTTAAGGGACATCCGTTTTGGCATTTCGAAACCAGAAAACCGACCGAATCGGGCGCCTTGCGCAGTGCGTCAATCTGGCGATCCTGGCGCTTGTTCTGACGGCCTGCTCGCCGAAAATGACCCAGTTGACGATGGAACCGCTGGAATTCGCCGGGATCCGGACTGCGGACGGCGTCAAGGTCCAGACAATGGATCCGGAACTCCTTTTCAACGACGGCGCCGAAGCCTTCAAGGCCGGTGATTTTGATCAGGCCGCCAGGTTCTTCTCGGTGGTGTGTGAACGATTCCCCGATTCAAGCTTCGGGCCGCCCGCCCTCTTCAACCTGGGGCTGGCAAGGCTTCGCCACGGCCGCCCGGCTGACGCCGCAACAGCCTTCAGGCGCTTTCTGGAAAAGTTTCCCGGAGAGGGTGATATTGAACAGGTGCGACTCCGCCTTGCCGAAGCCCTTCTGGAGTCAGGAGACTGGGCCGCCGCCGAATCGGTTCTCGGGGCAATGATGGTCGCGGCCGCGCCTCGACCGGCCGTCGAGCTGGAAATCCGCGCCGGCCTGGCTCGAGCGCTTCGCAAGCAGGGGCGCCTGAAGGAATCCATGGACCAGGTCGATGCCGCCATGCAGGTCTATGACAGGCATCTTGTCGATCCCGACATCAAGGGAAACTTCCATGCCGCGATGGCATCCTTTGAAGGGGGGGAGGTCTGGCACGACCTGTTTGCCTCGATCAAGTTCATCCTTCCCAAGGATCGGATGGAAAAGGATCTTTCCGACAAGGGAACGATGTTCATCAAGGCCCAGGCGGGCTACATGCGGACGGTGCGCGTCGGCAACATATTCTGGGCCTCGAAGGCCGGCGTCCGCATCGGGCAGCTATACGAGGAATTTTACGACGACATCATGAAGGCCGAGGTTCCGCCCGAACTTGACGATCACCAGCTTGGGCAGTACATGGCCGAGCTTCGGCGCCAGGCACGCCCTCTTCTGTCCAAGTCGATTGAACTGTATGAGCGCAACATGAAGGTTGCCCGTTCCTACGGGGCGAAGGACGAATGGTTCGCCGACATGAAGGCCCGCCTTGACCGCCTGAAGGAACTGCTGAAAGGCATCGAATAGGATCCACCGGATCAGACCGCGCAGCCACCCGCCACGGATGGTACAGTACGATTGAATCAAGATGGTTCAAGATTTCCGGCAGTGCTCCCGGACGACCCGGATTTCGGGGCCGACGCCGTTTCGCGGCGCGGTCGAAAGGCAGAAGCATTCCGGGTGGGACAGGCCGCTGGCCGACTTGAAATCCTCGATGGCGCAGGCCGGGGTATTGTGATCATCGCTTAAATGCATCAACGTTACGACTGACGGCTTGCGGGCGCTGAGATTGTAGACGCGGCCGATAAACCGGCCCGCGTCGATGTTACCAAGGTGGCCGGTCGCCGACTGCACGCGGTGGCGATCCCGCAATCCCCTGGCGCTGTGACGCAGCATGTTTTCGTTATAGTTGGACTCGATGAATATGGCGTCGGCATCCATGAAGTGACCGATCAGGTCGTCTCCCGTCCGACCGATATCGGTGGCGACGGTCACCTTCGGGAACTCCATCCCGGCCGGCCGCAGGACGAAGCCCATCGTCGGCACGTCGTGTGGCACGAAGAACGTCGTCACGTCGATATCCCCGATGACTATCCTGGTACCGGGCGCGAGAACCTGCAGGACGCCGTGATCCGGCAGACGGCCGGTCTTGTTGACCATCATTTCGGTGGCCTTGTTCAGCGTGTCAATCTGGCCCAGGATCGGAATGCCCATGTCGCAGCAGAACTTCAGCCCGGCAAAAGCCAGGTGATCGCAATGGCCGTGGCTGATCAACGCGGCCCTGATCTGAAGCGGCTCAACACCGCATTCGGCCAGCCGTTCCCGAATCAATCGCTGGGATCCAAGGCCGGCATCGATAAGGATGGTGGTCGAACCGGATCGGACAACGGCCATGTTGCCGCACGAACCGCTTCCAAGCGTCCTGAATGAAAGTTCCGCGTTCACGGTATTCACCGAAAATTCTGCAGCCGCCACAGGGGCCAGGCGTCAGACACGTTGTAGGGGCCAACGACCGTTCGACGCAATGCAACAAGGTGCGCCGGACAGCCGAGCGCCCGACCGATGTCACGTCCCAGGGATCGCATGTAGGCGCCCTTCCCGCACTTTACGACAAAAACGGCGTCCGGGCCGATCATTTCAACGAAATCGATCGAATCAATCCGAACCGGCCTGGCATCCGCCGCGACCGGGTTTCCCTGCCTGGCGTACCAGTAAAGCGGCTTGCCGTGATGCTTCAGCGCGGAAAACACTGGCGGCTCCTGCATTATCGAACCGGTGAAGAGCTTCAGCGCGTCCAGGATCGCGCCCGTGGATGGGACGATTCCGCGCGGAAGGTCCAGCGGCGCGCCGGTCAGATCGCACGAATCCGTTTCGCAGGCAAAACGGACCGTCATCACGTATTCCTTGTCGCCTTGCAGGAGTTCGTCGGCCTGGCGCGTGAACTCGCGCCCGACCATTACCGGGAGCAGGCCGGAAGCAAACGGGTCAAGCGTGCCGCCGTGACCGGTTCGGCTTACGTGCATCAGCCGCTTGACGATGGAAACAACCCTGGTGGATGTGATACCGACAGGTTTATCGACCAGTATCAGGCATGGAGGAACCGGAAGGGTCGCGAATCTTTCGTCGTCAGTCATCTTTTCCGTCAAAGGCATTGTCCCGGTCGAATCCTTCGTCGGCGGCGACCTGATCCATGGTTCTGCCGCCGGAAAGATCCTTCAGAAGGGACTCTATCCTGGCGCCCTTGTCGGGAACGTCGTCGTAATGAAAAACCAGTTCTGGGGTCTTGAACAGGTTCAACTGGGTCGCCAGCCGGGTTCGAAGGAACCCCGCGGCCTTGCGAAGGGCACGAAGCATCTGCTTGCGCGCTTCCGGGTCATCCTGCATGCACCTGACATTTATGCGCGCCAGCGAGAAATCGGCCGATACCTTGACGTGCGTCACTATTGCCTTCGACGCATCCGGATCCCGAACCTCGTTAAGCAGGATGGTGGAAATGGCCTCGCGAATCACGCTGCTTGCCCTGTCGGTTCTCTTGTACGGCTGCATCGCGCACCTGACTATAAATGAATCAACTCGACCGAATAATCTTCAATTTCCGCCAGATACAGTTCCTGGATGAATGTCACGGCCTTGTCGATAACCGAATTGACCACGCAGTGATCGCTTCCGACAGCGGCCATCGCCAGCACGGCGGTTCCCGGGACGTCCTCATCAACCAGTTCGGCAAGACACACGTTGAAAGACGCGCGCGTCCTTCCAATAATCTTCTTCACGACGCTGCGCTTCGTGTCGGCCCACTCCGATTCGGGAATGGCGACCGTGATCCTGCAGACTCCGACGACCATGGCGCACCCCAGTCATCAGGCATTCGGCGAACTGATCGTCTCGCGGACTTCCTCGAACTCGTAGAACTCAAGGATGTCGCCCTGGGCGATGTCCTCGAATCCATCGACACCGATACCGCATTCAAGCCCGGACTTGACCTCGCGGGCATCGTCCTTGAACCGCTTCAGGCTGAAGAGCTTTCCTTCAAACACCTTCTTGCCCTCGCGCATCACATGGACCGTGCAGTTGCGGTTGACGACGCCTTCGAAGACCATCGAACCTGCAATCTTGCCGACCTTGGACACAGCGAAGACCTGGCGGACTTCGGCCTTTCCAATCAGCTTGGCCACCAGCTTCGGGGCAAGCAGACCTTCCATCGCCTTCTTCAGGTCGTCGATAACGTCGTATATGACCGAGTACCGCTTGATATCGACCTTTTCCTGGTCGGCCAGGCTGCGGGCCTTCGGATCGACGTTGACGTTGAAACCCACGATAACGGCGTTTGCCGCGATTGCCAGGTTGACGTCGGATTCAGCCACGTTGCCGACCGCCTGATGGATAATCTTCAACGTGATCATCGGGTGCTTCAACTTCAGAACCGAATCGACCAGCGGGGCCATCGATCCCTGGACGTCTGCCTTGACGATGACCTTCAGATCCTTCACGTCGCCGGACTGAACCATGTTGAACAGGTCTTCGAGGCTGACACGGGAAGCGCCGACGGCGGCCCTTGCCTTGCGGTTGGTCTCGATCTGGAAATCGGCGATTTCGCGCGCCTTCTTTTCATCGGCCACGACGGCGAACACATCGCCGGCATCCGGCACGGTATCGAGACCGGCCACCCTGACCGGAGTCGCGGGACCGGCTTCCTCGAGCGTTCTTCCCTTGTCGTCAACCATCAGTCGGACGCGACCGTGTGCCATTCCGGAAACCACCGCATCGCCGACGCGCAGCGTACCGGACTGAACCAGAACCGTCGCAACCGGTCCCAGCGCCCTGTCGAGCTGGGATTCCAGGACAACGCCGCGGGCCGGTTTGTTCGGGTTCGCCTTCAGTTCCATCACTTCGGACTGAAGAAGGATCATCTCCTTCAACCTGTCGACGCCGATATTCTTCTTGGCGGAAATCTCGCAGATGATCGTGTCGCCGCCCCACTCCTCCGAAATCAAGCCTTCCTGGGCCAGTTCCTGCTTGGTCTTGTCCAGATTTGCGTCCGGCTTGTCGATCTTGTTGATCGCGACGATTATCGGAGCGCCCGATTCACGTGCGTGGGCGATGGCTTCCTTCGTCTGGGCCATGACGCCGTCGTCGGCCGCGACCATCAGAATGACGATGTCGGTCGCGGAAGCACCGCGTGCCCGCATCGCGGTAAATGCTTCGTGGCCGGGGGTGTCCAGGAAGACGATGTCGCCCCCGTCGGTCTTGACCTTGTAAGCGCCGATATGCTGGGTGATGCCGCCGGCCTCGTGATCGGCGACGTCGGCATTCCGAATCTGGTCAAGCAACGTGGTCTTGCCGTGGTCAACGTGACCCATGACAGTAATAACCGGCGGACGCGGACGCAGGTCCTCGGGGTTGTCCTCGATTTCGCGAAGCTGTTCATCCAGGCAGAACCCGGTCTTCTCGACCGTGAACCCGAAATCGTTGGCAAGCAGCGAAGCCGTCTCGAAATCAATGGCCTGGTTGACCGAGGCCATGATTCCAAGGCCCATCAGCTTGCGGACCAGTTCCGTCGCCTTCTGGCTCATGCGATGGGCCAGTTCGGCCACCGTGATCTCGTCGCACTCGACCTTGATGTTACGCTTGACCTGGCTGGGCATAGTGACCTGCGTCTTCATCGCCCTGCCGCGGCGCTGAGGCTTCGGAGCCTTTCGCCGATTCTGGTTTCGCTGCTCGAAATGATCCGATTCGTCCTCGGCGCCGTACGAAAAGTCCTGAAGGGTAATAACGCCACGACGACGGTCGAAAACCAGTTTCTTGCCGCCCTTGGCCTTTGCATCATCCTTGTCAACAACCTGGCTGGCCTTCGGGACGTCTTCGTCCTTGCGTGGCTTCTGCTTGCCCTTTCTCTGCGACTCTTCCTTTTCGCGCGCCGCCGTTTCGGCCGCCGTTTCCGGACGGGCATCCGCGGGAGCACCAGATCGCACGGCGGCGGTCTTGACGCCGGCCTCGGGCGGTACATCCGACGCCGCATCGATCGCGCGCTCCTGCGACGGAGCCTCGACCGAAACGGGCGTAACCACATCTACAACCGCCGGTTCGACAACGGCTGCCTCGACTTTTGCCTCGGGCACATCCCCAGTAACGGCTCCCTCGGCCACGACAGGCTGTTCGGCCGCGACCTCGGCGACCACCGGCTCGGTTGCCGCGGTCTCGGAAACCGGAACAGGAGCCGCGGGGGCGGCATCTTCCGGCTTGGGGGCTTCCCCCTGACCAGGCGCGGCTACGGCACCGGCACGACGACGAACGATGCGCCCACCGTCCATCCTCTTGACCTGAACCTCACCCTCTTTCTGGATCGCGAAAAGCTTCCTGATCCGATCCTCCTGCTCCCTGGTCAAGGGGGCAAGATGATCCTTCAGGATCTCGCCGGAATCCCGCAGCTTCTTCAGCACGTCGGCGGATTCGACGCCCAGTTCCTTCGCGACCTCATAGACGCGTCTGCCCATACGGAAACCTCACTTCAAAGCTTCCCCCAGCCGGGCAAGAACCGCTTCGCGATCCGGCCCCGGAGGAACTCTCAGCGCGCGTGCCAGATGCCCGCGCAGAACGGCTCTTTTCAAACATTCGGGGTTGCGGCACACATAAGCGCCCCTGCCACCCCTGGCAAGCGCCGTATCGAGTTCGAACGCTCCGTCCGCCCCGATCACGACCCTTGCAAGCTCCGCCCGGTCGCGAAGCTTCCCGCACCCGACACACTTACGTTCGGGGCGGAAAGGAACATCGGTCAAACGGGATCCCCCGCCTCGCCGACGGAAGCTGCCGCGTCACCGGCCACAGGGGATTCCGGCCCCGCCGATGCCCCGGCATCACCGTTCGAACCATCGGCATCGCCGGCCTTTTCACGACCGGAGACCGACTCGTCCTTAAGGCGCTGCTTCAGTTCGAACGCCGTCTGCTGAATCGCCTCGGCCTTCTCGCGCCCGATGCCCGGGATCGCGGCCAGTTCATTTTCGTCGGCGTTCAACAGGTTATCCGGCGAATGGTAGCCAAGCTTGAACAGGTATTCGGCCGTCGATTCGTCAATGCCTTCCAGCTTGACCAGCTCGGTCTTCAGCCTGTCCTTCAGTTCCTGGATCCTCGATTCACCGTGAATCTCAATATTCCAGTCAAGCAGCTTGCTGGCCAGCTTGACGTTCTGACCGCGACGACCGATTGCCAGCGAAAGCTGGTCATCGGCCACGATCAATTCGACCTGGTGGTTATTTTCATCAATCAGAACCCTCTGAACGACGGCCGGAGCGATCGCCGCGCACACATAC
>Ga0208939_1003213_pt1 | contig 10986 bp, 10 predicted proteins | sample AD_STIC12_MetaG_FD_184437 | JGI IMG/M metagenome (GOLD analysis project Ga0208939, IMG submission 184437) | Active sludge microbial communities of municipal wastewater-treating anaerobic digesters from USA - AD_STIC12_MetaG (SPAdes) (version 2) | ecosystem: Engineered > Bioreactor > Anaerobic >...
ACCGTATTTAGGCCAGCAGCTTCAAGGCCTGGGCGTCAATCAAACCAGCAAAAACCTGCAGCTGCACATCGGCAGCGGCCCTTATATTCTGGATGGCTGGATCAATCTCGATATTTTCCCGGCCCAACTTTCCACCAATGTGCTTTGGGGGCTACCGTTTACCAATGGCCAATGTCGTTATGTGTTTCTCTCGCATTTGCTTGAGCATCTGTTTTATCCAACCGATGCGATGGGTTTACTGAAAGAAATCCATCGCGTACTCGAACCCAGCGGCATCATCCGGATCGTGGTGCCGGATATCGAGCAATGCCTGCGTGCCTATCAGGAAAACAATGCAGCGTTTTTCGAACAACGCGTTGAACATTGGGGTGCGGGCGATGGGAATGCAACACGACTCGAACATTTTCTTTCCTACGCCGGCGCGGGTCCCGATCCGGCATGGTTATTCGAAGCACACAAGTTCGGCTACGATTTCGAAACGCTCGAACGCGCATTGCAGCGTGCCGGCTTCAAGACGATTCATCGTTCGCAATTCATGGGCAGCGAACATGCCGCCTTGCGTGTCGATGAACATAGCCAGGTCGCCAGTGCGAAATTCGGCGACAACTACTATTCACTTTTTGTCGAAGCCCAGAAAGAGTAAAACCCCGCATGACAGCCATCATCCAGGCCCTGTTGAACCAGGCACGGCAATATGTCGAAAACAATGACAAGCGTGCGGAAAAAGCCTTCGCTACCGTGCTGGAAAATGATGCATTCAATGTTGAAGCCCGAACCTTCCTGGCACGCGTAGCGATGCAGTCGGGTAAGCCGCAACTGGCTTTCGAGCACCTGCAAATCGCCACCCGGGTCAATCCCGCGAATGCCGCCCTCTGGCGCAGTCTGGGGCTTGCGCATATTGCACTCGATCAATGGCCGCAGGCGCAAATCGCGTTGGAGCAATGCCTGCAGTTGGCGCCCAGGATGCATGCCGCACGCTTGCATCTCGGCAAAGCTTTTGAACAGCAAGGCCTACATAACGACGCCGTCAAGACTTATCTGAAGGCACTGAGCGAAGCACAACGCGAAGGGCTCTGGCTCGACGAATCAACGACACCGCCGTGGCTGCAGAAAGATATCCTGCATGCCGCCGATATCGCGAATCGTGGCCGCCTGGAAATTTATGACAGCCTGATGCAACCGCTGTTCAATCGCTTCGGTGCAGACGATCTTCAGCGCGTGGATCGTTGCGTGAAAGGCGTGCTGGGTTTTGAAAACCTGAAGGCCATGAGCAAGCTCCAGAAGCCGACTTTCATGTATTTTCCGGACCTGCCCGAAACACCGGTATTTGATCGCCGTTTATTCCCCTGGTTCGAACAACTTGAAAACAATTTCCTGCCGATTCGCGACGAGGTGGAAAAAATACTCGAACGCAAAAATGCAGTCTCGCCATTTCTTGCGCTGAGCGAAAAGGACAAGGCTTCCGATTATCTCGGCGGCGAACATCCGAATTGGGATGCCTATTTTTTCTATCGCCACGGTGAAAAATTCGAACAGCATCACCTGGAGTGCCCGAATACCGCCGCGACGCTCGAATCGCTGCCGCTGGTCAGGATCAGCGAACATGCGCCGGAAATCTGTTTTTCGATACTGACGGCGGGCACGCATATCCTGCCGCATTACGGCACCAGCAATATCCGCTCGGTGGTGCATCTGCCCCTGATCGTACCGGACAATTGCGCACTCAAAGTCCAGGACGAGCTCATTCCCGGCAAGGCCGGCGAATGTTTTGCCTTCGACGACACTTTTCTGCATGAAGCCTGGAACCGCGGCAATGGCCATCGTGCCATTTTATTGATGGATACCTGGAACCCCTACCTGAGCGAGGTCGAACGTATTTGCCTCGGCGAACTGATCAAGACCATCGGCCATTTCAATCGCAGCTAGCTTCATTTTTCAGAAAGCGTGGTTTGCCAGAATCGCGGCGACCAGCAGCAGGAATCCGGCAAAAATCTGTTTCAGGCGCGCGGCCGGCAAGCGATGCGCCCACTTCGCGCCAAGCGGTGCGGCAATGATCGAAGCAAGCGCAATCAGCAATGCCACCGGCGTATTCACAAAGCCGATACTGCCGACCGGCATCGTGCCGTGTGGTGTCAGGCTCGCGTAGGTGATCGCGCTCGACAGCGCGATCACGACACCGCAGGCACTCGACGTTGCCACGGCGCGCACCGGCACAATGCCGCGCGTGACCAGCAATGGAACGGTCAAACTGCCGCCGCCGATGCCGACAATCGAAGAAACAAATCCAATCACCATGCCCGACACACTGTAAAACGGTCCGCGTGCCTCCCTGTTTTCGACATTCGCTTTTGGTTTGGGCCATTGCAGCAACATTTGAGCCGCAACCAACACACAGAAAACCGCCACCGATATTTTCAGAGTGCGGGCTTCAAGTTGCACGGCCCAGATTCCACCCAAGGCGGCGCCCAGCAATAATCCCGGCGCAAGCCACCATGTAGTAACCCACAAGACAGCACCGCGTTTATGGTGCGCATACGCAGAAGAAATACCGGTAAGAAAAATACTTGCCAACGAGGTTGCCAATGCCATCGGCATGACACTCGCTTCATCAACACCTTGATGGGGCAGCAGGAAAACAAGAATGGGTACCAGCACCAGGCCACCGCCCACGCCCAGCAAGCCTGCCATCAGGCCGGCCAGAATTCCGGCCAACGGATACAGCAACCATTCAAGTCCCATAACGAATTCTGCACAGTAATATTGGAGGCATCGGGTAAACTAGACTCATGAAAAAAATCATCATAACTATTTTTGCGATTGCCTGTTCATTCAACAACATGGCGCAGGCAAGCGAATGGACATCCCAGCGTGGCAGCATCGAAGCCGCCCTGACGGCCAGTGAACGCGAAGAACTGGGCGTACTTGATCGGAACAGCCTCAGCGAACATCCCTTATTCAGCTGGCTTGAGGTTCTCTCGTTCAAGAAACGCCTGAATGCAAAATTGATTCACGACAATGATCGAAAAGACATCGAAGCCACGATTCAGCGCTATCCCTCGATGGCAGCCGGCGACTGGCTACGCAATGCCTACCTGAATTATTTGAGCAGCCAGAAAGACTGGACGACCTTCTCGCGATTTTACCGTGGCAGTGACGATACCGATTTGCAGTGCGGCGATCTGAATGCCCGCATGGCGCAAAACAAGATCGATGATACCTGGATTGCCGATACGCAAAAAATCTGGCTGAGCGGAAAATCATTGCCGAATTCCTGCGACCTGCCATTTCAGCGTTTGGGCCAATCGAACAAACTCGACAATGCCCTGCGCTGGCAGAGGATTGATCTGGCCGCAGCACAGAACCAGACCGCCCTGATGCGTGCCCTGGCAACGCCTTTGTCGGCTGACGAGGCTTTATTGGCACGAAGCTATGCCGATTTCATCGATAGCCCGCATGCACGCTATACCGGCTGGCCGCGCAGCCTGCGCAGCCGGCAAATCGCCGTGCAAGGCTTGGTGCGATTGGCAAAACGCAGCCCCGATGGTGCCGAAGCACAACTCCCCGCCATAACAACCACACTCGGCTTGCAGGAAAGCGAACGCGGCCGGGTATTGAACGAAGTGGCACTGTGGACGGTGGCTTCCTATGGTGCGAATTCGGCACAACGGCTCAATGCGGTGCCCGATATTGCCTACGACGAAAAATTGCACGAGTGGCGCGTCCGCGAGGCCATGAGTCGCGGCGATGATGTCGCCGCATTGGCCGCCATTGAAAAGATGGGTAGCACGCAGCGCAACAGTTCGCAGTATCAATATTTCGAAGCGCGTTTGCGCGAACGCCTGAACCAGAAGGAATCGGCAAGAATATTGTTTGCCAAAGCCGCCCAAAGCGCCAACTTCCATGGCTGGCTGGCGGCAGACCGTTTGAACCAGCCTTATCTTCTGTGCCCGATCGAGCCCAGTAATAATCGTGCCGTCATTCAGAAAGTGGCGAATGATGCCCGCATCGTCCGCGCTTTCGAATTGTTTGCGATTGATCGCGTGAATTTTGCATTGAAAGAATTCAATGCCGCACTGGAAGCTTTTACGCCAGAAGAAAAGAAAGTGGCCATCGCACTGGCCCAGGATGAAAACTGGTACGACCGCGCCGTCTTTTCGATCGGAAACACGCCGACCGATTTGCAATATTACTCCTTGCGTTTTCCACTTCATCACGAAAGGCATTTGCGCGAGCAGGCGAAGATCAATGCACTCGACCCTGCATGGGTCGCCGGTGAAACCCGGGCCGAAAGCATTTTCATGCCGCGCGCACGTTCCGCTGCCGACGCCCGTGGTCTGATGCAAATCCTTCCCGGCACCGGGGCACAGGTCGCAGCACGTCTCGGTATTCCCTGGCGCGGCGGCGAAAGCCTGTTTGAACCGGAGACCAATATCACGCTGGGAACCGCCTACCTGCGGCAAATGCTGGACCGCTACAACGGCCTGCCCTACATGGCCATCGCTGCCTACAACGCAGGTCCGGCACCGATATCGCGCTGGAAAGATGCACGCCCTGCGCTGGATCCGGATTTCTGGATTGAAACCATTCCCTACAAGGAGACCCGCGACTATGTTTCGCGTGTCTTGGCGTTTAGCGTGGTATACGATTGGCGACTGGATCGAACTGCCACCTCATTGACCGATCGAATGCTGGGGCGCTTCAATCAAAACCAACGCCGCGCTTTTGTCTGCCCACAATCCACCACATCGAAACCACTCTAATGTCATTACGAATCGTCATACTGGGCGCCACCGGATTTGTTGGCCGCGCCTTGGTCAGCCGCCTGCAACAGGATGGCCATGCCATCACGGTATTAAGCCGCAACCTGAATGCGCATTTGCTGCGCTTGCTGCCGCCGGGCGTCAAACAGGTCAATGCCAACATCTACGATCCTGAAAAACTTCAGCATGCGATCAAGGATGCCGATGCCGTGATCAATCTGGTCGGCATACTCAACGAAAAAGGCGACAATGGCCGCGGCTTTCAACGTGCGCATGTCGAGCTGACAAAAACATTGATCCAGGCCTGCAAGAACGCCGGCGTGAATCGTTTGTTGCAGATGAGCTCACTCAATGCCGGTCGCGGCGAGAGTTATTACCTGAAATCCCGCGGCGAAGCCGAACAGGCAGTAAAACAGTCCGGTCTGGCCTGGACCATCTTCGAGCCTTCGGTCATTTTCGGCATCGGCGATGGTTTGTTCACCCGCTTTGGCCAGCTATTGAAACTCGCTCCGGTCATGCCGCTGGCGCGTGCGAATGCCAAATTCGCACCGGTCTATATCGGCGATGTTGTACAGGCATTCCGGCAAGCGCTTGTCGACAGAAAAACCATCGGCGAAGTCTATGAACTTTATGGCGCCGAGATTTTTACGCTGAAAGAAATCGTCCAAATGTCGGCACGGCAACTTGGCTTGAAAACGGTCATTGTTCCGCTACCCGACATTCTGGGCCGCCTGCAGGCGATGATTTTTGATTTCGTTCCGGGCAAGCCTTTTTCATCCGACAACTTCCGTTCCTTGCTGACCGATTCCGTCGGCGGCGTGGATGGTCTTTATCGCTTGAATATCCGCCCTACCCGAGTGCAGGAAATCCTGCCGGACATTCTTGGCCACGGCAATGATCGCCAAGCCCGTTACGATCGAAACCGCGCCGACCGTTAGCCTAATCAAGGAAATTTATGGGACTGCTAGACCAGCTGCTGGGCAATGCCAGCGAACGTGATCTCGATAAACTGCAAAAGGAATTCGGACCCTTGCTCGCACCAGGCGAACAATTGGTCAAAGCCTACGCCGTGATTCGCGATTTGTTCGTCTTTACCGATCGCCGCCTGATCTTGTCGAACAAGCAGGGCATCACCGGCAGCAAGGTGGAATATTTGAATATTCCCTATCGCAGCATCGTGATGTTCACTTTCGAGAATGCCGGACATTTCGACATGGAATCGGAATTGGCCTTGCATATTTCCAGCCAGATCGAACCGATTCGCCGTACCTTTGGTCGCGGTGATTCGACAAAGGAAATCCTGGCATTGCTGGCCCAATACACCTGCAAATGAAAACGTATCTGGTGGGCGGTGCCGTTCGCGATGCATTACTCGGACGCACGGCCGGTGACCGCGATTACGTCGTCGTTGGTGCCACGCCAGATAAAATGCTGGCGCTTGGATTCCTGCCGGTAGGAAAGGATTTCCCCGTTTTCCTGCATCCGCAAAGCAAGGAAGAATACGCGCTCGCACGCAGCGAACGGAAAACGGCTGCTGGATATCACGGCTTTGTGTTTCATACCGATGCCGACGTGACGCTTGAACAGGATTTGGTCCGTCGTGACTTTACCGTCAACGCCATTGCACAGGATGAAAACGGCAATCTGTTTGATCCATTCAACGGACGGCAGGATATCGAAAATAAAATCCTGCGCCATGTCTCGCCCGCGTTCGCCGAAGATCCGGTTCGGATTTTGCGAGCCGCGCGCTTCATGGCCCGCTTCGCCGAATCGGGTTTCAGCATCGCACCCGAGACGCTCGAATTGATGCGACTGATGGTTGCCAACGGTGAAGTGGATGCATTGGTCTCGGAACGCGTCTGGCAGGAACTGAAGCGCGCACTCGAAGAACCAAGGCCTTCGGCATTCATCCAGACCTTGCGCGATTGCGGCGCGCTGAAAATATTGTTTCCGGAAATTGATGCCTTGTTCGGCGTGCCGCAACGCATCGAATTCCATCCCGAAGTGGATGCCGGCCTGCACACCCAAATGGTCTGCGACATGGCGGCAAAACTGGCGCCAGGCAATGCCATGCTCGGCTTCGCTGCATTGACCCATGATCTTGGCAAGGCCTTGTCGCCGAAAGACCAATTACCCAAGCATATCGGGCATGAACAAAGCGGCCTGGAACCGCTTGCGAATCTTTGCCAACGCTTCAAGGTGCCCGCGGATTATCGTGATCTGGCAGAAATTGTCTGTCGCGAACATCTGAACGTCCATCGACTCGATGAAATGAAAGCCAGCACGGTGCACGATTTGATTGCGCGCTGCGATGGCTTTAGAAAACCCGAGCGTATCGACCAACTTGGCCTGGTCTGCGTAGCCGACAAACGCGGACGTCTTGGTCTGGAAAATACTGCATACCCGTCACGCGCATTGCTGAACAAATATCATGCCGCGGCGATATCGGTGACGTTCAAGGATATCGATAGTGCGGGCCTGCAAGGTCCGCAAATCAGCGAAGCGATGCGGCGTGCGCGCATCAAGGCGATTGCAAGCGCGATGTAAGCGTGGAAGTAACCGTAGAGTGGGCATTGCGCACCCTACGAAAATAATTTTTTATCCAGCCGCTGCAACCAAATCTGCATCGGCAATAAACACATGCACAAACCCAAACCTACGCCAATGGTATCGGCTAGCGCATCACGCCAATCCATCATCCGGGTATTGGTGAAATAGCCCTGTGCAAATTCCAGAATAATTCCGAGGCAAACCAAGGCAAATGCACTCAACCACCAGCCACGCTTTTGCCGGAAAATCATCACAGCCCAGGCCGCCAAAACTCCGTAAGCCAGAAAATGTCCGATCTTGTCGCCATTGCTGATATCGATTTCGATATTCGGCGGCGTGATCATCGACAGCACGATGCACAGCAGCCATCCGAATACCCAGATACCCAGCCATAAGCCAGGTTTTGCAAATTCGCGCATCACAAGCGTCTCGACAAATTGCCCATGGCAAAAGCATCGCGAAATTCAACATCGCGCTGAAAGCCGATTACTTGAAAACGCTCGCCCATCTCGCCGGGCAAGGTCAGTTTTTTAATTTCCTGATGCAAACGATAGCGAACCACTTCGTCTTCGATATCTTCCACCGCCTGCATTGCCTGTGGCAGGCCGTTGCCAATCAGGAAGCTGGCTTGCGAGCAATATCCGGATAAATCAAAGCCGGCATTTACGCCAGCTTCCGCGACGGCGGTGAAATCGACGAATGCGGTGATGTCCTGCAAACCGGGCAAATAAAACGGATCGTTATGGGCATGATGACGGTAATGGCAAACCAAGGTGCCGTCGCTGCGTTCCGGTAGATAATATTCGCGTCGCGGATAGCCATAATCGACGAACAGCATTACGCCTTTTTCGATCAAGCCACCGACGGCCTGAATCCAGTAAGGCAACTGCGGCAGGACTTCCGAGCAATAGTCTTCGGCAAACGGCACTTCGGTATCGCGTTCGATGTGGCGTACGGCGGCGCGCAGCATCGCATCGGCAGGCTGATCGACCCGAATGAAATTTTCATTGGCATCAAGCACCACCATTTCTTCATAGACCTCGCCTTCACGAACGACAAAACGCGGCGTCGGCAAGGCATCCAATACTTCGTTCGCAAACAACACACCCTGCCATGCAGATTCAAATGGACCATCAAGCCATTCACAGCGTGAAAACAATTCCGCAGGCAGATTTTCTTTCAGACGCTGGCGTTGACGTTCACGCAAATCGGCGCTGGGTTCCAGAATGCAATATCGCGTCGGAACGATATTCAATTCGAAAAACTGTTTCAGTGCATGTTCGGCGAATGCCCCGCTACCGCCACCGAGCTCGAAAAAAACCGTCTCGTCTTCCAGTTGTTGCAGCACTTTGACACTCGCCGTAGCGATGCATTTGGCAAAAATGGCGCCAAGTTCAGGCGATGTGACGAAATCACCTTCGGCACCAAACTTGCTTGAACCTGCACTGTAATAACCCATGCCGGGCGCATAGAGCGCAAGTTCCATGAATCGTGAGAACGGAATGGCGCCATTGTTTTCACGAATATGCTGCTTCAGTGTACGGGTGAAGGCTTGGCTATGTGCCAGCGCTTCCGGGCTGGCTTCTGGAAGTGATATTTTCATGACGCCATTTTCGCACGGGTCTGTGTGTTTTATGTGTGCCGCCGATATTCATGGCGCGACAATAAAAAGCCCGCCCCTTTGCAGAGGCGGGCCTTATCCGAAACCGCTTACTTGGCTTGAAATGCCGTTTGCAGACCCATGCCTTCAAAACCCTGCGGAGCGACGCCATCATTGGCGAAGCGGTACAGGGCGGCAGCATAAACGCCCGACAAGGCACTTTGGATAATACCGACCGTCAAGGCGGACAAGACGGTCAACACCACAATCGTACCGCCGAGATAAGGCGATACCGTAAAACCAAGAATGCTCAGCAAGACACCAATGATAATCACGCCGGCCATGATGAAACCAAAGACGAAACCAATGCCTAATTGGCCAACAGCGTTCTCGCCCCAGGTAGTTTTCAGCAACTCAATGCTTTTCTTCACGGCATCAATCGGGCCAATCTTGTTCGCGACCAACACAGGCACCACCAGGAAGCTTGCAACAGTCCAGGCCGTACCCAACAGACTGCCCAACATGCGGATGACAAAGTTGTCCTTGTTTTTCAGGAACTGCAGCAGCAAGCCTACTGTTGCGGCAATGGCGGCATAGCCAAGAATCGGCAACATGCGTTCGCGTGCGATTCGCAGACCATCGGCCACCGTGGGGTCACCGCCGTTCAAACGAATCATGGCGGCGCCGACCAGTGCGGAGTTGAAAAAGAAAATCACGAAGTACTGGCACAGATAAAACAGGAAGCCGATGACATAGCCCAACGGACCCGTCCCGCCTTCGAATAGTTTTAAACTGACGATGGGTATGACAAAGGTTGCCAACACGATCAAGGCGGCAATGCCGGAGATGACCGGAAACACCAGCAATTCCTTGTCCGAACGCAACACGCCTGCACTTGCTTTTACCAGTTCCCAACTGCGGGAAAACTTAGCAAACATTTTCACACTCCTCAGAAATGAAGTCAGCCACAATGGCGGCATAATATTGCGTTAATTTGACGAAATGACACAAGCGTCTAAAGTAATGGCAAGCTGCCGTCCGATGCACCGTTTTGAAAAGGTTTCCCATGCAAACTGCTCCCGTTGTCCTGATTACCGGTGCCGCCAAGCGCATTGGCAGCAGCATCGCCAAGTGTTTGCATGCACGGGGTTTTTCCGTCGTCATCCATCACCGGAATTCAGCCGCAGAAGCGGAACAGCTTCGACTGGAACTGGAACAGGCACGTCCGGATAGCGTTCTGGTGCTGCAGGCCGAGCTGGCCGAATTCGACCGCCTGCCCGAAATAATCGCGAAAACCGTTGGTCGTTTCGGTCGCCTGGATGCCTTGGTCAACAATGCCAGCAGTTTTTTCCCGACACCGATCGGCACCACGCAAGACAAGGACTGGCAACAATTATTTGCATCCAATGCCTGGGCGCCGTTTTTCCTGTCGCAGGCGGCAACGCCACATTTGCAGGCAAGCAAGGGCAGTATCGTCAATATCGTCGACATATATGCCGAGCGTCCACTGAAACAACACACGGTTTACTGCATGGCGAAAGCGGCACTCTCGATGATGACGCAATCGCTGGCAAAGGAATTGGCGCCGCAGGTTCGCGTCAACGCCATCGCGCCGGGTGCCATTTTATGGCCCGATGCCGGAAAATCCGAAAACGAGAAAACCGCGATTCTTGCCAATACGCCACTGCAACGTGCCGGCAGCCCGGAAGAAATTGCCGAAGCGGTTCGCTGGCTGATCGAGGATGCGAGTTACAGTACCGGACAAATCATTCGCGTTGATGGCGGCCGACATCTGAACATATGACCATGCCAATGGGATTCCATCGTTTCCTGTTTGCCGTATTGCTATTGGTATTTGGCGGCACCGCGCTTGCCGAAAGCCGTGCAGAACTGGCGGCAAAACGTGTGAAGCCGGCATTGGTAGCTGCACTAGCAGAAAAGAAACTGGATTATGGAAATCCCGTTTTCATCCGGATATTCAAAGCCGAAAAAGTGCTGGAGATCTGGGTCGCCAAAAAAGACCACTATGTTTTATTTCACACCTACCCGATCTGCACTTACTCTGGTCGTCTTGGC
>Ga0208939_1003218_pt1 | contig 10976 bp, 9 predicted proteins | sample AD_STIC12_MetaG_FD_184437 | JGI IMG/M metagenome (GOLD analysis project Ga0208939, IMG submission 184437) | Active sludge microbial communities of municipal wastewater-treating anaerobic digesters from USA - AD_STIC12_MetaG (SPAdes) (version 2) | ecosystem: Engineered > Bioreactor > Anaerobic >...
AGCAGGCATTATGCAATCTCCCTTGCGGCTGGCGAACACGCCTCCAGCACCAACCGTGACAAGTCACCCAGTGAAGCCTGGCGCTCGACAGCGCCGATCTCGAAAGCCGCCTTCGGCATGCCGTAGACGACGCAGCTCGCCTCATCCTGGCCAAACGTGCGGGCGCCGGCCTGGCGCATGGCAAGCATGCCCTTCGCTCCGTCCTTGCCCATGCCGGTCAGGATCAGACCCACCGACCGCGCACCGCATGTGTTCGCAACGGAGTGGAACAGCACATCGACGGACGGGCGATGCCCATTGACGAGGTCGGTATCGCGCAGTCGCACAATCGGATTGTTTCCGCCGCCGATTTCCATGTGACGCGCGCCGCCCGGCGCAACGAGAATTTTGCCCGGCTCCAATGGTTCGCTATCCTCAGCCTCGGTCACCCGAGGGGCGCACATGCGATCGAGGCGCGCGGCGAAGCTCTTGGTGAACGTTGCGGGCATGTGCTGCGTTACGACGGTCGGCGGGCAGTTCTCCGGCATCGCGGACAACACCGTGATCAGCGCTTCGACGCCGCCGGTGGAAGCGCCTATGGCAATAATCCGTCCATTGGATCTGAAGTTGGACACGCGAGCGGGCGCGGGGCGCGGGGCGCTTGCACGCACACGGCTCTTGGCCGCAGCCTTGACCTTCTCGCTCAGGTCATCGAACGCCTGCGCCATGTCGGCCGAGGCCGGCTTGCCGACGCAGTCGAACGCGCCGAGCTCCAGCGCCTGCAGTGTCGTCTCCGCACCTTCCTGCGTCAGCGTCGATACCATGATCACCGGCATGGGCCGAAGCCGCATCAATCGCTCGAGGAACTCGATCCCGTTCATGCGCGGCATCTCGACGTCGAGCGTCAGCACGTCCGGGTTGAGTTGCTTGATCATCTCGCGCGCCTGCAGCGGATCGCCGGCGCCGCCGACAACCTCGATCTCCGGATCGCGGCGCAGCCGCGATGAGATCAACGCGCGCATGGTCGCGGAATCATCCACGACGAGAACCTTCACCGGTTTCATCGCCTTGCTCCCGCCAGCTTGTAGACGGTCTGCCCGTCGCTATCGAAAGCCGAATCCGACACACGCTCTGAATGGCCGACATAGAGCTTGCCTTGGGGCAGCAGCTGGGCGGCGAACCGCCGCCAGAGCTTCGCCTGGGTCGGCTCATCGAAATAGATCACCACGTTACGGCAGAAGATGGCGTCGAAGCCTTTCTTCATCGGCCACTGGCCGATCAGGTTGAGCGGCTTGAACGCGATCAGCGAACGCGCTTCCTCGCTCATGCGCCAGGTGCGCGCCGCGTCGGGGTCCTTGGAGATCCAGCGGTTGCGATAGGACGCCGGGATCTGCTCGACAGCCTCGCCGGTATAGACGCCCGCGCGCGCCGTCTTGATGACGTTCTCGTCGATGTCGGTCGCGAGAATGCGGATGTTACGGTTTGCGGCGTCCGGCCAAACCGACAGCACAGCGAGCGCGATCGAGTACGGCTCCTGCCCTGTCGAACAGGCCGACGACCAGATGCGCAGCGGCGCTCCGGCTTTCACTTTGTCAGCCATCGGCGTCAGCACGGTCTCGATCAGGTGATCGAAATGGTGCGGTTCACGGAAGAAACGCGTGACATTGGTCGTCAGCGCCATCAGCAGGCGCTCGCGCTCCTCCTTGCCCTGGTCGCTCTGCACGAGAGCGACATACTCGCGGAAGGTGCGCAGCCCGAGAGCGCGCAGCCGCTTGGCCAGGCGCGAATAGACCAGCGCGGCCTTCGAGTCGGGCAAGTGAATGCCCGACGTTGCATAGAGCACTTCGGCGACGGCGCGGAAGTCCGCGTTTGTGAACGCGAACTCCCCGTCGACGAGCGACTCCTGCTTGCGAGTGGCGGCTACGGCGCTCACGCTGCCTCCGCTTCCTGTTCGGGGAGGATCCGGTCGAGCGTGATCCACGAGACCATGCGGCCTTCGAGGGCGAGGATGCCCTTGATGAACATCTTCACGGCGTCGCTCGACACGTCCGGCGTCGGCTGGATCATGTCGGCCGTTGCCGTCAGCACTTCGGAGACTGCGTCGACCAGCAGGCCGACTAGGCGATGACCGATGCGCACGACGATGATGACGTTGCGCACGGAAGGCTCCGTTGCGCCGAGGCCCAGCCGCGCGGCCAAGTCGACGATCGGCAGCACCGCACCGCGCAGGTTGATAACGCCCCGCACATAGCTCGGGGCCTGCGGCAGCGGCGTCGCCTGGGTCCAGCCGCGGATCTCGCGGACGGCCATGATGTCGACGCAGAACTCCTGCTCGCCGATACGGAAGGAGATAAGTTCCTGTCCTACTGATTCCTGCATGTCACGTACTCGCTTTCTGCTAGCTTGCCAGAGCCAGACGGGGAGACCCGCCAGCTTCCGCTTCCACACGCCGCTCACCGACAACGGTGTCGACGTCGAGGATGAGCGCCACGCGCCCGTCACCAAGGATGGTGGCGGCGGCAATGCTCTCCACGCGCTGGAAATTCTGTTCCAGCGACTTGATCACGACCTGGCGTTGCCCCTGGATCGCATCGACCATCAGGGCAGCGCAGCCGCCAACTTCACATTCAACCAGCAGCACGACGCCCGTCGTCGGGTCGATCGGCTCCGAGCGCCAGCCGAGCGCCACACCGACATCGATCAGCGGCACGATCGCATCCCGCACGGCGAGCAGCATGCCGGTTCCGAGACGACGGATGTCGCTCTTCTTCGGCTTCAGCGTTTCAACGATGGCGGCCAGCGGAACAATGAGCGTCTGTTCGCCCACCGACACCACCATGCCGTCAAGCACGGCCAGCGTCAGCGGAAGGCTCATCGTGAAGGTCGATCCCTGCCCCGCCTTGGAGGCGATAGAGATACGGCCGCCCAGCGACTGGATCGAGCGTTTCACAACATCAAGCCCGACGCCGCGACCCGAAAGATCCGAAACCGCCTTCGCCGTCGAGAACCCCGGCGCGAAGATCAGGTTATCGACCTCGTCATCCGTCAACGGCTGATCGGGAGCGATTACGCCGCGCTCAACCGCGAGTTCGCGAACGCGCTGGCGGTTGATGCCCTTGCCGTCATCGGACACTTCGATGACGATCCGGCCCGAGCGATGCAGCGCCGAAAGACGCACCGTTCCTTCAGGCGCCTTGCCAGCGGCGATACGTTCATCCGGCGTTTCCAGGCCATGATCGATCGCGTTGCGCAGCATGTGCGTGATCGGATCGGACAGGCGCTCGATCACGGTCTTGTCGACTTCCGTGCCCTCGCCTTCCGTCACCAGCTTGACCTGCTTGCCGGTCATCGACGCCGTCTCGCGAACGAGGCGCGGCATGCGCTGGAACACCGACTTCACCGGCTGAGCGCGGATGGCCATCACGCTATCCTGGATTTCGCGCGTCAGCTGCTCGAGCGATTCAAGCGCCAGTTGCACGTTCGAGGCGCGCGTCAGGTCGATTTCCCCGACACGTTGGGCCAGCATCGCCTGGTTGATCACGAGCTCGCCGACGAGGTCGATGAGACGATCAACGCGCTCAAGGTCCACGCGGATGGTCGGCGCAGCGCTCGGCGCGGCCTCCTTCTCCTTTTTTGCGGCCTTGTCGCGCGGATGCAGGTCCGCCGGCCCGTCCACGGGGAGGACATCCCGCTGCTCAGGCTCGACGGCTGCCAGCGCCGGAATCTGCGCGGAGGGCAGAGCTAGCGGCGGCAGATCCATGACAGGGGGAAGAATCGGCAAGGTCGAAAGCTGCGGCATCGCGACAACTTCTCCTGAGATGCGGACCTCACAGTCGCCCGAGACAAAATCAAACACTTCACGGATCGCGGCTTCGCCCTCTTCCGTCGTGATGGTGACTGTCCAGCCGAGATACGATTCTTCTGCATCCAGCGCATCGAACGCCGGCAGGGATGAAGCATCCAGAACCGTCTCGCAGTCGCCAAGCCGCGCCAGCTCGCGCAGCAGCAGCACAGTGTCATTGCCCTTGGCGTAGGTGGCGGTGCTCGGCTTGAACCAAACGGTCCAGCGCGGCGGTCCGGCCGGCGCCAGCGACGGCACAGGCGCGAATGCAAGTGGTGTAAAGTCCCAGTCGTCGGACTCACCAGCGGCAGCCGCAGGCGCCGCGGTGTCATGGCCGCCCCAGAACGCTTCGAGATCTTCGCTCGACTCGGCGATCCTGTCCGGATCGACGACGGCGTCCGTTTTCGCGGCCTGCACCAGATCGGCAAGAATGTCGGTGGCGCGCAGCATGACCTTCAGCACGGCCTCGTCGGCCTTCAACGCGCCAGAACGCACCTTGTCCAGCGTCGTCTCGAAGGTGTGGGCGAACCGCACCAGCGCTTCGAGTCCGAATGCGCCAGCGCCGCCCTTGACCGAATGCACGGCGCGGAACACGGCGTTGACCGTTTCGTCGTCGCCTTCCCCGGCCTGCAGCGACAGCAACCCGGTTTCGAGATCACCGAGCAGCTCTTCGCATTCCTGGAAGAAAGTGACCTTGATTGCTTCAAGCGTTTCCATGTTGGCTCCGCATCAACCAGTTGTGACGCGGCGCACGGCGCGCAGCAGCGTGTCAGAATTGAATGGCTTCACGATCCAGCCAGACGCGCCAGCAGTGCGCGCGCGGGCCTTCTTCTCGTCGCTGCTCTCGGTCGAGAGCACGAGGATCGGCGTGGCGCGGTGAGCGGGAAGTTCGCGCGCCTTCTCGATGAAGCCGAAACCGTCGAGGCGCGGCATGTTGATGTCAGTGATGATCAGATCGACATGGCCGGCGTCGCTCAGCGTCTCGAGCCCTTCCTGGCCATCCGAAGCCTGGATGGCGGTATGCCCGGCGCCGCTCAGCGTCGCGTGCAGCATCTGCCGCATCACGCGGGAGTCATCGATGGTGAGGATCTTCAGCATGCTTCGGCTCCCGGCAGGAGATGTGCGGCGCCCAGCAGACGCGCGTCGTTGCAAACGGCCTCGCCTGAATTCATCAGGCGGAAGGCTAGACCAGCGGTGCGCCACACTTCGGCTGCAGCCAGCAGAACCTGCAGGCACAGCCCGCCGATCCGCTCGACCTTCGATGCGTCGAGGTCCAGCGCCGATCCGGCGTGGGACTGGATTTCCGCCTTGAGCGGACCAGCCGCCTTAAGGTCGAGAATCGATGGCAAAAGGATTGTCGCGACTGTCATCTCAGCCTCCACGGTTCAATTGCATGGCAAGCGCGGCAACGCGCTGCTGTTGGGAAGCCACCGGATTGAGCGCGGCGCCGACCTTGAATTTCGAAACCATCGCCGTCAGGGCATCCGCCTCGCCAGCCAGCGAGTGCGAAGCAGCGGTGGACTCTTCCACCATCGCGGCGTTCTGCTGGGTCACCTGGTCCATCTGGTTGACGGCCGTGTTGACCTGCGCGAGGCCCGACGATTGTTCCTGCGTCGAGGCGGAGATTTCCGACACGAGGCTCGAAATCTCGGCAACCTTCGTGACGATCTTCTGCAGCGCGCCGCCAGTCTTGTTGACCAGCTCGACGCCGCTCTCGACCTGTTGCGAGGAGGCGTTGATCAGCGTCTTGATCTCTTTCGCAGCGTCCGACGAACGCTGGGCCAGAGCACGAACTTCCGAGGCGACAACCGCGAAACCACGGCCAGCTTCACCCGCGCGGGCAGCTTCGACGCCGGCGTTGAGGGCCAGCAGGTTGGTCTGGAACGCGATCTCGTCGATCACGCCGATGATCTGGGCGATCTGACGCGACGACGTTTCAATCTCGCCCATCGCGGCGACTGCGTTGCGGACAACCTCGCCCGAACGCTCGGCTTCGGTCTTGGCTTCCGCCACCACGGTGTTCGCCTGGCGGGCGCCATCGGCGGTCTTGCGGACCGTCGCGGTGATCTCGTCGAGCGCAGCAGCGGTTTCCTCGAGCGAAGCAGCCTGCTGTTCCGTCCGGCGCGACAGGTCGTCTGCCGCGTGAGAGATTTCCGACGCAGCCGTTTTCACACCGCCGGTGTTGTCGTTGATGCCGCGCATCGCCGCCTGCAGCTTGTCCATCGCCGCGTTGAAGTTGCGCTTGAGCTGCTCATAGGCTTCCGGCACGTCCTGCTCGAGACGATAGGTCAGGTCGCCCGCGGCAAGGCGCGACACGCCCGCGCCAAAGCTCTCATTGACCACGGCCTCATTCTTAACCTGCAGAATTTTTTGCGCCTCGCGATGATCCACCGCTGCCTGCTTGAAGGCCGCAAGCGCGCCGCCCATGGCGCCGATCTCGTCACCGCGGCCAACATAAGGCGCCTCGATCGATTCATCGCCACCAGCCAGGCGCGTCATCGCGTCCGTGATTTTCTTGACCGGCTTGATGAAAAGCGCACCGATGCCGAAGGCGAGCAGGCCCGCAATCAGCAAGCCGGCAGCAACCACGATGGCGATCATGATCCTGGCGAGGTCTGCGTTGGCGTTCGCCGACGTGATGCTCGCCATGGCGTCAGTGGCCATGACGTCGGTCACCTTCCCCATTGCGCCTTCCAGGGCTTCGAACTGCTTCATGAAGCCCGTCAGGCCCGCCATGGCGTTGGCCGGATCGGTTTCCGCCAGCGCCACCAGCCGCTCGGCAGCCGCGATGTACTCGTTCAGCGGCTGCTGAACGTCAGCCAGCGCCGCGCGAATTTCGTCCGAGACGTCAAGTTCGCCTTCGTGCGAAAGCTGGGCTCGGAAAGTCTCGGTGTGTTCCTTCATGCCGGCCTTCACGTCGGCCATGCTGAGCCCGGACCCCGGGGACAAGCTGGTCAAGGCCGCAAGCACGTCCGCGCGAAGCGCATCGTGCATCATGTCTGCGGTCATGTGCGACTGCAGCATGTCGGCATCCGTTTCGGCGTCCAGCAGACCCGTCGTAAGGACCGTCGTGCTCCAGAGGTTTGCACCGCCGCACACCGCGACTAGCGCAAACATTGAAACCGCCCCTGCAAGCGCCTTCTGACTTAGTGTCCTGAACATGTTCCGTCCCCTGTAGTCTGATAAGTTCTTTAGTATTCCAGTGTGGCGCGTAGAGTTGCGACGACGACCGCGTCGCGCTCCGTGTCCGCGGCAGGATTGTGGATGACCTGCAAGTCGGGCTGCAGCGTCAGGTTCTCGCCGACCTTGTCGGCATAGGTGATTTCAATCGCAGACTCGCCACGGGCGGACGCAACGCCGAGATCACGGTCGTTGGCGCGCTGGCGCGAGTTGATCAGGCCCTGGTTGAGACCGAACGAGAAGGCAGAGTCGGGCCGCGAAGCGAACACCGGCGATGCCAGCACGCCTGCCTGCCATCCGCCGACATAAGGCGAGGTCTGGCCGTCGGCCGCCCCTGCCCGCAGGAAGCCCGTCAGCGAGCTGTCGCCGAACGAACCAAGCGGGCCTTCAAGGCTGGCATAGACGCCTTGCGCATTGCGCTGCACGGGCGCGCCGAAGCTGTCCGTGTCGCGGATATCGTCTTGCGTCTCGGTATAGCGCCACGCGCCGACGCGAACGCTCAGATCGCCCGAGTGAACCCACTCGCCGACCAGCAGCGCGCCGCTGTCAAAGGAAGTATCCACGCCGCCCGGATCGCCGAACACGCCGGCGCTGGCGTTCAGCACAGCGCCCTGGATGCGTTGACCGTCAGCCACGTCCCAGCGCGCGCGCAGAGCAAGCGCCGTGGATGGGAAGATCGAAGGACCGTTCGGACCCGTAGCGGCAAGTTCCGAACCGATGCCGAATGCAGGCGCAATCAGCAGGCCGGCGGATTCCGTCTGGTAGAACTCGCTGTTGAGATCGTAGAGACCCGTCAGCAGGCTGGCGCGACCGTCGGCGAATTCCTGTTCCAGCCAGAGCTGGTAAAGCTTGGCGCGCGGACGTCCGACTTCGATATTGTCGATGCCCTGCAGCGTGCCGGCAAGATCGTTCGGAACGCCGCCCGTGTTCGACAGCAGATGCCCGTAAACCTTGGCGCCCGACCAGCCGACGAGATCTTCCAGTGAAAATTCCGCAGTCAGTTCGAGGTCGTCGAGGAACCGGCCGGCCTTGCTGACGCCTCCAGCAACCACGCCGGAGACATCAGCCTTGTAGGTCAGTCCGAGAGCGACAGCGTCCGTCTTCCCCTTGGGCGCTTCTTGCGCCCATGCCTGGGCGGAGGCGTCCATGGTGAGGAGACCGTACGCCAGCACGACAGCTGCGGCGCCACACTTCAAGGTGAAACCGAGGCAGGGGTTGACGGGAAGCATGGCTAGAAATCCTCCCAGGTGTCTTCGTTCGTGTCGGCGACCGGCTTCAGCGCGGCGTTGCCGTGCGTCGGCAGCGGACGAGCCGGTGCGGCAGCGCGCGGCGCAGCGGCGCGTTTCGGCGCAGCCTTGACGACGCGGGCGGCGGGAGCAGCAGCGCCCGAGCCGATGTCGAATTTCGAAGCAAGTTCGGAAAGCTCGCCAGCTTCCTTCGCCAGCGAGTGCGAAGCAGCCGTGGACTCTTCCACCATCGCGGCGTTCTGCTGGGTCACCTGGTCCATCTGGTTGACGGCCGTGTTGACCTGCGCGAGGCCCGACGATTGTTCCTGCGTCGAGGCGGAGATTTCCGACACGAGGCCCGAAATCTCGGCAACCTTCGTGACGATCTTCTGCAGCGCGCCGCCGGTCTTGTTGACCAGTTCAACGCCGCTCTCGACCTGTTGCGAGGAAGCGTTGATCAGCGTCTTGATCTCTTTCGCAGCGTCCGACGAACGCTGGGCCAGAGCACGAACTTCCGAGGCGACAACCGCGAAACCACGGCCAGCTTCGCCTGCCCGCGCGGCTTCGACGCCGGCGTTGAGGGCAAGCAGGTTGGTCTGGAACGCGATCTCGTCGATCACGCCGATGATCTGGGCGATCTTGCGCGAGGAGCCTTCGATCTCGCCCATCGCTGCGACTGCGTTGCGGACAACCTCGCCCGAACGCTCGGCTTCGTTCTTGGTTTCAGCAACCACAGTGTTCGCCTGGCGGGCGCCATCGGCGGTCTTGCGAACCGTCGCGGTGATCTCGTCGAGCGCAGCAGCGGTTTCCTCGAGCGAAGCAGCCTGCTGTTCCGTCCGGCGCGACAGGTCGTCTGCCGCATGGCTGATCTCGTCGGCGCCCGAGCGAATACCCTGCACGTTCGTGATGATGATCTTCATCGCGTCCTGCAGCTGCGTCACAGCCGCGTTGAAATCGCGCTGAAGTTTCGCGTACTCCGCCGGGAAAGCCTGCTCGATATGGCAGGTCAGGTTTCCATTCGACAGTTGCGACAGCTTCGAACCCAGCGTCTCGACCACGACAGCCAGCTCGTCGGCGGCGGCCTTGCTCTTCTTCTCGAGCGCTGCGCGCTCCTGCAGGCCGCGTTTGAACACGTCGAGCGCTTCGGCGATGCGGCCGGTCTCGTTGCGATCTTCGCGGCACGGAATGGCCGTGTCGAGCTTGTTGTTGGTCAGACCGTCCATCGCCGTCAGCAATTTGCGGAAGCGGCCCGACAGACCCGTGACGATGACGAACGCCAGGAGAGCCGCAAGCAGCAGCGTGGCGCCGACAATGCTGAGATTGAAGAACTGTTCGGCGCGCAGGGCGTCGATGCGCGCACGGATCAGCCGCACCATTTCGGCTTGAGTCGCGCGCCAGACAGTGTCGATCTTGGCCTCGACGGCCCTGGACAGTTTCGCAGCCTCAGAGTCGGACGACGCGGCGGCAAGCGACTTGATAGCCCCTGACAGCGCCTCTGTCGCATCGCCCAGTGCACGGCGGGTGTCTCCGCCGGCGTTGCTCTTCATGGCGCCTTCAAGCGACTCGAAGGCGACGCGCGAGGCCTCGCCGGCCTTCTCGATCAGTGAGGCGATGCTGGGCGAGAGAGCGTCCGGCGCAGTAGCGAGAGCGCCGGCGTCAGCCTGAGCGGCAGGCCGCGCCTGCGCCTGCACGGCGGCGGCATCCACGACGTTCAGCAACGCCGGCAGGCGCATCGTGACAGCGTCCATCGCGTAGAAGCTGTCAAGCGCCGTATCAATTGTCAGGTTCGAAGCGTCAGCGACATCGCTGAGGAGCGGTGCAGCGGCCTCGGAGCGGGCGACGCCCTTGGAGGCCGCGAACGCCGCGAACGCCTGACCGGTGCCAAACATCGCGTCGAACTCGGCATGATTCGCAACGACGACATCCTTGTCCGGCGCCATGACAGAAGGCCACAGCTCGGCAATGTAGTCCGCGCCCTGCACTTCCTTTTCAGCGAAAGCGATCTGGCTCGAGGTCGTGTTGATGAACAGCGTCCCCAGCAGGACGGTCGGCGCCATGAAGAGCGCAGAGAGAAGTCCGAGCCGTGTGCCCAGGTTCAACCTGGAATTGATGACGTCCAGCATAACTCTTATCCCCAATTCTTGATTTCAAAAAAGAGCTCTAGAAATCTTCCCAGGTGTCTTCGTTCGTGTCGGCGACCGGCTTCAGCGCGGCATTGCCGTGCGTCGGCAGCGGACGAGCCGGTGCGGCAGCGCGCGGCGCAGCGGCGCGTTTCGGCGCAGCCTTGACGACGCGGGCGGCGGGAGCGGCGGGAGCGGCAGCGCCCGAGCCGATGTCGAATTTCGAAGCAAGTTCGGAAAGCTCGCCGGCTTCCTTCGCCAGCGAGTGCGAAGCGGCGGTGGACTCTTCCACCATCGCGGCGTTCTGCTGGGTCACCTGGTCCATCTGGTTGACGGCCGTGTTGACCTGCGCGAGGCCGGTCGACTGTTCCTGCGTCGAGGCGGAGATTTCCGACACGAGGCCGGTGATCTCGGCCACCTTCACAACGATCTGCTGCAGGGCTTCGCCCGTGCGGTTTACCAGATCGACACCGTTCTCAACTTGCTGCGAGGAGGCGTTGATCAGCGTCTTGATCTCCTTCGCAGCGTCCGACGAACGCTGGGCCAGAGCACGAACTTCCGAGGCGACAACCGCGAAACCACGGCCAGCTTCACCCGCGCGGGCAGCTTCGACGCCGGCGTTGAGGGCCA
>Ga0208939_1003219_pt1 | contig 10976 bp, 9 predicted proteins | sample AD_STIC12_MetaG_FD_184437 | JGI IMG/M metagenome (GOLD analysis project Ga0208939, IMG submission 184437) | Active sludge microbial communities of municipal wastewater-treating anaerobic digesters from USA - AD_STIC12_MetaG (SPAdes) (version 2) | ecosystem: Engineered > Bioreactor > Anaerobic >...
TTTCACCCTTTGCGGCCTCTGGGTCATCACGCGGCCCCAGGGGCAGCTCCCCTCCGGACTGCTGCTGGCCTGCGTCGCCTTCATCCTGGCGATCTGGGCCCGGATTGAGAGCGTCATCTTTTTCCTGGTTACCCCCTTGTGGCTGCTGCTCGACGGCAGGGAGCGGCCCTGGCGTCGAATTCTGATCTTTGTGGCGCCCGCGGCGCTGCTGCTTTTGATGGGGTTCGGCATTCAATGGCTCTGGCGTCCTGATAGCGTCAGTATGTACCGGCTGCAGGATATTCCGTTATGGCTTACCCGGTCTTTTGCCGGATACACCCGGCTGAACGCAACGCTCCGGGAAATGATTTTCCAATCTCCGCAGAGTCTCTCTCCGGAATTTCTACAAAACCTCAAAGACATCATCTGGTTCGTTGGTTTTGGCGTGGTTTTCCAGAATGCCCTGGAAACCTTTTTCTACCCCTTCGTGATCCTCTATCTTATGGGATTGGGAGGACTCCGAAAGAGGATCGCCGCGGATGGGCGGATCGTTTACCTTCTGCTGCTCACGCTGACCGGTTTTCTGCTCCTCTATCTGATGGTCTTCATCGACTGGCAGATGGAAAATCGCTGGCTGGCCATCGTGCTTTTCCCTTCGTTTTTCTTCCTCGGCGCCGGCCTGGAAAGGCTGATCTCCTGGCTGCATTTGCGATTCAACCTTAAACAAGGGGCCGCCATTGTCCTGATAGGCTTGGCTGTTTTGGCCGCCACCCTGCCCAAGGACATCAAGCCCCGGGGCGAAGACAAGGTCATCTACCGGACCATTGGCGAAACGATTGCAGACCGGGAGGGAAGCGGGAAAAAAATCGAGATTATGACGGTCGGCGTCGGCTCTCGCTGGATTCTCTTTTACGCAAATCTCGGTTTCCGGGGGGCGCCCTGTCCCGACGAATTCTACCACTATCGGGAGTGGGATGGGCGGGAATATGGACCGTTCGTCGAGAGAATGAAAGCAAAGGGGATGAAGTATCTGGTCTGGGAAGAGAGAAACTGGCCGGCCGACTGGTTCGATTTCCTCCTCTCGCCCTACGGGAAAGACTTCGTCCTCCTCGGCCAGTGGAGCCACCCCGACACGGGGAAAATCCTCCTCTTCAGGGCGCGGTGACGAGCGATGGCGGATCGGTTGTACAGCATTGCCGTGGTGATTCCCAAATACGGCCTGGTGGGCGGGGCGGAGGGGTTTGCCGCCGAACTCACCGAGCGGCTGGCCCGGGACGGGCGCTTTCGGTTTCATGTCTTTGCCAACCGCTGGGTCGCCCGATCCGAACGGATCGTTTTTCACAAGACGCCGATCCTGTCCTTTCCGAAGTTCCTGACCACCCCGAGTTTTGCCTTCTTTGCCGACCGTCAGATACGACGGTGCGGCATCGACATCATCCACTCCCACGAGCGGATCTTCCGGGCCGATCTGGCCACCCTGCACGGCGTTCCCCACCGTTTCTGGGTCCGCCGGGTGCGCCGCAAGCGAATGAGCCTCTACGACCGGGCTACGGTCGGCGTCGAGGAAAAACTGCTCGCCGATCCGCAGTGCCGCCTGCTGCCCGTTTCCGGCCTGACCCGGGAGATCCTGCTGAAAGAATACCCCGTCGATCCGAAGCGGGTGTGCGTGGTTCACCCCGGCGTCGACCCCGATCTTTTTTCCGCGCCGGATCGCGCGGCCTGCCGGGCCGACCTGGCCGGCCGCTTCGGCATCCGGCCGGAGGAGAGGGTCATTCTCTTTGTCTCCATGAACTTCGAGATCAAGGGGCTCGATGCCCTGATGAAGGGATTGTCGTTCCTGGCCGCCCGGGGGGGCGCGCCGCCCTTCCGTCTGATCGTGGCGGGCAAGGGGGATGTCCGGAAGCACAAAGCCCTGGCCGAAACCCTCGGCATCGGTGAACGGATCGTCTTTGCGGGCGTCGTTCCGGGCGTCGAAATCCCTTTTCTCTACCGGGCCGCGGACCTCTATGCCATGCTCTCGCGCTTCGACACCTTCGGCATGGTGGTGCTCGAGGCCATGGCTGCCTCCCTGCCGGTTCTGATCAGCGACCGCGTCGGCGCCCGGGACCTGGTCCGGGAGGGGATCAACGGCAGCGTGGTTGCGGCGGATGCGGCGCCTGAAGAGATCGCCAGCCGTCTGGCGCTTCTTCTCGACGGGTCGAGCCGGGAAAAAATGGGCCGGGCGGCCCGGGAGACGGCCCGGCAGAACAGCTGGGATGCGGTCGCGGAGCGCGTTTTATCCGTTTACGAGGAGCTTCTGGAATGCCGGCAGCGGCGATGACGGACCTTTCAGGGAGCGTGGTTTCCTGAGACCTTTGAAAAATGTCATTTCGAGGAGCGTGAGCCTACGCCTGATGTCATTTCGAAGGAGCGGAGCGACTGAGAAATCTTAAGACCCCTCATTGCATTCGGGACACGAATTTCTCCCTTCGGTCGAAATGACAAAGAAGAAGTCGAAATGACAAAAATGGCCGTTATTCAAAGCTCTCTTCCTGCAGCGCGGCCCCAACGGATTAAAGCGGCCGCCTCTGCCGCCCGCCTCTTTTCCGGCCGTCGCGCGGTCGTTTCGACCCGGCGGGAGGGGCGGGCGGCAAGGCCATTTCAGCCGTTTGCAACGGCTTCGCGGATGACCGATTTTACCTGATCCACGGACAACGCTTCCAGGCAGCGACTGTATCCACTGTGATCACACCCTTTTTTCCGGCAAGGAACACAATCCATGTCCGGCAGGATCACCCGATGTTTGTCGCCGATGGGCGCCCAGTCCCGCCAGTTCGACGGTCCATAAATAGTGACGGTTGGCGCGCCGGTTGCCGCGGCGATGTGGGGCGCCGCGCTGTCCACGCCCAAATGAAGGCGGCTCAGGCTGAGAAGGCCTGCCAACTCCTTCAGAGTGGTTCTCCCCGCGAGATTGAATGCTTGATGCTTGCATTCGCGAATCAGCGCTTCAGCCTTCACCCTTTCCTCCGGCGCTCCGACAATGACCGCGGCGATCCCAAATTCTTCCCATAGCCAGTCGATCACTTGCGCCCATTTAAGACCATTCCATTCTTTGTATTGCCAACGGGAAAACGGGTTGACGGTAACCCAGTCTTTCAGGCCGTCTATTTTTTCATGGATCATCATTTCTTTCACGCGTTGTTTGACGGAGTCGGACACCCATAATTTGGGGATGATGTTGTCGGTATCGATGCCGAGTTCTCTTAGGATGCAAAGCGACTGATCGGCCGCGCCGCGTGTGTGAACGGGGGGACGGGGCACGATTCCGTGTGTAAAAAGGTATTTCCTCCAAAACGGGACATTTTCTTTGCTGTGCGCGGTTACCCGGTGCGGTGCTCCCGCGGCAAAGGATATAAAGGCGCCCCTGTCTCCCAGACGAAGGTCGACAACAAGGTCAAAATGTTTAGACCGGATGTCCTTCAGGAAAAATAACTGGCGGAGGGTCCGGTCAACGATATTTCCATGAGGCCGTTTCACTTCAATAATTTGTTCAACGGAAGGATCCGCCTCCAAAAGGCCGCCGAAACCTTCTTTGACCACAACGGAAACTTTTGAGCCTGGAATGGAATTCTTTGCGGCCCAAATGCCGGGGGTTGTCCAGACCACGTCGCCGATATCTCCCAGTTGAACCAGGAGGATATTGCGCGTGTCTTGAGGCAGTCTGTAATTAAAGTTTTGGATGATCTTCATAAATAAATCAAAGCGCCGATGAGGCAACGTCAAAATGTCAGCGCCGTTTCGGACGGGGGATCGCTGCCGCGATTATGCTCATAAAACAACTACATTTTCCCCGTATTCTTTGAGAGCTTTGAAAAATGTCATTTCGAGGAGCGCGAGCCTACGCCTGATGTCATTTCGAAGGAGCGAAGCGACTGAGAAATCTTAAGATCCCTCATTGCATTCGGGACACGGATTTCTCCCTTCGGTCGAAATGACAAAGAAGAAGTCGAAATGACAAAAATGGCCGTTATTCAAAGCTCTTTCTTTGCTGAGTGAGCAGTAACACAGATCAAGCAAAAAATCATGGGTTAATATAGGCGGCCTCGTAACAAGTCACCGTTGTCACCCTGAGCCCGTCGAAGGGTGAACGTAAGCGCTCGATATTACGTCATGCTTCGACAGGCTCAGCATGACAAAAGAGTGCGAAATTGACTTTTTACGAGGGCGTTAATATAGGGTTGGGCTAATATAGGGTTTGCGTCGGCGCAGGAATTGTGCTTAATAGAGGCGGGCAAACAAAACTCTTCGAAATATTCAGGTATTGGATGGAAAAAATTCCCCTGTCCGTGGCCATCATCACGAAAAACGAAGAAGAAAACCTTCGCGGCTGTCTGCAAAGCGTCGCCTTTGCCGCCCAGATCGTCGTGGTCGATAACGAAAGCACAGACGCGACGCCCGCGATCGCCGCGGAGTTCGGATGCGACTTTTACACCGAATCCTGGCGCGGGTTCGGCCCGCAAAAACAGATTGCCGTTGACCGGTGCAGTTGGCCCTGGGTGCTTGTGCTGGACGCCGACGAGCGGATTCCGCCCGAAACGGCCGATGTGATCCGGAAAATTGTGACCGGACCGGGGACGCGGGCCAACGGCTTCAGCTTTCCGCGCAAGAATTTTTTTGCCGGCCGCTGGATCCGGCATGCGGGCTGGTGGCCCGACCGCGTTGTCCGTCTTTTCCGCCGGCAGTCTGGAAGAATGACCCCGGCCGCCGTCCATGAAGCCGTGGAAGTGGACGGCCCGATAGTCGAGCTTTCCGTTCCCATCGAGCATTATACAGAAAGCAGCCTCGGCAGGATACTGCGGAAAATCGACAAGTACTCGACGCTGGGCGCCGGGGAGGCCTTTGCCGCAGGAAAGCGATCGTCGTCCGCGGGCGCTTTTTTTCGCGCGTTTCTGACCTTTCTGCAGGGATATGTTTTGCGCTTGGGATTTTTGGACGGGCGTCAGGGCCTCACGCTGGCCGTCACCGATTCGGTCAACAAATATTTCAAGTACGCCAAACTGAGCGAGCTGGAAATGACGGGCCGCGACGGAGCGCGCAATCCATCGTCCGGCCTTCAGGGTAAGTAAAATTCAACAATGGATATTTCCTTTATCATCGTCAACTGGAACACCAGAGACCTTTTGCGCGGCTGTCTGGATTCCATCGCCATAACCGTCAAAATTCCGACGTATGAAATCATCGTCGTGGACAACGCTTCTTCGGACGGATCGACGGACATGCTGGCGCGGGAATATCCTTCCGTTCAGGTCATCGCCAACGCGGAAAACCGCGGGTTCGGCGCGGCCAACAACCAGGCCTTTGCCGTCATGAAGGGCAGGTACGCGCTGCTGATCAACACGGACGCCGTTCTGACCGAAGGCGCGGTGGAGAAGCTGTGGCGCTTTGCCGAAGCGCATCCCCGCGCCGCGATTGTCTGCGGCCAGCTCCTCAATGCCGACGGCAGCAAACAAAATTCCATCGCCGCTTTCCCCACGCTGCTTTCGCTTTGCCTGAACACGTCATTGCTGGAATATCTTTTTCCCGGCCGATACCCCAGTAAGCGCTACGAACACAGAGAGCCGCTGGAAGTCGAATCCGCCATCGGCGCCTGCATGATGGTGCGCGGTCAGGCGTTGAAGGAAGTTTCTTTTTTCGATGAGCGTTACTTTTTCTTTTTTGAAGAGACGGACCTTGCCTACGCGATGAAGCGGGCGGGGTGGGCTGTTTATCAGGTGCCCGACGCGCACATATATCATTTTCAGGGGCAGAGCATCGGCCACAACACCCAATCCCGGATCGAGTTTTACCGGTCGCGCTACCAGTTTCTGCGCAAATGGCACGGAACAGCGTATTATCACGCCGCCGCCGCCGTTGTTTTTGTGAGGCTGATCGCAGATGCCCTGCTCAATGCCGCAGGCGTTCTGGTCACACTGGGACTGGCCGCCGGCATCCGGCGTAAACTGATTGTTTACCTCCGGATCATCCGCTGGCACTTCGAAAAGAAAGTGATGAGTGAAAAGTGACCTGTAGGGAACGGTTTGAAACCGTTCCCTACAGGTCAAGGGTAATGGGCAATGGCTGTAGGGCGTGGTCCCCGAACGCGCCGCAAGGTGGATGGCGTCCCTCGACAAGCTCGGGACGACATGATTGATTGTCATGGTGAGCTTGTCGAGTGGTGAGCTTGTCGAGCGGTGAGTATGTCGAACCATGACAGAAAAGCAACGAGAGATGTAGTGCGGGTCTTCAGACCCGCTTCATGCAACTGTAGGGAACGGCTTGTGACCTTTAGGTTATCGCGACCGTTCTCTACAATGCGGCAAATGGAGCAACTTTAAACTTTAGCAAAATGCGAAGGCTGTTCTTGGGGCGGCAAGGTCTCGGCCACACCGTAAGCCATTGACAATGCGAAGGATGTTCTATATGCATCGGTTCCCGTCGGCGATGGGCATGTAACCGACAGAGCGGAGCTGTATCCGGATATGGTGGATGGTGGTTAGTGTATAGTGACTCGTGTATTGTAAGAAAATGAACGGTATTGAAACTGAAAATGTTGCACAAATACCTTACCGGTCATTCCGGCGGAAGCCGGAATCCAGACGTCGTCCCCGCGGAGGCGGGAACCAGTTCCTTTATTACTGGATACCGGCCTGCGCCGGTATGACGTTGAAGTTTCATGCAATTATTATATAAAGCTCTCCCAACAGGTATTCACCATCCACTACTTGGAGATAACCATGAATCAGATTTACGATGTGTTGAGAGATTCTGTTGATCCCATTTGCATCATTTTTATTCTTCTTGTCATTTCCTTTTTTGTCGTTCTTCGATCCTCCAAGAAAAAAGGCGGAGCCCTGCTTTTATTGCTGGCCATCGTCCTGCTTTACGGCTTCAGCATCGAGCCCGTATCCAGCTACCTGAGCTGGAAGCTGGAGAAAGACTATATTCAAAATCCGGCCTCGTCGAAGAAACCGCTGGATGTTGTCGTCGTTCTGAGCGGCGGCGCTTACGATATTCAGGCGCTTTCCAAAACATTTCCGGTGCCGGAAACCGCTGCCCGTTTGATTGCCGCCGTCCAGGCCTTTAAGGCATCCAATGCGCGGTATCTTGTCTGCTCCGGGAAGGGTGACCGGAAAACCTCCGAAGCGGCGATGATGGCCCGATTGGCCGAAGGCCTGGGCGTTGCCGGAGAAAAAATCCGCCTTGATGAAAAATCGGAAAACACTTGGCAGCACGCCGTCCAACTCGACAGAATGTTTGCCGATAAAAACATCCGGATCGGATTGGTGACCGGCGCGTATCACATGAAACGGAGCGAAATCGAATTTCGAAAGTATTTCAAAAACGTGACGCCCCTGCCTGCCCGCTACCTGTACAGATCGCCTTCGGGAACGGCCGCGGTCCGCTACATTCCGCAGTCGGTAAGGCTTTTCGACAACGCTCTTATTTTGAAGGAGTTCGTCGGCCGGCTGTGGTACAGTATAAAGACATGAATCCGCAGCTTAAAAACCCAAAATTCTATCTGATGATCGTTTCGGACGTCTGTCTCTTTGCGGCCGCGCTTTATCTGTCCTACTTGATCCGCTTTGAATTTACTTTAGAAAGCTTTTATGCGGCGCAAATTCCCACCCTGCTCCTCTGGGTCATTCCTCTGAAACTGGCCGTTTTCCTTGTGGGTGGCCTCTATAATACTCCCCAAAAACTGGACAGAGCAATAAGGTGGGTGATAGTCTGCCATAACCGAGAAGGAGAGAGGATATGGCAAAACAAATGCGGAAGAGTTACGATGCGGCTTTTAAAGCCAAAGTTGCCCTGGAAGCAGTAAAGGGTGAAAAAACCATGGCCCAGCTTTCGAGCGAGTACGGAGTGCACGTCAATCAAATTGGCCAATGGCAGAAGCGATTATTGCAAGAATTGCCGGAAGTATTTTCCGAACGTCGCCGGAAGAAAGAGGACGAAACGGAAGAAATGACAGCGGAACTATACCGGCAGATTGGGCAGCTCAAAGTAGAGCTGGAATGGCTTAAAAAAAAATCCCAGATACTACAGTTGAACGGAAAAAAGCGATGATAGATCCAAAACACAAGAAAATTACAGTTTTCCGTCAGTGTGAGCTGTTGAATCTTTCCCGGTCTTCGTATTACTACATTTCCAGGAAGGATGATCGTTACAACCAGCTTTTGATGAACCTGATTGACGAACAATACACCCGGAGACCGTTTTATGGCGTGGCCAAGATGACAGCCTGGCTGCGCCGTCAGGGTCATTTCGTCAATCAGAAGCGAGTTCGGCGATTAATGCGGATCATGGGACTGGAAGCCATCTACCCGAAGCCAAATTTAAGCAAGGCCAGCCCGGAACATAAGAAATATCCGTATTTACTGAAGAATATGGTCATTGACCATCCGGATCAGGTTTGGTCGACTGATATTACGTATATCCGCATGCGACAGGGATTCATTTATCTGGTGGCCATCATGGACTGGTTCAGCCGCTATGTGGTGGCCTGGGATATTTCCATCACCCTGGATGCCGGTTTTTGTATAGAAACCTTAAAACGTGCTCTTCAATTCTCACAGCCGGAAATCATGAACACCGATCAAGGTGTTCAGTTTACCAGTGCCGCATATATTGGGACATTGGAGGAAAAAGCCATTCAAATCAGCATGGATGGTCGTGGCCGGGCTTTCGACAACATTTTTGTCGAGCGTCTTTGGCGCAGCGTGAAATACGAGGAAGTTTATCTTCATCAATATGTGACTGTTTCCGAGGCCCGGCGTAACCTGGAGCAATACTTCCAGTTTTACAACACGGAACGGCTCCACGAATCTTTAGGTTATCGGACGCCATATGAAGTTTATTTCAACGAAGCGCCGGAAGTAAAAGAGGCTGCAGCTTGTTAAAGAATTGAGCAATGTGCAAGGACGGGGTTACCCACAGCCATCTCTCCACCATGCTCCGCGGAAAGGCTGTTCCGAGATGGCTATGGATAACCCCTCTGAACAATAATGATAGAGTTGAGTATATGGAAAGGAATTTTTAAACAACGTGCAGGCTTATCGAACACACCTTAATGTTGCATGTTTTTTGTCTTGACAATGGGGAGGGGCTCACTCTACAGAGGCATGTGGCGCTACACCAGCGTTCGCGACTTTTGGCTTCTGGCCAAAGCATGCCTTTTGTCAACCATGCTGATCACCATGATCCTCGTAATTGCCACAAGGTTCATGGGCTACCCCCGCAGCGTTTTCATTGCCGATGGAATATTTACCTTCCTTCTGACAGGCGGCGCCCGAATGGCCATCCGCTCATTTTACGCGACTCGCGCGAGCGCGATGACCGATGCGTACAGTCCGGCGCATATCCGCAAAACCAGAGTCCTGATTGTCGGCGCGGGTCAGGCCGGCGAAAAAATCCTGCGCGAAATTCTGGAAAACTACACCCTCAATTATGAAGTCGCCGGCTTCATCGACGACGATCCGACCAAGCGGGGGCGCGCCATTCACGGTATTCGTGTCCTGGGAAGCATGGCGGACCTGTCCGCGATCATCGACAATGAAGATATCGAACAGATCCTGATTGCAATTCCCTCCGCCAGGGGCGAGGAAATCCGGCGGATCGTGGAAGCCTGCCGCAGAAGCAACACCTCCTACAAAATCCTGCCCGGCATCGGCGATTTGATTGACGGCCGCGTCAGCGTGAAGCTGTTGCGCGACATCAGCTATGAAGATTTGCTCGGGCGCTCGCCCGTACAGCTCGACGCTGAAGGCATCAGCCACTATCTTGGAGGGAAAACCGTTCTGATTTCCGGCTGCGGCGGTTCCATTGGATCCGAGCTTTGCCGTCAGGTGATCAAATATAAGCCCCGCCGTCTGATCCTGCTTGATTCGAGCGAATCCAATCTCTTCATGATCCAGATGGAAATGATCAACGAGAAGGGCTTTCGCGACTGCGAGGCCATCCTGGGACAGGTGCAGGACGAACTTCTCATGAACACGATTTTTGAAAAATACCGGCCGGAAGTCGTTTTCCACGCAGCCGCCTACAAGCATGTGCCCATGATGGAAACCAATCCCTGGCAGGCCGTGGACAACAACATTATCGGGAGCCGCGTAATCATGGAGATGGCCGTCAGGCACGCGGTGGAGCGGTTTGTGCTCGTGTCCACGGATAAGGCCGTCCGCCCGACCAACGTCATGGGCGCCAGCAAGCGAGTGACGGAACTGATCATGCAATGCCTGCAGGGCGGCGCCACCCGGTTTATGGCCGTGCGCTTCGGCAACGTGGTGGGCTCATCCGGTTCCGTCATTCCCTTTTTCCGACGCCAGATCGAGCAGGGCGGGCCCGTGACCGTCACGCATCCGGAGGTCAACCGCTTCTTCATGACGATTCCCGAAGCATCGCAGATGATCCTGCAGGCAGGCGCGATGGGCGAGGGCGGAGAAATTTTCATCTTGAAGATGGGCACGCCCGTCAGAATTGTCGATATGGCGCGCGACCTGATCCGTCTTTCGGGAAAGGAGCCGGACGTGGACATCCAAATCGTCTTCACCGGCCTGCGCCCGGGCGAGAAACTCTACGAAGAACTGATCACCGTGGGCGAAGACATTCTGCCCACCGGCCACAAAAAAGTCATGGTGCTGCGCTCCGAAAGTTATTTCCAGGGCGCAAAAACCCCCGGCGAAGCCAGGGAGAATCTTTACCGCCAGATTGACGAACTGGTTCAAATCGCCGACCGCCACGACGCCCCCGGCATCAAAAGAAAGCTCCATGAAATCGTGCCGGAGTATACGGCGATGGGGGGAGAGCTTTGAATAACCGCCATTTTTGACGGTCTCGTAAAAAGTAATTCGAGCCGTCACTCCGGCGAAAGTCGGAGTCCAGAACTTATTGTAATTACTGGATACCGGCCTTCGCTGGTATGACGAAAAGGGTGCGAAAATGACTTTTTACGAAGTTGTCATTGTTGCTTCCCCTACGTA
>Ga0208939_1003220_pt1 | contig 10975 bp, 8 predicted proteins | sample AD_STIC12_MetaG_FD_184437 | JGI IMG/M metagenome (GOLD analysis project Ga0208939, IMG submission 184437) | Active sludge microbial communities of municipal wastewater-treating anaerobic digesters from USA - AD_STIC12_MetaG (SPAdes) (version 2) | ecosystem: Engineered > Bioreactor > Anaerobic >...
GGCCGTCATCAGGATCACGCCGATATCGGGATACCGGTGTTTCACCTCCGCCAACAGCTCCGTGCCCAACATGCCTTTCATGCGAAGGTCGGTCAGGACCACGGCATAGTCTTCCTCACTCAGCCGCTGAAGCGCGTCGTCACCACTGCCGACACCCGTGCATTGATGCCCGCGACCCTGCAAGACATCGCACAGCAGGCTGCGCATGTCGGCATCATCGTCGACCACCAGGACCGCGCCCCATTCCTCAGTCATACAGCTCCCTCACGTGCTCCTCTCATCGGACCAGTTCTCTAGCGAGTGCGCGCACAGCCTAATCGGCTTACTCCCGGGCGGTCAAGGGGCGTCCTGCCGCAGGTCATTGCCGCCTGCTGTCGCAAAATGCCCCACCATCACTCACAGACCAATCTTCGAGCCGTCAAGCCCGTGAGGTGAGCACGCCTCTTCATCGAGTTGCGAACCTTTCCCGCAACGGCACTTCTCTTGCGTCTTCCCTGGCGAGACGGGAGGTCGTCTATGGAGTCAGATCACTCGAAACAGGATCCGCGGCCGACCACCCGTCCGGCACCGGTCGTGCTGGCTCCCGTTCCGGTAGTGCAAGGTCAGGGCCATGCTCAGGTGCCTGTCAGAGTCGGCGCCTGCCCCCTTCCTGGCAGAAAGCGACGGACACCGCTTCTACTCGCGGCGGTGGGGCTTCTGGCGATCCTGGCTCTCGGATTGTGGCATTGGTGGTCCAATGACCCGGTTGCCGGTCACTATAAGACCCTCCCCGTCGATCGCGGCCCGATCACCTCACTGGTCACGGCCACGGGAGCCGTGAACCCCGTCATCTCCGTGCAGGTCGGCAGTCAGGTCTCCGGAAAGATCGCGAAAATCTACGCCGACTTTAACTCCATCGTACGGGAAGGTCAGGTCCTCGCCTCCATCGACCAGAAACCCTATCAAGCCAAGGTCAGCCAGGCCAAAGCCGCACTCAAAAGCGCCAAAGCCACATTGGCCAAGGCCCGCAACATGCTCGCGCAGAGGACACTGGAGCTCAATCGCATGGCTGCGTTGCGGGAGCAACAATTCGTCGCCCAGTCGGATCTGGATCTGTCGAGAACCAACTATCGCGATGCCGAAGCACAGGTGGATCTGTCTCAGGCACAGGTCGACCAAGCCAAGGCCACCCTGTCGTCTGCGGAATTGGATTTGGGTTACACCACCATTATTTCGCCGGTCAACGGCACCGTCGTCTCCCGTAACGTGGAGGAAGGGCAGACGGTCGTCGCCAGCTTTCAAACCCCGACCCTCTTCGTGATCGCCCAGGACCTCACCCGCATGCAGGTCATCGCCAATGTCAGCGAATCGGATATCGGCGGCGTCAGCGAGGGCACCTCCGCCGACTTTCGTGTGGATGCGTACCCGCGTGAGTTTTTTCACGGGGTCGTGACGCAGGTCCGGAACGCTCCGGTCAGCATCCAGAATGTGGTCACCTACGACGTGATCATCTCCGTCGAAAACCCCGAATTGAAGCTCAAACCCGGCATGACGGCCAACATCACCATCGTGACGGCGCGCAACGAAGATGCGCTCCGCGCCCCCAACGCGGCCTTACGATTTCGTATGCCCGGCGTGCCGGTGGATCGCAAGACGGCGCAACTCTGGATACTCGAACCGACAGGCCGTGTACGGGCGGCACCGGTCACCACGGGGATTGCCGACTCGCTGTTCACGGAAATTACGACCGGCGAGGCGCGCGCGGGCGATGCCGCCATCGTGGGGATTACCTCAGCGGAAGACAGCGCCCAGGAAAAACTCCCGCCCGGCTTTGAGTTCGGGCCGAAAATGCGGTGACGAGCCTTTCATGAGTTTTCTCTGGCTGACCATTCAATCCGCCCTGCGGGTGCTCCGGCGTAATCCGCTACGCGCAGGATTGACCATGCTCGGCATCGTCATCGGCGTCGGCGCCGTCGTCGGCATGGTGAGTCTCGGACAGGGCGCGACCGCCTCGGTCCAACGCGAGATCGCCAGCCTCGGCACCAATGTGCTCATTATCATCCCCGGCGCCACCACGACGGGCGGCGTACGCGGTGGACTCGGCTCGGTCTCGACGCTTACCGTGGACGATGCACGCGACATCGAAAAACGCATCGGCGACATCAGCCTCGTCACCTATGCCTCTCGATCGGTCCTCCAGGTCATTCACGAACATAAGAACTGGAACACCATCGCGCTCGGCACCACCACCGCCTTTCCCGATCTTCGCAACTGGCCTGTAGCCGACGGCAATTTCTTCACGCAGGCGGATGAAGACGCCGCCGCCAAAGTCGTGGTGCTCGGAAAAACCGTCGCGGACAACCTGTTCGAGCGCGGAGAGGAAGTCATCGGGGCGCAGATCCGGGTCAAGAATGTGCCGCTGCGTGTGATCGGCATTCTTTCCCCCAAAGGCCAATCCCTCTCCGGACAGGATCAGGACGACATCGTCGTCCTGCCGTTCACCACCGCTGAGCGAAAAGTCCTCGGAACGAAGTTCCTCGGAACCGTCGGCATCATCATGGTCGCCACCCAGCACCGCTACAGCATCCCGGCTGCCGTGGAGGAGATTAAAGAACTCTTGCGTGCACGACACCGGATTCACCCGGCCGAAGAGAACGACTTTACGATCCGCACCATGGAGGATGTCGCCAAGACCGTGGCCGGAGCCAGCCGGACCATGATGGTGATGCTGCTGAGCATTGCCTCCATCTCGCTGATCGTCGGCGGAATCGGGATCATGAACATCTTATTGGTCTCGGTGACGGAGCGAACCAGGGAGATCGGCATCCGCATGGCCGTCGGCGCCAAACGCGCCCACATCCTGCTGCAGTTTCTGGTGGAAGCGATCATCCTGACGGCGATCGGCGGAGTGGCCGGGGTAATATTCGGGATCGCCGGGGCGCGGCTCCTGACCCGCCTTATCGGCTGGCCCACAATCATCTCGTCACAAGCCGTCGCTGTCGCCTTCCTCTTCTCTCTCGCCGTGGGCATTTTCTTCGGCCTCTATCCGGCCAACAAAGCCTCGCGAATGAATCCCATCGAAGCGCTGCATTATGAGTAACTGGCCCATCTGAATCTCCTACAAGCAATTCTTGACGGAGTCGAAGGAACTGCACATATTGACTGCAGTTCTCATTAAGCCGGACAGGGGAATCATGACTAAACTCAGACGAAGCCTTCAGCGAACCTGTCGCTCCACCTGGCAGGATCTGCGCATCAGCGGCTCCGGCTCGACATGGCGGCTCCAAGCATTTTCTTCATGAGACTAGAGTTTTTCGGTCGCTCGAATGAGTCCCTCGATGGTGAGTCCTTGAACGAGAATGGAAAACACCACCACGATGTAGGTCATGGTCACGATCGCGTCTCGATACGGCGAGGCGGGTAGTGAGAGGGCCATGGCCACGGAAATCCCGCCGCGTAAGCCCCCCCAGGTCAAGATCAAGGTCGCACGGTTGGTCAAATCCTCGAACAGACGAAAAAGCTGCACCGGAAGACTCACACTGACAAAGCGCGCGAACAACACCAGAGGAATGACCAACAGCCCGGCAACGAGATATTCGTCTTTAAAACTTAACACCAGGACTTCCAGCCCGATCAACACAAAGAGAATGGCGTTCAGCAGCTCATCGATTAGCTCCCAGAATGTATCCAAATACTCCCGTGTAGTGTCCGACATCGCCAAATGCCGGCCTTGGTTCCCGATCAGCAACCCCGCCACAACAACGGCAATGGGGCCCGACGTGTGCAAGACATCCGCCACCGCATACCCGCCCATCACGAGCGCCAGCGTAATCAGGATCTCGACGCTATGCTGGTCGATGGACTTAAGCATCAGATAGGCGCCGTACCCCAACACGAGTCCAAGGAGAATGCCTCCGACCGCTTCCTGCAGCAACAACCATCCCACATCCCCAGGCGTGACCCGTCCGGACTCCGCCGTGGCCAGCAGGACCAGGAACACCGCAACCCCGACGCCGTCGTTGAAGAGCGATTCCCCCGTGATCTTGATTTCCAAACGCTTCGGCGCGTTCGCTTTTTTCAGAATGCCCAGCACGGCGATCGGATCGGTCGGTGAGATCAGAGCCCCGAACAAAAAGGCAGCAATCAGCGGAATCGGATGTCCCAGCCACTCTAACCCCAAATAGGTAAGCGAGCCCACGATCGCCGTGGAGACAAGCACCCCTCCGCACGCCAACGTCCCGATGAACCATTTTTGCTCGAGCAAATCCTCGAGATTGACGTGAAGCGCCCCGGCAAACAGCAGGAAACTGAGCATGCCGTGCAGGAGGGCCTCGCCGAAGTCGATGCTCTGGACGAAACTCTTCGCCTGGCTCTCGATGCCATACCCGAGCTTGCCCAGCAACAGCAGCACGAGCGACATGACCAAGGCGATGGCCATCAGACCGATCGTAACCGGCAATTTGATGTAGCGGTGATTGAGGTAGCTGAATCCGGCCGACAGACAGACCAGAATCGTGACGGTGTGCATCAACGTCATCGCGGCACGGCATGCCTTGACGCGTCGCCCATTCCAGACGTCCGACACTCACAATGTGGAGCGTCTTCTCCCTCCATAGTCAACTCCAAGCCTAGTCTGGGACAAGGTGATGGGGTGGGAATCGTCCTGCTCAGGGCGGTCCTTCTGATCCTCGGCAGAATCCGCCGCGTGTCGGCACCCTGCGCACGGCTGCACCGTTCACCGCCCCCTGCCCTGTCGATCGCGGATCCGATAGCCCCTCTCAAGGAAGGACGAAGGCGAACGGCAGACTCAACCACATCCAGGCGAGAACGGACATTGAGATACTGCCGGATGACCCGCACACGACACCGCATGCCTACCGATAGCACACGAACACTGTCTTCACAAGCCATGCCCACCCTGGAATATACGGATTGATTAAGTGTTTGTCCTCGGATAAAGTACCGCGCCGCAATGTCCTTCACAACACCGACCACGGTGATATGAACTCCGCGCACGGGTCTGTAGGAAGCACTCCATGGAGGCCAACAATGAAGTCCTGTCTGGGACGGTGCCTGTATCTGTGTTGCGTACTCCTCTTTTCAAGTGCTTCTTTCGCCCAAGTGTCGGCACCCCCCCAACTCTCCGCGGAAACACCGACGCGGCAGATCCGCGAAGCGCCTGTGGTCTACCTTGGAGAGCCCCTCTTCATCTTGCATCAGAAGGTCGGGTCCTTCACCCCTCAGCAACGCGCCCAGGCCATTCAGGCTCGACTCGAGCAAGCCGCGAGCAACCCCTTCAGTAACTTCACTGCGATCACCACCGTTGAAACCGAACACGGCACCGACATCGCGCTCGAAGGCCTCGTGCTGTTGACGGTGACCGAAGGAGATGCCAAGCCTTTGGGCCGAAATCGACAGGACCTGGCGAAGGAATACACGGGCAAGCTACGGAGCGTGCTGCAGCGGGCTCAACGAGAGTTGAGCGCGGAGATGCTGCTTACGGATGCCGCGCTGGCGGTGGCAGCCACCGCTGTCTTCGTTGCGATCTTGCTCGTCCTCCATAAGATCTTTCCGCGGATCTACAGCCGCATCGAGCAATGGCAGGACACTTACATCAAGGCGATCAAGATCCAGCGTGTCGAAGTCTTCTCTGCCCAGACGCTCACAAGGCAGGTCGTCGCCATCGCCAGAGGCCTGCGCTTCCTGCTGACGATCGTGATCCTCTATATCTACCTCACCACCGTGCTCGGACTGTTCCCCTGGACGCGGCAGCTTGCCACCACCCTCGTGCAGGCTGTAGTGTCGACGCTCTCGACCATCGCTGAAGCCTTCCTGGGCTCATTGCCCAACCTCGCGGCCATCATCGTCATCATCATGGTGACGCGGTACATCATCAAGTTGTTTCGCATCATGTTCAACGGCATCCAACGCGGAGCGATCACGTTTGCCGGCTTCCATCGCGACTGGGCCGATCCGACGTTTAAGATCGTCCGCTTTCTGATCATCGCGTTTGCGGCCATGGCCATCTTTCCCTATATTCCTGGCTCTCAATCGGAAGCGTTCCGAGGCGTCTCGGTATTTCTCGGCGTCTTGTTCTCCCTGGGCTCTGCCGGCGCCGTCAGCAATGCCATCGCCGGCATTATCCTGACCTACATGCGTCCGTTCCAACTCAGCGACCGGGTGAAGATCGCCGATACCGTCGGCGACGTGACGGAAAAGACCCTGCTCGTGACCCGTGTTCGGACCATCAAGAACGTCGATATCACGATTCCCAACTCACTCATTCTCGGCGCACACATTATCAACTACAGTTCCACGTCGTTGACGGCGCCGCCGCTGATCCTCAACACCTCCGTAACCCTCGGCTACGACGCCCCGTGGCGGACCGTCCATGAGCTGCTCAAGAAAGCGGCGCTGGCCACCAGAAACATCCTCTCGGACCCGGAGCCGTTCGTGCTGCAAACGGCGCTCAACGACTTTTATGTCGTCTATGAGCTGAATGCGTATACGGGCGCCCCGAATAAGATGGCCGCCACCTATTCGGATCTCCATCAGAACATTCAGGATACCTTCAATGAAGCCGGGGTAGAAATTATGTCTCCGCACTATGCCCAGGTACGCGACGGCAACAAAACCACGATTCCAGACTCCTACCTCCCGCCAAACTACCAAGCGCCGGCCTTTCGCATCGACCCATTGGAGAGCCTCCTTGGGAAACCCTCACCGGGCGGGTCTCCGCCGAAACCCCCAACGCCATGAGCGAACCATGCGATACCGCAGAAGGTTCCCGACACCCGTCATCCTCCAGCAAGCCACCCGCGTGCGCCACGTGGTGCACGCGAGCGCGTCACGCACTCGTCGCCGCACTGCGCCTGTGGGCATGCCTGAGCCTCTGCCTCACGCCCGTCGCGGCGGCAGCGTCATTGCCTGAGGCATCAGATTGGCACTATGGCGCGTTTCTGGACTTGAGCTACACGCTCGATTTCAATTTCCCGGAAAACCATCTCTGGCGAAACAAGAGCACCAGCTCGAGAGTCAATGAGTTGGCCCCCAACATGGCCATGGGCTATGTTCGCAAGGACTCGACGGCCGCGTCACGCTGGGGGATGGAGTTGGGAGTACAGGCCGGGTACGACACCAATGGGCTCGTACCCTCGCCGAACCCCGGCCGCGACACACCGGTGGATGGAGCGGATCTGCTCCGTCACATCTCACGAGCCAATGTGTCCTATCTGGCGCCGATCGGGAACGGGCTCACCGTCACCGTTGGGTTATTCAACAGCTACATCGGATACCAGTCGGTCTATGCGCTCGACAACCTGAACTACACACGAAGCTATATGGCAGACAACGCCCCGTACTTCATGTTCGGCGTGGCGGCCCAATACCCCGTCACTGACCGCCTGCAAGTCAGTCTGTATGCCATCAACGGGTACAACTACCTCTCCCATCCCAACGATCAGATGAGTTACGGCACGCAGGTCGCGTATCGATTGAGCAAGGGATGGACCGTTACGGAAAACCTTTATTATGGGCCGGACCAATCCAATGCCTCACTCCAGTTCTGGCGATTTTTTTCTGACAGTATCATTGAGTGGAAGCACGACCGGCTGACCCTCGCACTGGCCTACGACATCGGGACGGAGAATGCAGCCGAACAGCCAGGCCACCCACGCACCTTCTGGACGGCGGCAGCCTTCTATGCCAGATTGAACGTGTACGGTCCTTGGAGCATCGCCCTGCGGCCGGAGTTTTACTGGGACCGCAGCGGACGCATCTCGGGATCGGAACAATTCCTGAAGGCGATGACGACCACCTTGGAGTACAGGTGGGGCCACGCACGTCCCAACGCGGTGATCCGGTTGGAGCATCGGTACGACGAGTCCACCCAACCTGGGGGAGGGTTCTTCACACGAGGCGGACTCGCTCCAGGTGCAATCGGACTGGCCCGGGAACAGCATCTGCTTCTCATATCTCTGATCCTGGCCTTCCGCTCTTGAGGTCGCCTATCATTCCCGCACAACCAGTCCTCCACAGAATGTTGCTCGCAACTTCAGATGCCTCAGCTTTCGGTCACGGGGGCCGCACAGATCCTATGATCCCGCACTACAGCCAAACCGGAATCGGTGTCACGAGCGATCCTCACCACCTCGATCCTGAACACCCACTGCAAGCGCTATCAGACCGAAGGAGCACTGCCTACCATGGCTAAGGCGATCCACACTGCGGAACCGCGAGTCATTGTCACGCCCGACACCTGGTCTCCCTTTCAAATCCTGGCGATACGTCTCGGACTCGCCCTCTTCCTCTTCTGCCTGATCTTCCTCCTCCTCTGGCTGGATAGAGACGGCCTACAGGACCAGATCGACGGCCATGTCTCCTTCGCCGACGTGGTGTACTTCACCATGATCACGGTCACGACTGTGGGCTATGGTGACATCGTTCCCGTGTCGACGCGCGCTCGCTTATTGGACGCGTTGGTCGTCACTCCCGTTCGACTGGGAATCTGGTTTCTTTTTCTTGGCACCGCCTATCAGTTGATCATTCGGCAGTACATGGAGGGGTACCGCATGGCGAAACTTCACGCAACATTGAACCAACATCTCATCATCTGCGGATTCGGCCACACAGGGCAGTCGACGGTGCAGGAACTGCTGGCCCGCGGCGTACCGACCGATCAGATCTTGGTGATCGATCAAAAAGAGGAGCGAGTTCGTCTGGCCGGATCGATGGGTGTGGCGGCGTTTCAGGCCGACGCTGCGCAAGAAGACGTCTTAAAAGAGGCTGCGATTCACAAGGCGAAGGCGGTCATCATCACGGCTGGGCGTGACGATTCAAATGCACTGATGCTGCTGACTGCCAGACATTTGAACCCCACCGTTCGCATGGTGGTCAGTGCCAAGCAAGAAGAGAACGTCAAACTGTTCCGACAGGGCGGAGCCGACACGATTGTGTCGCCCGCGACCTTCGGCGGCTATATTTTAGCCGCTGCCGTCGATCACGGACACATGGTGGATTGCTTGAACGACCTGCTCACGGCAGGCGGGCAAATCCGCTTGATCGAACGCCCAGTTCGCGCCGATGAGATCGGCAAGACGCCGGAGGATCTGAGGCCGGAAGTATTGCTCCGACTCTACCGAGGAACGACCATGGTTTCGTGCTTCGAATTGGACCAAGCCGGCTGTTTGCAGCAGGACGATACGCTGTTACTCCTCGCGATGGCAGCGAAGCCTACACGGTAACCGGTCTACGTACGACCCACATCATCGATTTCGTTGTGGACAACCGAGACATCGCCGAAGTACGTCCAGGCCGGTAGTGGAAAGGCATCGAATTGGACGACGAAAGGGCCGAGGCGTACAAGTGATCGGTACGTTGTGGGCTTGAACGATGCGAGAACGACGCCGAAGGTCATTTTCAACGTCCTGACACCTGTTGTTCCGCGTGGTAAGAGCTGCGGACGAGCGGGCCCGATTCGACGTGACGGAATCCGATGGCGAGGCCTTCCTCTTTCAGGCCTGCGAATTCGTCGGGGTGGTAGAACCGCGCCACGGAGAGATGTTCCTTCGTCGGTTGCAGATACTGGCCGATGGTCATGATGTCGCATTCAACCGAACGCAGATCACGCATGACTTCGCGCGCCTCATCCGTCGTTTCGCCCATGCCGACGATTAATCCCGACTTGGTTGTCATGCCCATCTGCTTGGCCCGGCCCAGCAATTCAATCGATCGCTGATATTTCCCCTGCGGCCGGATCGAGGGGAACAAGCGCCGCACCGTTTCGATGTTGTGATTCAGAATGTCCGGCTTTTCGGCTGCGACCAGGGCAAGTGCGCCTTCATTGCCTTCAAAGTCCGGAATGAGCACTTCGATCGTGCAACTGGGAATCAATCGCCGGATGTGGCGGATGGTTTCGGCAAACACCGACGCGCCGCCATCGTCCAGTTCATCCCGGTTCACCGACGTAATCACGGCATGTCTCAAGTTGAGGGCCTGGACCGCTTCCGCCACGCGTAACGGCTCTTCGCGATCCACCTCATGCGGCCGACCGGTGGCGACCGAGCAGTAGTGACAGCGCCTCGTGCAGATGTCGCCGAGGATCAGAAAGGTCGCGGTGCGGGCGTTCCAACATTCCCACATGTTCGGACAACGCGCCTCTTCACAAATCGTGTGGAGGTTGAGCCGGTCCATGGTTTTGCGAATGTCGTGATAATCCGGACCGGTCTGAAGCTTCACCTTGAACCAGGACGGCAGTCGGCGGGATTGTGGAGCTGACGGCTGATTTCCATCAACAGTCGGCCGGGGGTCGATGTGAATGAAGCTCATGGTTTTACCACCGGAGCCACCAGTTCCTGCGGATGTTCCAACACACGTTTGAACTCTTTTAGAAACTGCGCACCCATCAATCCATCCAACGCCCGATGATCGCACGACAAGGTGACCTTCATCCGCCGCCCGGCGGTCACTGTTCCCTTCGTGACAATCGGTACATCCCGAATCGCACCCACGGCGATCGAAGCAGCCTGAGGCGGCATGAGCAGGGCAATGAAGTTGTCTACGTCGAACATGCCCAGATTGGAGATGGCAAAGGTCGCTCCCGTATATTCGTTCGGCTGCAGGCGCTTCTGCCTGGCCCGTTCGATCAGCGCCTTGGCTTCTACCGAAATCTCGGCCAGCGTTTTCGCCCCGCAGTCTCGAACCACCGGCGTAATCAAACCATCCTCCATGCCGACGGCCACCCCGATATCGATCTGCTCGAACCGTCTGATCGCGTCGCCGGCAAAGGAGACGTTGATCTCCGGATGCCGACGCAACGCCAGCGCCGATGCTTTGATGAGCAGATCGGTGATGGACGGATGGGTCTGACGGCTCTGCTTGAATTGATCGCGGACCCGCTCCGCCTGCTCCATGTCGATTTCGACGGTCAGATAAAAATGGGGGACCGGCGCCTTGCTCTGCACCGTCGCCCTGGCGATGGCTTTTCGCATCTGGCTCA
>Ga0208939_1003234_pt1 | contig 10912 bp, 9 predicted proteins | sample AD_STIC12_MetaG_FD_184437 | JGI IMG/M metagenome (GOLD analysis project Ga0208939, IMG submission 184437) | Active sludge microbial communities of municipal wastewater-treating anaerobic digesters from USA - AD_STIC12_MetaG (SPAdes) (version 2) | ecosystem: Engineered > Bioreactor > Anaerobic >...
ATCTGAAAGCCGCTATAGGCCCCGCTCCGTCGGAGTATAGCTCAGCCTGGTAGAGCGCTTGCTTCGGGAGCAAGAGGTCGTTGGTTCGAATCCAGCTACTCCGACCAGGAACGCTCCCACCCAGAAACGAAGGTTGACCGGGGCCGGTTTCGCCGCCCCGTTTTTGCCGTTAAGTCTTGTCCGCCGGGTATTTTCCGGCCCGGAGACGACGGTATGAGAACCTTCCTTCTGACCTTCCTTGGCGGCCTGGCCGCCCTGGTCGTGTTCTTTGTTCTGATTCCGCTTGTCCTGATCATGTCGTTCGTCCCGTCGGGCGAGCCGCCGCGGGTGCGCAATGCCGTTCTGGAAATAGACCTGCGCGAAGGCTCCGTCGACCAGCCTGCCGCCGACGCCCTCAATTCGATCTTTTCCGGCACGTCCTTTGTCGAAACCCTCCTCCGACTGAACGCGGCGGCGGATGATCCGGATATCAAGGGCGTCTTCGTCCGCGCCGCCGAGATGAACCTCGGCTCCTCACGCGCCGAAGAGCTGCGCAGCGCCTTCCTCCGCCTGCGCGCCAAGGACAAGTTCATTATCGCCCACAGCCAGGGCTTCCTGGCGTCCGGCCCCTCGGCCTACCGCGCCATTTCCGCCGCCAACGAGATCTGGCTCCAGCCGGGCACGACGTTCGAGGCGCCGGGCATCACCTTCGAAACCATGTTCCTTGGCGGCGCGATGGAGAAACTGAAGGTCTCCGCCGAGATCGAGCAGTTCTATGAATTCAAGGGCGCCGCCGAAATCTACAAGGCGAAGGGCTACTCCGCGCCGAACGCCACCGCGATGACCGCGCTGGCCACCAGCGTCTGGACCCATTCGCTTGCCGACATCGCAGCCGACCGCAAGATCGACCCCGCGATACTTCGCGCGCTGATGGAGGCCAGCCCCTATCAGGCCCAGCAAGCTGTCGACCTCAAACTCGTCGATCGCCTCGGCTATCCCGAAGAAGCAGCCAGCGCGGCGGAGAAACTTGCCGGCGGAAAACTGCTGCCGATAGACGAATATCACCCTGCCTATGGCAACGGGAAAGCCGTGATCGCCATCGTCGGCGGCGAAGGCGACATCGTGACGGGCGGCGGCGGCCCGGTGGACGTGCTGTCGCTCGGCACGCCGGTCTTCGCATCAGACCGCGTGGCCAAGCAGCTGCTTGATGTTGCGGCCGATGATTCCGTCAACGCCGTCGTCTTCCGTATCGACAGCGGCGGCGGCTCGGCCACCGCATCCGACCAGATCTGGAGCGCGGTCAAGAAGGTCCAAGCGTCCGGCAAGAAGGTTGTCGTGTCGATGGGCTCGATGGCGGCTTCCGGCGGCTATTATTCGGCGGCCAGTGCTGACGCGATCATCGCCAGCCGCTCCACCATCACTGGCTCGATCGGCGTCTTCGGCGGAAAATTCGCGATCGCGGACGGGTTGCGCCAGTTCGGCATCAATCCGGATTCGGTGAGCGTCGGCGGCGAGTACACCTCCGCCTATTCCACGGAAAAGCTCACGCCTACCCAGCGCACGCGCCTGCTCGAAGGCCTGCAGGCCACCTATGACCGCTTCACCGGCATTGTGGCGGAAGGCCGCAAGCTACCGCTGCAGAAGGTGCAGGAGATCGCGCGCGGCCGCGTCTGGTCAGGTGAAGACGCGCAGAAGATCGGCCTCGTCGACAAGACCGGCGACCTCATCGCCGCGATCGAGGAAGCCCGCACGCTTGCAGGCTTCAAGCCCGAAGACGGAATGGACATCCGGATGAACATCCATCGCTCCTCGCCCTTCGACCTGCTCACCAGCTCGATGATGCAGACGAACGCAGGCGGCGCTTCCGAATTCCAGATCGCAAGGGCGCTCGGCGGTATCATCGGTGACCAGCGCGCCATGACCGTCATCCAGCAGCTTCGCCATATCGCTCAGCCGAACACTGGCGCAAGCGCATGGTCGCCGCCCGTGATGGAGCGCTAGCAGCCGGTATCAACCCGCAGGCCGGTAGTGGGCGGCCAATGTAAGCGGGCCATCCGCTATCACACGCCCCTCTTCCACCAGCTGGATCACGTGCGCCAACACGGAATGCGCCGCCGGCGCATGCAGCCGCTTGTCGACGTCCTTGTAGATCACCTTCACCATGTCGGGGATCAGCGTATCGCCTGCCCGTATCCGCTCCAGGATCGCCGCTTCCCGCGCGCGCCTGTGCGTCGCGTAAGCATCGATGAACGGCGCGACGTCGGTCACAGGCGGCCCATGCGTCGGCCACAGCGTTGAGAATCCGCGCGCCCTGATCTTGTCCAGACTGGCGAAGTACTGCCGCATATTCCCGTCAGGCGGAGAGATCACGGTCGTCGACCACCCCATGATGTGGTCGCCTGAAAACAGCGCGGCTTCTTCCTTCAGCGCATAGCAGACATGGTTCGACATATGCCCGGGCGTGGTGATCGCCTCCAGCGTCCAGTCTGGCCCGCTGAACACATCACCATCATTCACCAGAACATCCGGCTTGAACCCTGCCTCGCCGTCTTCATCCAGCGAGACCTCGACGTGCGCCACGTTGGGATCAGGCCTGCCATAGACCTTGCACCCCGCCCACGTCGCCAGCGGATGCGCCAGCGGCGAATGATCGAGGTGCGTGTGCGTCGTGAAAACGTGCGTGATCCGCTCACCGGCCACCGCCGCCTTGATCGCCTCGAAGTGTGCATCGATCACAGGGCCCGGGTCGATCACGGCGACTTCGCCTTTGCCGACGATGTAAACACCGGTGCCCAGAAACGTGAACGGCCCCGGGTTCTCCGCGATCACGCGACGTATGCGCGGGGAAACGCGCGCGACCTCGCCATACTTGAACGTGAGATCGCGAACGAAGGGGATACCAGCCACGATTACTTCGCTCCGAGCTGCTTCAGCAGTCCCGCCGCCGGGGCCAGATTGTAACCCGCATTCTCCGCCGCCCCGATAATCGCATCGGTGGGAGCGCCCTCGCCTGCCTGCGCGAAAGCCCATGCTGTTACCGATCGCGTGCCCGACCGGCAGAAGGCCAGCGTCCGGCCCTTGGCCTGCATAACAGCTTTCACCGCATCCGCCGTCGGCTGGCCGACGAACGGGGCGTGAACATAGGTCATGCCTGCAGCCTTCGCGGCTGCTTCCGCCTCGGCAGAGCCGGGCTGGCCGGGCGCCTCGCCATCCGGGCGATTGTTGATGACATGCGTGAAGCCCATGGCGGCCAACCCGGCGAATTCGTCCAGCTCGATCTGCGGCGCCACTGAAAAACTGCCGGTAACGTCCCGTATGTCAGCCATGTCCACTCCCTGAGCCCGGTCAGCCGCGACTAATTTGCCTTCTTGCGCGCCGGGCTGCTATGCGCCTCATATAAGCCCGCTGTTGCGGAGGACGTAACCCCTGACGCCTGATCAGTCTCGTTCGTCCGCCCGATCCTCATCGGCTGTTGCCCGCCTGTTGTCCCGGATTCCGTGGGCCTACACCGGCCGTCGCGTGCTTGCGGCCATCCCCACCATGCTGGCCATCATCACCGTGGCCTTTTTCATGATGCGGGCCGCCCCCGGCAACCCGTACTCGACCGAGCGCAAGCTCACCCCCGCCGTGGAAGCCAACCTCAAGGCCCAGCTCGGCCTCGATAAGCCGCTGGCAGACCAGTATCTCGAATATGTCGGCAAGGTCGTGCGCGGCGATCTCGGCCCCTCCATGCAGATACACGACAAGTCGGTGTCCGAACTGCTGGGCGAAGGCCTTCCGGTTTCGCTGACCATTGGCGGGCTGGCGATCACGATAGGCCTGTTCTTCGGCGTCATGCTGGGCGTGCTCGCCGCCATGCGACAGAACTCTGCGATCGACTATTCGGCGATGAGTGTCGCCATGATCGGGATATCCATCCCCACCTTCGTCACCGGCCCATTGCTCTCACTGATTTTTGGCGTCTGGCTGCACTGGTTCGCGGCTGGCGGCCTCGATCTGGGCCGGATGAATTTCTACAACACCTTCCTGCCCGTGCTGACGCTAGCCCTGCCGCAGATCGCCATCATCTCGCGCCTGATGCGCGCCTCGATGATCGAGGTCCTCCGCTCCAACAGCATACGCACGGCCAGAGCCAAAGGCCTCAGCGAGTTCCGCATCATGGTGCGCCACGCCCTGCCATCCGCTATCCTGCCCGTGGTCAGCTATCTCGGTCCCGCCATCGTCGGCGTCATCACCGGCTCCGTCGTCATCGAAAGCGTCTTCGGTCTGCCCGGCGTCGGTTCGTCGTTCATCGAAGGCGCCGTTACCCGCGACTACACCCGCGTCATGGGCGCGGTGATCCTCTATGGCGGCCTGATCATCGTACTCAACCTGATCGCCGACATCCTCTACGCCATCCTCGATCCGAAGGTGCGGTTCGAATGATCATGACCGCCGCCCCCGGCCAAAACGCCGAACTGCTCAACAAGGCCGCCGTCAAAGGTCGCTCCCTATGGGACGACTCACGCCGCCGCCTGCTCGCCAACAAGGCCGCCATGGCCGGCATCATCGTGCTGGCGCTGCTCACGCTCATCGCCGTCATCGGCCCGTTCGTCTGGCCGCACCCGTTCGACATGCAGTACCAGGATCGTCTGCGCATCGGCCCGACGCTTGAAAACATGCATTGGCTGGGCACCGACATCTACGGTCGCGACATGGTCGCCCGCGTCATCACCGGGCTGCAGATCTCGCTCGCCGTAGGCTTCATCGCCACCATGGTCAGCCTCGTCATCGGCGTCGCCTGGGGCGCAATCGCGGGCTTTGCCGGCGGCCGCGTCGATCAGTTCATGATGCGCATCGTCGACGTACTCTATGCCGTCCCCTTCATCTTCTTCGTTATCCTAGTCACCGTCGTCTTCGGCCGCTCGATCTTCCTGATCTTCCTCGCCATCGGCGCCGTCGAATGGATGACCATGGCGCGCATCGTTCGCGGCCAGACGCTCGCCCTGAAGCAGAAAGAATTTGTTGAGGCCGCCCGCGCTGCTGGCGTGAAGCCCATGGGGCTGATCGTCCGCCACATCCTGCCCAACCTGCTCGGCCCCGTGGCGGTCTATGTCACGCTCACCATGCCGGTGGTGATCCTGCAGGAGAGCTTCCTCTCCTTCATCGGCCTCGGCGTGAACGAGCCGCTGACTTCGCTCGGCCGCCTCATCTCCGAGGGCCAGCGCGAATTCTCCTATCCGTGGATGCTGATGGTCCCCGCCGTCACGATGGTCATCACGCTGTTCTCGCTGAACTTCATCGGTGACGGCCTGCGCGACGCCTTCGACCCGAAGGACCGCTAGCCCTATTTTATACGCTTCACCCGGATCGAGCCGCCGCCATTCACCTGCATCAGGAAGCTGCCACCCATGGCCTTGCGGATCTCCGCAGTCCACGGGCCCTTGTTATAGCTGCCGAGTTGCTTGTTCTCCGCCTGCGCCCAGACCTGCCCGTTCTCCATCGTGAAGGTCACTAGGCCGTCTGCCGCCCGCGACACCGAGCTGACCTGAAGCTTCACCCTGTCTGGCTCCGCAGCGGGCTTAACCGCCGATGCAGCCGCCACCGCCCCTACTGGCGCCGTCAGCGCCGACTGCTTCACCTCGGTCGCGCCGAACTGCGCCTCGCTGATCTGCTTCAACTCAGGCACCAGCGCGTCGAAGCAGGCATGCCGCTGCGCTGCATCCGTAATGTTCGCGCACCCAATCAGCTTCCCCTGCAACGCGCCCTGGGCAAGCGCCGGCGCCGTCATTACGGGAAGAAGCGCCACGAAGATGAACACACGCATGGGCTTGTCCTGCTCAACAAAGTGTCAGGCCGCGCAAAGGCCTTTCAATGCACTATACTCTAAAGCTAGTTTCCTGCGAGACAAAGGCGCATGGCTGGTGTGCAGGTCTGGCCGCACACGCAGCACGCGATTGAAGGAGTTACGGAATGGGTTCGAAATCCCGGTTTCTCACCGGCGCGCTGGCGGCTGTGTTGCTGCTGGCGGCCTGTGGCGGCGAGTCCAGCGACGGCGTTGACCGTATGCGCCGCGGCATCGGCGCAGACCCGAAATCGCTCGACCCGCAGCTCGTCGAAGGAACCTGGGCCAACGACATCATCGGCGACATGTTCACCGGCCTCTTCACCGAGGATGAAGCCTCCAAGCCCGTCCCCGGCGTCGCCGAAAGCTGGACCGTTTCCGACGACCAGAAGACCTGGACGTTCAAGCTCAAGCCATCGAACTGGTCCGACGGAGAACCCGTCACGGCAGACGATTTCGTCTTCGCGTTCCAGCGCCTGTTCGATCCCAAGACAGTGGGCGTCGCCTATGCCTCGATCCAGTTCGGCATCAAGAACGGTCGCGCAGTCAACGAAGGCACGTTGCCGGTTGATCAGGTCGGCGTGAAAGCCATCGACGACCTCACCCTCGAAATCCAGCTCGAATACCCGATGCCCTACCTGCCGGGCGTCCTCAAACACTACACCGCCTTCCCGCTGCCGCGTCATGCCATCGAGAAATTCGGCGGCGACTGGACCAAGCCGGAAAACATCGTCGTCAACGGCGCCTACAAGGTCGCCGAATGGCGCAAGGGCGATTTCCTCCGCTCCGTGAAGAACGAGAAATGGGATGGCGCTGACAAGCTCTGCTTCTCCGAAGTCGTCTATTTCCCCGTCTCGAACCACGACCAGATGGTCCGCCGCGCCATGGCCGGCGAGATCGACATGAACAACTCCTTCCCCACCGGACAGCTTGAAGAAACCAGGAAGAACCTGCCCGGCTGGCCTCGCATCTCCCCGATGATGGCGACCACCTATGTCGTCACCAACACGAAGAAAGAGCCCTTCACTGAATCTCGCGTCCGCAAGGCGCTCGGCATGGCGATGGATCGCGAATACATCACCGACCAGATCCTGCGCGGCGGCCAGATCCCGTCCTACAACTTCGTGCCGCTCGGCATGAACGACTACACGCCTGCTGAATTCAGCTGGAAATCGATGCCGCGTCCCGAGCGCCTGAAGGAAGCCGCCAAGCTCCTGCAGGAAGCCGGCTACGGCCCGAACAAGCCGATCAAGTTCGAATACCTCTACCGCTCGACCGGCGACAATCCGCGCATCGCGCCGGTCATCCAGCAGAACTTCAAGGACATCGCTCCGTGGGTGCAAGCTGAAATCCGCCAGGTCGAAACGCAGGCGCTCTACGACGCGCTCAAAACCAAGAACTACGAGATCGCAGACACCGGCTGGGTCGCCGACTTCAACGATCCGTACAACTTCCTCTACCTGCTCGACAGCCGCACAGGCCCGATGAACTACGGCGCCTACACCAACCCGGCCTACGACGCCCTGCTCGACCAGTCGGCGCTCGAAACCGATCCGGCCAAGCGCTCGGCCATCCTGAAACAGGCTGAACAGCTGATGCTGGAAGACGCCGCCGTCCTGCCGATGCTCACCCGCGTCACGCAGGATATCGTCTCTCCGAAGATCACCGGCTATGCCGACAACGCCGAAGACATCCACCGCACGCGTTACATGTGCCGGGTGAAGTAGGCATCGGTTACTCGGGCCGGTTCATGCCGGCCCGAGGTCACCTCAAACCCACCGATTGTAATCCCGGCCGCAGCGGAGCGGAGAGCCGGGAACTATTGATCCAATGTCGTACTCGCACAATGGATCCCGGATAGCGCTACGCACTTCCGGGATGACAAGCCGTGATTGAAACTTCACCCGAGCACGCAACTCCAGCGCCGCCTACCGCAGCTCCAGCGCGATCTCGTCGATCAGCTGCTTAACTTGCGTGGCGCCCTCGCCCATGTCGCGATCGTTGGTGCGGCTGGTTGAGCGCACGTCGATGCGAGAGCCCGTTCCGTCCGGCGTCACTCGCACCGCGATATCGTACACGAGGTCATACCAGGGCGTGTGATAGACCGCCTCCATCATGCCCTCCGGCGGGCTTTCCAGCATGACGTCCCAGCCCATACGGCGCGCAGCGTTCGCAGCGGCCAGCGTGGCTTCCGGCGGAGCCTGCTTCACTTTCAATGGCTCGATGTCGATGTAGAACCTCGACTGCGCCTCGGCGAAGCTCAGGCCCGACCAGTCGCCATTGCCTTCCGGCACGACCGCATCGTCGCGCACGCGGATAGATCCCGCGTGCTCGCGCTCGCGCAGCGCCTTCTCGGTGAAGGCCACCGGCAGCGTCCAGTCCGTCTGCACATCGTTGATTGGCGGCAGCTGCTCTTTCATCTTCGACTGCGCGTACAGCGTGCCGCTGCCCATGCCCGCCGCCATCATCAGAAGAATGCCAACGATCGCGCCGCGATGTACGCGCCCGGCCACCGACATGATGAGGCCGATCAGGCCGACAATCACCGCCGCGAGCAGCACATACATGGCCACGTTGGTCATGCTGAACCGACCGAAGTCCCGGTCAATCAACCCCATGCGAAACAGGGCAGGTCCCGAGACGATCAGCAGGATGCCTACGACGAATAGAAGAACGCCGAGCGCAAGAACGCGGACGCGCCACGACTTGCCCCGGCGTTCCCCCGTAGCCTCGCTCATTCAGCCGCCTGGATCGACGGCAGCTTGTGGTCCTTGAACGTCGCACGCAGCGCGAGCTTGTTGATCTTGCCGGTTGCGCCCAGCGGGATCTTGTCGGTGAACACCACGTCGTCCGGCATCCACCACTTCGCGATCTTGCCGTTCAGGTAGTTCAGCAGGTCTTCGCGCGAAGCCGATTGTCCCGGCTTCAGCTCGATGATCAGCAGCGGACGCTCATCCCACTTCGGATGCGGCAGGCCGATGGCTGCCGCGTTCGCCACGGCCGGGTGGCCAACCGCGAAGTTCTCGATGTCGATCGACGAGATCCACTCCCCGCCGGACTTGATGACGTCCTTCGCGCGGTCGGTGATCTGCATGTAGCCAAGCTCGTCGATGTTCGCGACGTCGCCCGTGTCGAAGAAGCCTTCCTTGTCGAGAATCTCGCCGCCGGCATTCTTGAAGTAGGCTTTGGAAATGGCCGGTCCACGCACGACCAGACGTCCCGCAGACTTGCCATCGTGCGGCAGTTCCTTGCCCTCGTCGTCGATGATCTTCATCTCGACGCCGAACGGCGGACGGCCCTGCTTCAGCTTGTACTTGATGATGGTGTCGTGGTCCTGCTCGAGAACACCAGCCGTCATGGAGCCAAGCGAACCCAGCGGGCTCATCTCGGTCATGCCCCAGGCATGCACCACTTCGACCTGATAGTTCTCTTCGAACGCGCGCAGGATGCGCTCGGGCACAGCCGAACCGCCGATCACGACGCGATTGAGGTGCGGCAGCTTCTTGTTGGTGGACTCAAGATACTGCAGCAGCATCAGCCAGACGGTCGGCACAGCCGCCGTGAACGTGACCTTCTCGTTCTCCAGCAGCTCATAGATCGACTCGCCGTCCATCTTCGCGCCGGGCAGAACCAGCTTCGAGCCGGTCGCCGGGCCGGAGAAGGCAAGGCCCCATGCGTTGGCGTGGAACATCGGCACCACCGGCAGCGTCGTGTCGGCCGCGCCGATCCCGATCGCATCCTTCTGCAGGCCGATCATCGTGTGCATGACGTTGGAGCGGTGCGAGTACAGCACGCCCTTCGGATCGCCCGTCGTGCCCGACGTGTAGCAGAGGCCGCACGCCGTCTCTTCCGGGAAGTCGCCCCACACAACGTCGGTCGACTGGCCGCCAATGTATTCCTCATACGTGCGCAGGTTCGCGATACCGGACTGCGGCTTGTGCGCCGCATCTGTCAGCACGATCCAATGCTTGACGCTCGGCACCTTGTCCTTGATCGCCTCGATGATCGGCTGGAACGTGATGTCGTAGAAGACGTGCGTGTCTTCGGCGTGGTTGATGATCCAGGCGATCTGTTCCGGGAACAGGCGCGGGTTCAGCGTGTGCAGGACGGCGCCGATGCACATCGTGCCATACCAGGTCTCGATATGGCGCTGCGTGTTCCAGGCCAGCGTGGCGATCCGGTCACCCTTCTGAACGCCGTCGGCCAGAAGCGCGTTCGAGCACTTGCGGGCGCGCCAGTAGAGCTCCGAATAATTCGAACGAACGATCGGGCCTTCGACCGAACGCGTCACAACTTCGCGCGAGCCGTGGTTGATATGAGCGTGCTCGATCACCTTGTTGACGGTGAACTTCCAGTCTTGCATCTGGCCCGGCATCCAGCCGCGCTGGATCGACGAAGCAGCGGCAGGCGCAGCAGAAGCAACCCCGGGCGCAACCGGCTTGGCCGCCGCCTGAACGGGGGCCGGGGTGGGCGCGGGCGCCGCTGCCTTGGTTTCCTGCTTGCCCTTGCCAAATCCAAACACCATCGACCGCCTCCCGTTCGCGCTTCAGTTGCGCTATTGGCGACAGTTCTAGACGCCGTCACGTGCGGCGGCAATTCTTTCAAGGTTCAGAAACATGAGAGCAGCGTTTGTAATGCCGGTTCTCACTGGGTTTTTTGTCGCAACCGGCTGCGGCGAACCGGCCGACCCCACCGCCTCCGCCTCAACCGAGGCGCCCGCCGCCAGCCCAGCTCCAACCACCCTTTCGCCCGCCCTACCAGCGACCGCCTCCTCGGGCGCCGCGCTCTCCGCCCGGCTTGACTGCGTGCGGCAATCCGGCGGCGTCCTGCTCATCGGCCATCGCGGCGGCCCCACCCGCGACTACCCCGAAAACGCCATCGAAACCTTCGCCCGCACCTACGCTGCCGGCACCAGAGTGCTGGAAGTCGACATCGCAGAAACCAAGGACGGCAAGCTCGTCCTGATGCACGACGACGACCTCAACCGCACCACCACCGGCACGGGCCTCGTCATCGATCACACGCTCAAGGATATCCAGTCGCTCAAGCTCGAAACCGGCACGAAGCTAACCACCTTCAGCCCGCCCACGCTTGAGGCCGCGCTGGAAT
>Ga0208939_1003246_pt1 | contig 10876 bp, 9 predicted proteins | sample AD_STIC12_MetaG_FD_184437 | JGI IMG/M metagenome (GOLD analysis project Ga0208939, IMG submission 184437) | Active sludge microbial communities of municipal wastewater-treating anaerobic digesters from USA - AD_STIC12_MetaG (SPAdes) (version 2) | ecosystem: Engineered > Bioreactor > Anaerobic >...
GGCCGGAATATCATCCGTCGCCTTGAACATCAGGTGCTCGAGAAAGTGGGCGAGCCCCGACTTGCCCTTCACCTCATCCGCAGACCCGACGCGGTACCACAGCATGTGCGTCACGACAGGCGCACGATGATCCGGCAACACCACAGCCGTCAGGCCATTGGCGAGCGTGAATGTCTCAGGTTTCCAATTATCGTCAGTCTGCGCCGAGGCCGGCAAGGCGATCAGCGCAGCCATGGTCGTAACCATGGCCGCGATGCAGCGCTTAACGCGCAACGCCGCCGCCAGCCTCGTCAGGATCAAAGCCCCGGAAGCTTGCTGGTGTGCTTCGGCTGGATGATGACCTTGCCGCCGCCGGTCACGTCCTTGAGCGCTTCCTGCTCAACGCGAAGACGTTCGGCTTCAGCAGCCGGATCAATCACCGGATCCTTGGGATCGGCCTTGCCGAAGTTCAGGATCGTATCTGCGAAGCTACGGTTCTTGCGAACGATCTGCGCGTTATCGTAGTCCACTGCGCTGCGAACCTGACGGTCAACCGCGTCGCCGCCCGCTGCCTTGATGAAAGCTTTCTCGCCTTCGCTGGCGCCCTGGCCGACATCCAGACCGAACACGGCCACGCGCGCCTGGCTCTCGGTCGAAAGCTCCTGCGGGCGGGACGAACCCGGCGTCGGCGGACGCAGGTTGTACTCCGGCGGAACCGTCAGCGGCGCCTTGCGCACCACGCGGAATTCGTCGGGCGTGCTCATCGAGCTGCACGCGGTCGCGCCCGTGGCGGCGATGGCTGCAAAGCCCAGCAATACGATACGCTTCACGTAAATCTCCTGTGCGGCAGCTGCCGACTCCCGGTTCTTCTACCCTGCCCGTTTGCGTCCGGCCAGAAGCTGATCCAGCAGCAATGCGGCAGCCCCAAGGCTGATGCAGGCGTCAGCTACGTTGAAAATCCACGGAAATCCAACCTTCCAGCCGCCAATCACCATCCCGAACCACGGGCCCGAGAAGTCGATGAAGTCGACCACGGCCCCAAAACGCGCCCGGTCGATCAGGTTGCCCACAGCCCCGCCGATCACCAGCGACAGCGCCAGCGCCGTCATCCGGCGCTCTGCCCGCAGCAACCAGACCGTAAACCCGAAGGCAATCGCGCCGATCAGCACGAACAACCCCCAACGGGCGAGTCCCTCGGCCTGCATGACGCCGAAGCTGACGCCCCGGTTCCAGGTCATTGAGAAGTCGAACAGCGGCGAAACCTCAATCTGCCCGCACATGCGGTTTTCCTGCAGGCAGCCCAGCGCATTGAACGCCGGCGTTGCCAGAACCCAGGCCTTGCTCAGCTGGTCGAGCACGATCATCCCGAGGATGAGCGGGATGCCCCAGCGCCATTCCCGGGTCATCTTCTCACGCGAGAGCCAGTCCATCGTAACGGCCATGATTATTCCTTAGAGACCACGGTACTCACGCACCGCCGCAGCATCCCGCGGCGTGATATCCGGAAACTCCGGATCGGCGCTCGACGGGGCGAAGTATTTCCACGACCGCGCGCACTTCTTCCAGTCGTCCGGAACACGAACGCTGGTAACATTCACAGTCGAAGCATCCCCGCCCGCGAGGCTCAGCCTTGCGTCGGAAGTGATGAAGATTTCCGCCGCATCCTCGCCAGCGAACGCATCCAGATCGGCTTTGCCGCCAACCTTCACGTCCACGGATGCTTCGAGCGACGAACCAATCCGCTTTTCGCGGCGCTCGACTTCAAGCGCTTCGGTCACGAACTTGCGGACGCGGAACACTGCTTCCCACTTCGCCGCAACGCCAGCATCGAGCCAGCCATCCGGCGTCTTCGGAAACTGCTGCAGGTGAACGGACGGCTTGCCAGGATGCCGTTGCTCCCATGCCTCCTCGCAGGTGTAGACCATCACCGGCGCAAACCAGATCGTCAGGCGAGTGAACACCTCGTCCATCACCGTTCGGCATGCACGCCGGCGCAGCGATGATGGCGCGTCGCAATACAAGCTGTCCTTGCGGATGTCGAAATACACCGCCGAAAGGTCGACGACGCAGAAATTCACCAGCGCGTGGAAAGCCACCTTGAAGTCGAACGCAGCGCAGGCGTCTGTGACGACCTTGTCCAGTTCGGCCAGGCGATGCAGCACCCACCGCTCCAACCCCGGCATATCCGTCAGCTCAACGCGCTCCTTGTCGTCAAACCCATCGAGCGCGCCCAGCAGGTAACGCATCGTGTTGCGCAGCTTGCGATAGATATCGCTGTTCGCGTTGAACAGGTTCCAGCCAAAGCTCGGATCGTCGGCATAATCCGAAGAGGCAACCCAGATCCGCAGGATATCCGCCCCGAACTTGTCGCAGACTTCCATCGGCGAGATCACGTTGCCGAGCGACTTCGACATTTTCTCGCCGTCCTCGGCCTGAACAAAGCCGTGCGTGACGATGCCATCATACGGCGCCCGCCCGCGCGTCGCGCAGCTCTCAAGCAACGAAGACTGGAACCAGCCGCGATGCTGATCCGATCCCTCAAGATAGATATCCGCCGGCCATTTCAGTCCGCGATCCTCAAGCGTGAACGCATGCGTCGTCCCTGAGTCAAACCACACGTCGAGAATGTCATTGATCTTCTCGTACTTCGCCGGATCGCGCCCGCCGAGGAAGCTGGCAGCGTCGCCGCCAAACCACGCGTCCGCGCCGCTCTTCTCGACCGCCGCCACGATCCGCTCGTTCACCGCCGGATCGTTCAGGATCTCGCCCGTCTCCCGATCAACGAACAGCGTCAGCGGAACGCCCCACGCGCGCTGGCGCGAGATCAGCCAGTCCGGCCGCTCCGCTACCATCGAACGCAGCCGCTCCCGCCCACGCTCCGGCGTGAACACCGTCGCATCGATCGCCGCCAGCGACAGCTCGCGCAGCGTCTTGCCTTCCTGTCCTTTGAAGTGGTTCAGCGGCCGGTCCATCGCGATGAACCATTGCGGCGTGCCCCGACGAATGACCGGCGCCTTCGACCGCCACGAGTGCGCATCGCGCAGCGTGGTCACACCCCGGGCCAGCAAAGCGCCGGCCTCGATCAGCTTGTCCATCACGGCCTTGTTCGCCGGCCCATCCTGCCCGCGCTTCTTGCCGTCGATCGTGATGATCTCGAGCCCCTCGAAACCGGGGCAGACATTCGTATATCGCCCGAACTCGTCCACTGTGTTCGGAATGGTGACGTCGATCCCGCGCGCCGCCAGCGCCTTCGCATTCGCCATCCAGACTTCGTAGTCGTCCTCACCATGGCTCGGCGCCGTATGCACAAAGCCCGTGCCCGTATCGTCGCTCACATGCGACCCTGCGAGCATCGGCACATCATACGAATAGCCCGACGCACTCAGCGGATGCGCCAGCGTCATCGCCTGCAGCTGCGCAGCACTGACATCGCCAACGCGCTTCCAACTATCGGCCTTTGCCGCTTTCATCACGCTCTCGGCCAGCTTGTCCGCGAGGATCAGCCGATCACCCGGCTTGATCCACGGCTCAAACGCCAGACCCTGCTCAAGACTCTCGCATTCATAGACGCCGTAAGCGATCTCGGGATTGAACGACACCGCGCGGTTCGCCGGGATCGTCCAGGGCGTCGTCGTCCAGATGACGACGCTCGCGCCTTCAACGCCGCCAGCCTTCGCCGCAAACTTCACCCAGATCATCGACGCCTTGCGATCAGCGTATTCGATCTCCGCTTCCGCCAGCGCCGTCTGCTCCACCGGGCTCCACATCACGGGCTTCGCGCCGCGCTTCAGCTGTCCGCTCATCGCGACCTTCAGGAATTCCTTCACCGTCGCGGCTTCCGAAGGATACGCCATCGTCAGGTAGGGATTGTTCCAGTTCCCCGCACCGCCCAGCCGCTTGAACTCGGTGCGCTGGATGTCGATCCACTTCTGAGCATACGCGCGGCATGAAGCGCGGAATTCCGCCATCGGCACATCGCGCTTCTGCTTGCCCGCCGCGCGGAATTCCTCCTCCACCTTCCACTCGATCGGAAGGCCATGGCAGTCCCAGCCCGGAATGTAGTCGGCGTCGAACCCGGTCATCTGCCGCGTGCGCACGACCAGATCCTTCAGGATCTTGTTCATCGCCGTGCCGATATGGATGTGCCCGTTCGCATAGGGCGGGCCGTCATGCAGCATGAAGGCCTTCGCCCCCCGCGCCTTCGCATCCGCGCGCAGCTTTTCGTAAAGGCCCTCGGCCTCCCATTTCGCCAGCCGCGCCGGCTCCTGTTGCGGAAGCCCCCCGCGCATGGGGAATTCGGTCTTCGGAAGGAACAGCGTGTCCTTGTAAGGGTTCGCCGTCTCGTCTTTTTCAGGTTTGCTCATGATGGGCGTCGCTTTGAACTGATGGGCCAAGAACTGTGGGCCAGTGGGCGGATACGACTTTCCCGGCGGTAGACGCTAGCTAGCGCCCGCCGGGCCCATAATTCGAAGGCTCGCAACCCGTTTCATGCTGAGGCTCATAGCAGCGGCGGCCTCGCCCCGGCAAGGACGGCCCGCGCATCGGCCACATCCTGCTTCATCGCGACAACCAGCTCGTCCAGCTCCGCAAACCGGGCCTCCGGCCGCAGGAACTTCACGAACGCCGCATGCAGCCGCTTCCCGTAAAGATCGCCATCAAAGTCGAACACCATCACTTCCAGCAGCGCATCCCGCTCGCCCGTGGTCGGCGTCCGCCCGAAATTCGCGACCCCCGGGCGCCAGGACGTCTCCCCGTCCTCCCGCGCCCAGACCGCATAGATCCCGTGCGCCGGATGCACGATTTCGCCCAGCTGCATGTTGGCCGTCGGAAAGCCCAGCGTCCGCCCGCGCTTCTCGCCATGCTCGACGATCCCGTCGAAAACCCACGGCCCGCCCAGCGCCTCAGCCGCCGCCGCCATGTCGCCCCGCTCGATCGCCTCGCGCACCCGCGACGACGACACCTTCACGCCGTCGCCTTTGACTTCGGCGACGATCTTCACCTCGAAGCCAAGCTCCGCCCCGATCCGCTTCAGCCCGTCGACATCCCCCATCCGCCCCTTGCCGAAGCGAAAGTCGAACCCGACGCTAACCGACGTTGCGCCAATCTCATCCACGATCACGCGCTGGCAGAATTCGCGATCTGTCATCGCCGCCATCACGGCATCGAACCGCAGCAGGTGAACCTCGGCCACGCCCAGTGCATCCAGCGCAATCTCGCGCCGCCGCGACGTCATCAATCTGAAAGGCGGCGCATCCGGCTGGAAAAACCTGCGCGGCGGCGGCTCGAACGTTGCGACGCCCAGCTTCACGCCCAACCGGCTCGCGGCCTCGCGCGCACTCTCGATCACCGCGCGATGTCCTGCGTGCAGCCCGTCGAAATTGCCAAGCGCGATTGCTGGGCCTTTAGCCAAGTTACTCGGCCTTGCCGGACGGCACCATCACAAGGGCATCGCCCTTCATGCAGATCTTGCCGTCAACCTCGCCCTTCACGCCCAGGCGCACGCGATGGCCGCGCTCGATCATCTCGATCACCTCGGCCGTCGACACCACCGTGTCGCCGATCCGGACCGGCCGCACGAATTTCAGGTTCAGCTCCATGAACACCGCGCCCGGCCCCGGCAGGTCATTGCCCAGGATCGCCGAGATGTAAGACGCCGACAGCGCGCCATGCGCGATCCGTCCCTTGAACTGGGTGGTCTTGGCGTACTCTTCGTCCATGTGCAGCGGATTGTGGTCGCCCGAGATCCGCGCGAAATCGATCACGTCCTGCTCGCTCACCGTGTTCTGGATGGCGACCTGCATCCCCACGGCCAGGTTCGCGAACGTTTTGCCCTGTTTCATACCTACAGTCCTTAAAGCCCGAATCCGCGTCCGGCCTGCTCCAGCGCGGCTCCTTAAGCCAGTCCGGGCGGTCGTTCACCAATTATTTGGGCTCGCCCCTTATGTTTGCCACTAGCAACAAAAAGGGAGCCCCGACAACATGGCCGTAGACCTGTCCATGCCAGTCCTCGTCGTCGATGACTACCAGACGATGATCCGCATCATCCGCAACCTTTTGACCCAGCTGGGCTTCAAGAACATCGAGGAAGCCAAGGATGGCCGCCAGGCCCTCGAAAAGATGCAGGGCAGCAAGTTCGGCCTGGTCATCTCCGACTGGAACATGGAGCCCATGACCGGCTTCGAACTGCTCCAGCAGGTCCGCGCCTCGGAGGCGCTGAAAACCACCCCCTTCATCATGATCACCGCCGAGTCGAAGACGGAAAACGTCATCGCCGCCAAAAAGGCCGGGGTGAACAACTACATCGTCAAACCCTTCAATGCCGAAACGCTGAAGGGTAAGATCAAGGCCGTTCTGGGAGATTTCTGATGTCAGCCCAGAAAAGCGTCGCAGCCGAACCGGCTGCCCCCACCTCCGCAGCGCGTGACGCGGCCGAAAAGGTCCGCACCGCCATCGACAGCCTGAAGAACTCCGGCATCCGCGAACGTCCGCTGGTTGAGGTACTCGACCTCTCCCACCAGATGGCTGACGCCATGAAGTCCTTCTTCGGCTCGCTCGATCGCTCGATCATCGGCGAGTTCCGCTACATCGCCGACTTCATCCAGAAAGCGCGCGACGAAATCTCGGGCCTCCAGCCGAACGACATCAAGGACAGCCGCATCCCCGGCGCCTCGATGGAACTCGACGCCGTCGTCCGCGATACCGAACGCGCCACCGAGACCATCATGTCGGAAGGCGAAAAACTGATGGCTTCCGAACCGACCGACCTCGAACTCTACAAGGCCGAAGTCGGCGCCGCGATGCTCCGCATCTTCGAAGCCTGCTCCTTCCAGGACCTCACCGGCCAGCGCGTCAACAAAGTCATCGCCACTCTTCGTCATATCGAGGAACGCGTCGGCCAGTTCGCCGACGCTCTCGGCGTCAAGGACACCGGCCAGACCCCAAGCGCCTCCGAACAACGCGCCAAAGACCTCCTGCTCAACGGCCCTGCCATAAACGGCCCCGCCACCACGCAGGACGACATCGATGCCATGTTCGCATAGCGCGCGAGCGCCTGGACACTGACCCAACCAAAAAGGCCCGCTCGCTGGAGCGGGCCTTTCGCTTTTTAGAAACAATGCGCGCGACAAGCCACGCCACAACTTGTCATCCACGAACGCCCTCATCCTGCGCAGCCGCGGAGCGGACGAATTGGTCCAGTGGACCAATTCGAGTGGCGAACGCCCGGAGCGACAGCGCAGGGCGGGCGTGCTCACAGCCGGCAGCCACACCCACACGGTCATTCTCGGGCTTGTCCCGAGAATCTCGGTTCTCGAAGCGATGGGACCAGCAATCAATTCCTTCGCCTCAACCAACCAGGATCCTCGGGTCAAGCCCGAGGATGACGGCGGTGAACATCGAGAATGGGGGACGGAGCCATCCCGAATTCGCAGGACGGCCAAAAACCTTCCCGCGCAGTTTCAACGTACTGGCCCACAAGAATGGAGGATAGCGCTCCGCAGAATCTACGGCGCCCGGCGCCAGCCTTATAATCGCGCCCATGATCGATCTGCTGATCACCCTCTTGCGCATCCTGTTCCCGCTCGACCCCGTCGCGCGGTTGAGAGAGATCACGCGCGACTACATCAACGCCATCGTCAGCTGCCTCGAAGATCCGATCCGCCGGGAGGCGATCCGCAACACGCCCCACCTGTGCGCGAAACTCGACGCCGACATCGCCGTCCTGGAACACGGCATCCATCTGTTGATCCACGAGCGCGCACGGCAGATTCTGGGCCTGCCTTACACCTACACCCCGCGCATCCCGTCGCCCGAACCACGCCGCGCCAGACCCCTCACCCAGATCATCGCCCGCCTCGGCCGCATGGCCGCACTGTTCCACAACCTCGAACGCCTCGCACAGAGACGGGCGACACGCATGAAGCGCGAGCTGGAAGAGAACCCCCTCCGTCTCGATGCTTCGCATCGATCCACCTCCCCCGCGCTTTGCGCGGAGGAGGAAAACCACCGGCGCCTTTCCTCCTCCAGCGCTCCGCGCTGGGGGAGGTCGATCGGCGCGTCTTCGCGCCGAGACGGAGGGGGTGAGGCGCGATCCGCGCAGCGGACGAATTGGTCCGGTGGACCAATTCGAGCAACGAACGCCTGGAGCGATAGCGGAAGGCCTGCCCAACCGCGCGGTCCTCCCCCTCCCCGACTGCCGATTGTCTACTCCCCATTGCCCCGGAAGCGTGAGCTTCCGAGGTCGCACCCATTTACGCCAACCCCAAACGCAAACGGGCCGCCCGAAGGCAGCCCGCTGAAACTTGCTCGATCAGGAAAACTAGTGGTGCAGCGTGTAGCTGAACGCCGCGAACTGTTCGCGCATGTTCACGTCCTGATTGCCGGCGATGTCGTTGAATTCAAGCTTGCGCTCGACAAGACCGAAAGACATCTGCGCGCCCATACCGGTCGACCAGGCCACACCGGCCTGCAGGTCGCCAACCGTCGCCTGATCGCGCAGGCTGGCGCCGTCGAGCGCCTTGCGATCACCAACGTTCCAGATCAGCGCTTCATTGTCGGCGCCGACGAAGAAATACCAGGACGGAGCAGCAGCACTCACGCCGCGAAGATCGCGATCGACCAGGTTCGTACCGAAGCGAACCTCGGCGCCCGTGCGGGCGACGTTGTTACCGGCGCGATCCTGCTGGATCTGGGCGCGCGGAACGAAGGACAGGTCGAGGCCGAGGCCGGTGCTTTCCGCCGATGCGCCGAACGACAGCTCGGCGCTCCAACGCTCGCCGACCATCGAACGGATCGGCTGCGGGGTCGCAAGATCGAGCGCCTCGAAACGGGCGGCGGTCAGCGGACCAGACAGATTGGCCGGACCGAAATCATTGCCGACGCGCAGCGGCAAGCCGGAATGCGGCTGTGTCGGCTGCGAGAAAATGATGTCGCGATGAGGCCCTTGATCCGTGAAGGACTGCGGACCATCTACAGGTCCGACCTCGAGAACGATGGCTTCGGAATCGGTGGGCGGGGTCGCGCAACCAAGGCACGACGCCACGACGAAACTGCTTGCTAGACTGGCAATCATTTTAACTGCTCGTCCCAGACATTGAAGCCACCACGGTGGGCTCGCCCAATTACCAAAAGTATAACACCTTTGGTCGAATGACGTTCCTGCGCAGGCGAAGTTCTTTATCTTCCCTGCGGAAATCTTAACGCATGTCCATCCGCCGGACAACCCACGCGAGAGTACTGGCTACCAAGCAAAAAGGCGGCCTTTGCAGGCCGCCTTCTTCGTTGCAGTGCAACATATCCCCGGTTTTTGCAGCGTTTTCCGCTACTGGCAGGCCAGGCACTCTTCGTAGTCGGTCCGCTCCTTGTCGCCGAAGTCGACCACGCGTTCCTTCTCCGAACCCGCGAACCCGGCCCGCTGGATCGATTTGGAACGGCAGTAGTAGAGCGACTTCAGGCCCTTCTCCCACGCAGTCCAGTGGAGCATGTGGAGGTCCCATTTATCGATGTCGGCGGCGAGGAAAAGGTTAAGCGACTGGCCCTGGCAGATATAGGGCGTGCGATCCGCGGCGAGCTCGATCACCCAGCGCTGGTCGATCTCGAAGGCGGTGCGGAACACCAGCTTCTCCTGCTCGGTCAGGCATTCGAGATGCTGGACCGAACCCTCGTGTTCGAGGATCGACGCCCAGATGCCCGGCGTGTTGCTGCCCGACTTCTCAAGCACCGCTTCCAGGAAGGGGTTCTTCACCGAGAACGAGCCCGACAGCGTCTTGTGCGTATAGATGTTCGCCGGGATCGGCTCGATGCCGGCAGATGTGCCGCCGCAGATGATCGAGATCGACGCCGTCGGCGCTATTGCGAGCTTGTGGGAGAAGCGAGCCATCACGCCGCAATCTTCCGCATCCGGGCAGGCGCCCCGCTCTTTCGCCAGCTTGACCGAGGCCGCATCCGCGCCGCGGCGCAGGTGCTTGAACATGACATTGTTCCAGGCCTTCGCCGTGGCCGATTCCATCGCCACGCCCTGGCTCTGCAGGAAGGAGTGGAAGCCCATCAGGCCGAGACCCACCGAACGCTCACGCTTGGCGGAATAAACGGCGCGAGCCATTTCCGGCGGCGCGCGCTTGATGAAATCTTCCAGCACGTTGTCGAGGAAACGGAACACGTCCTCGAGGAACATCTCCTCGCCTTTCCACTCCAGGAATTTCTCGGCGTTGACCGACGAGAGGCAGCAGACCGCCGTGCGGTCCACGCCCTTATGGTCGAGGCCGGTGTGGAGCATGATCTCCGAGCACAGGTTCGACTGGCGAACCTTGAAGCCCAGCTGCTTCTGGTGCGCGGGCATCGCGTTGTTCACGGTGTCGGTGAACAGCAGGTAGGGCTCGCCCGTGGCCATGCGCAGTTCGAGCAGTTTCTGCCAGAGCTTGCGGGCCGAGACTTCCTTCATCACTTCGCCCGTCTTCGGCGACTTGAGCTGGAACGGCGCGTCCTGACGGACGGCTTCCATGAACTCGTCCGTGATGTTGATGCCGTGGTGCAGGTTCAGCGACTTGCGGTTGAAGTCGCCGGCCGCTTTGCGGATTTCGAGGAACTCCTCGATCTCCGGGTGGAAAATGTCGAGATAGCAGGCAGCCGAGCCACGGCGCAGCGAGCCCTGCGAAATCGCGAGCGTCAGCGAATCCATTACGCGGATGAACGGGATGATCCCCGATGTCTGACCATTCTGGCCGACCTTCTCGCCGATCGAGCGGACTTCGCCCCAATAGGTGCCGATGCCGCCGCCGTTCGAGGCGAGCCAGACGTTCTCGTTCCAGGTCTCGACAATGCCGTCGAGCGAATCGGAGACGCCGTTCAGGAAGCACGAGATCGGCAGGCCGCGATCGGCCCCGCCATTCGACAGAACCGG
>Ga0208939_1003251_pt1 | contig 10870 bp, 11 predicted proteins | sample AD_STIC12_MetaG_FD_184437 | JGI IMG/M metagenome (GOLD analysis project Ga0208939, IMG submission 184437) | Active sludge microbial communities of municipal wastewater-treating anaerobic digesters from USA - AD_STIC12_MetaG (SPAdes) (version 2) | ecosystem: Engineered > Bioreactor > Anaerobic >...
CCAATGAAGATTTATTGGGAAGACTTTATGGCGACCGAAGTTTGTTTCTGCCATTTGGCAGTTTGGATGTGATGAATAATTTCACCGAGGGTCTGTCAAAATTGTCTAAGCTGGCTGAAGAAAAAAAGATTGCTGGGGTTAAAATTTATCCTGGCTACCAAAATTTTTGTCCCTCGGATCCCACTTTCTTTTCTTTGTACTCTCTGGCCGAAGAATTTAATTTGTCAGTGGCTATTCATACTGGAGAATTGCATCATTGCTGTTCTCGTGAGCAGCGTGAACAGGGGAATAGAAAGTGTCGACGTAATAATTGCCCGATTGATCAGCTGGGTCATTTGGCCGAACCTTGTCAAATGATAGGAGCAATTAAGGCTTTTCCTCGCGTCAACTTTATTTTGGCGCATTTGGGCAACCCTTATTTTTCTCAAGTTAGGGATGCCATCAGTCTTTTTCCCAATGTTTACACAGATATCTCAGGACAGTTTTTGTCTGGTACTGAAGAAGACACTGAGGAATATAGACAGTTTGTCGTCGAACAAATTAGACAGATTCTGCGGGTGCCTCGAGGAATTGACCGACTAATGTTTGGAACTGATTTTCCTATTCAGTCATACGCCGATTCCATCGCTTTAGTTAAGGCGCTGCATCTTTCGGTTGAAGACGAAGAAAAAATATTTTATGGTAATGCAGCTAGGCTTTTAGGCCTAAGTTAAGGAGACAAGATGACGGAAAAGAAACGGGCTTTGGTTACAGCCGGTGCTACTTTAGTGCCGATTGATCAGGTAAGAGCTATTACCAACATTTTTAAGGGCAAAACTGGCACAGAAATTGCCAAGACCTTGCTGGATTTTGGTTGGGAGGTAACTCTGGTTACTTCCAATCCCGGTTTGGTTGAGGCTATAATTGATCGTCATTTGGAAGATTGGGAAAAACCTTTGTCTCAAGTGAAACTGAAGGTTGTACCTTATAAAACTTTTGATGATCTGGCAGCAATTTTGGAAGAAGAAATTAGAGGTAGTTATTATGATTTGGTGGTTCATTCTGCCGCTGTCAGTGATTACAAAGTGACGGGTGTTTCGGCGATGGATGAATTGGGTCAGCTGCATTCAGTTGATGCCAGTACTAAAATTTCTTCTACCTGTCCTAAGCTGTATCTAGAACTTTCTCCTACACCTAAGTTGATTGATCAGTTCCGAAAGTGGGGATTTGAAGGTTTGTTAGTGAAATTTAAGTTGCAGGTGGGTAAGACCGACGGAGAACTTTTGCGGATTGCTAAAGATAGTCTGCTTTCTTCAAAGGCCGATTTGATTGTGGCTAATTGTTTGGAATGGGCTGATCGTTATGCCTACGTGGTTGATGCTTGCGGCGATTCAAAAAGTGTTTCGCGTTCAGCTATTGGTGTGTCCATCCATATGTATTGGCAGGAGCATTAATTAAAATGAACGTTTTGTTGGGTGTGACTGGTTCTGTGGCCGCTACTTTAACTAAAAAAATGGTGGAGGCGCTGCAGGAAGCGGGTTATGAGCCGGAAGTTATCCTAACTCGTTCGGCGGAATATTTTGTACCGCGAAAATGTTTGGGAGTTCCGGTTTATGATCAAAATAGCGAATGGCCTCAGGAATGTTATGCTAAGGATGACGAAATTCTGCATATCAAATTGCGGGACTGGGCTGAGGCTTTAGTTATCGCTCCTTTGAGTGCTAATACTTTGGCTAAATTAGCTGCTGGCCAAGCGGATAATCTGTTAACTTGTGTGTTTTTGGCTTGGGATAAAAAAAAGCCAATAATTTTGGCACCAGCCATGAATACTAAGATGTGGGAAAATCCATTGGTTCAGCGTAATTTGCTGGTTCTGGTAGTTAATTTGTCCTTGGCGGGGTACACTGTAAAAGTGATTGAACCAATTGCCAAAAAATTGGATTGCGGCGAAGAAGGCATTGGCGCGATGGCCGAGATTGCCGACATTATTAAAGCTATTAAATCTTAAATTTTAACTTTAAGGCTCTGACGAATAACTTCGTCGGAGCTTTTTATTTTGATTTTTTTTTGATACGATAAGTCTATCTTTAGTCTATGAAAATAATAAAATATTTTAAAAAAAATTGGTTTTTTTGTTTTTTATTTTTGGTGGTTGTAATAATTTTTTTTGTTTTACGATTTCACAATATCCGAATTTACAATACTTGGTGGGCGGATGATGGCGGCGGTCATATTCAATATGAACAAACTATTTTACAGTCTCATCGATTACCGACTCCAGTGGAAACTTATTTATCTTGGCACGAACCAGGTTTTTATTTCCTTTTGGCTGGCTGGGTAGGTGTGGGCCAGAGGTTGGGTTTTACCAGTATTGATTGGTGGGCCAGTTTGAATATTGTGGTCAATTTATTTTTTTTGGTGGTGATTTGTTTTTTATCTTATTTTTATTTGGAAATTAAAAATCAGTGGTTGGCTTTGTTAAATGTTTTTATTTTTTCCATTTTGTTTGTTAGTGTTAAATTGTCGGCCTATGTTAATAATGAGTTATTAAATCAGACCTTAATTTTGTTATTGATTTTTCTTTTTTATCGCTGGCGATTATTAGCGCCACAAAAAAATAAAATGGTTTTGTTTTGGTCACTTATTTTAGGTTTGGCTTTGTTGATTAAATTAACTTCTTTTATCGTTTTGGCAGCAGCCTTAATTATCTGGTTGGTTGAATTAATCCGACAGAAGAAAAAATTTTTGTTTTATTATTTGGCTATTTGTTTGGTAGTGGTGGGAACTCTAAATTTTCCTTGGTTGTTTTACAAAAATCAACATTTTGGCCAAACTTTTTCCATCAATCTTTACGAAACCTTGCCTAAACAAAACGTAATAACTTCTGAAGCTTGGCACTATTTTTTCAATTTTAATTATCATTTTGTAATTGACCGTCCTTATTGGTTTAGCTTACCTCATTCTTATTGGACAGTGTTGATTAGTGATACTTTTGGTGATTATTATAATTTATTCAATAATGTTGATCGGATTAACGCCTTGCCGGATAATCAAAAAATTTTAATTGATAATGGTCGTTTTACCACTCCTCAATTATGGGGAACTCTGCTTTGGACTAACCGTGTTGGGTTAGTTGTTTATTTAATTTGGTTGGTTGGTTTAATCGGTTGGCTGATTGGTTGGTGGCGACAGAAAAAATATCAGCCTTATATAATTTTTTTACTGTTGGCCTTGTTTGGCGGTTGGGCCGCTTTGTTATTTAATAATTTACGATTGCCTTATTTGGAGCGAGGAGTTTTAAAAGCCCATTTTATTTATTTTACTTTTCCCATTTTAACCTTATTGTCTTATGCTTGGTGGTTTAAAGCAATTAAAAATAAATGGTTGTTAATTTTAATTACGGTTGGGCCATTTTTAGCCTATTTAATTATTGCTTGGCCCATGTTATTTATGCAGTAACTTTTTGTTAAAAAGATTGATTTTTAAGATAACTTTTGTTAGATTATTAGCGTGGTGGGGTGGCAGAGTGGTCGAATGCGGCGGTCTCGAACACCGCTATACCCGCAAGGGTATCGTGAGTTCAAATCTCACCCCCACCGCCATTAAAAAAGAACCTGTTGAAAGGGTTCTTTTTTAATTGATGTTTAGCTTGTATTAGTTTGTTGACTTTTTAAGCAAATATCGCTAGGATGACTGGGTATTGTAAGACTTTGCGGTCTTATAATTTAAAATGTACTTTAAATAACAAGGAGAAAGCATAATGCCTAGAACCAAGAAGCCAGTTTTGAGCGTAGAAGAAATAAAAGAGCTTTTGCTCTTTCGTGCACGTTTAAGTTTGGAGAGAACAAAAACAGTTAAAAATCTCTTGGCAGAAGCTTTTGGTTTGCCACTTAGAAAAGAAGATCCAATAAGTGCCATTTTTGAGTCCGAAACTAATAATTTATTTGCTGATTTAATGGCCTCACGTCTTAAAAGGAATCGACATAATGTTCCGATTTTGTCACGACGGGATTTTGACAAGCTTTATCCCGCAGTAATTGAAAGTTATAAAAAAATTTCAGGTCAAGAACTTGACGAAAGGGAGCTGGAGTTTTTTAAAGTAATTTTTGAAATAATTTTTGGAACACTGCTAGAAAAATATTCCTCGTCGTGTTCTGAGAAGGATAGTCCTTACACAGATTTTTGGCAGTGGGCAATTATCGTTGTTGAATTGGCAAAAGAACAGGGTTTAAAACCACTTCAATTTTTGGAACAGGAGTATGTTGGTGATCAGATCACCAAACGAATGTTCTCACAGGAAGAATTTTTAGCTCTTCAAGTAAAAGGCCTGGATCTCTTAGCTTCGAATAATAGTAATTTTAATGATGCTGTTCTTCAGCCGTTTTTGCTGGGTCTTTGTAATGCAGGCGGTCTTTCTGAAGAAGAAAGACAACTGGAAGAAAAAAAGCTTCAAGTATATGCGGAAGACTGCATGACAAAAATCAGACAGGTTGTCATGGGCTGGCTTAATGCAGAAGCCCAGCGTATTTACGGTTAACCAAACTATAACCTCTCGGATGTGTTTGTAATTAAGCACAACACCGGGAGGTTTTTTTAATTTAGTTATTTTTTTCCTAACTTAACGCATTTCAATATTTCTTCATGAAGAATTTTATTCGAGGCGATACAGCCTAAACCATTTTCGTCGTATCTTCTTTCTTCACCATTTAAGTCAGTAACTTTTCCACCTGCTTCTTCCGTAATAATTTTCAGGGCAGCAATATCGTGGCCGTGGGGTCCGTAAAATACTGTTCCAACAAATTTACCATTAGCTACTTGTATTCCGCCATAAATTACAGATAGCAACTTCATTACTCGGCAACCTTGTTCGCTCAATGATTGAAAAAGAGGTAGGTTGGAAAAGCCTATGCTTTTTCCTGATCCATCGGTATTTAAATATGTGTTAGTTAGGGTAGTGTTTTTGTTTACTGAAATTTTTTGGTTGTTTCTGTAGGCGCCGCCATTTTTGTAAGCCCAATACATGTTTTTCATTATTGGGTCATTTATTAATCCAAAAATAGGTTGTCCATTAGTTTGGTCGACCAAGGCGATAGAAAAAGTAAAAGTTGGCAGACCACAAGAAAAAGGCATGGTGCCGTCTATTGGATCACAAACCCAAATGTATTGTGAATCATCTTTTTTGCAGCTTTTTTCTTCGCCATAAATACTATGATTAGGGAAGGTTTCATTAACTCTCTTTATAACTAAATCATTTATTTCTGTGTCAGCCTTAGTTAGAGGGGTTTGGTCTTCCTTCCAGGTATTTTCAGTTTCAAAACTGAAGTATTTTAGAGCAATTTTCTCGGATTCTCGAGCAAGATTTTTAGCAAAGTCTAAATATTTTTTCATAGATTTTTATTATAACATTTTTATTTTGTATTTTCTAGATAAAAAAATTATTTTTTTAAGATTTAATTATCTGATCTTAAAAAATCGCGGCTAGCACCGCCGCGATTTTTTATAAATATTTTTTAATTTCAGAATAAACTTCTTCTATACTTTTTTCTCCGTCTATTTCTTTTAAACTATTTTTGTTTTTGTAAAATTCCAATAGAGGCACGGATTCCTCAGCAAAAATATCTAAACGATTTTGTACTGCCGCTTGATTGGTGTCATCTGACCGATTGGTTACAGCACTGCGGATCGCAATTCTTTTAAGAGCTGTTTCCACCTCTACTTTTAAATAAAAAAAACCGACAAATTCAAATTCGGATTCGGCAATAATTTTTTCTAACATTTTAGCTTGAGAAAGTATGCGTGGGAACCCGTCAAAAATTATACCTGGGGTTTGTGGATTAATTTTAGTATTTTTAATAACTCGTTCCATTATTTCATCGGTAATTAAAATACCCTGTTCAACATATTTTTTGATTTGTTGTCCAAGTTCAGAACCAGAATTTATTTCAGCACGTAGACGATCACCCATACCAAATTGTTGCCAACCAAATTCCTGGACAAATTTTTCCGCTTGGGTAGTTTTACCAGACGCTGGCCGGCCGTAAAGACAAATTACTTTTTGCATAAATTTATTGGAGACTAAAAAATATATTATAAAGCATTATCATTTTTTTGCAAGGCGCAGAGCCATCCCGTCTTGTTGGGAGTGATTTTTGTTGTTATAGTTTAAATATTATGGATTTATTTTTAATTGTCATTTTTTTAATTTTTATCTTGACTTATGCCTTTGCCGGTCGTCAGGGAGCTCCCTGGGTGCCGACTAGAGGACAGGATGTTGAGCGATTTTTAAAATTGGCCGAGGTTAAACCTGGGCAAAAAATGTTTGATTTGGGTTGTGGAGATGGTCGTTTGGTTCGCGCGGCAGCTCAAGCTGGGGCAGAGGCGGAAGGACTAGAGATTTCTTTATTACCATTTTTTTTAGCCAATATTTATCGTTGGCGGTTAGTAGAAAAAAATAGAATTAAGTTTTCTTTTCAAAGTCTCTGGAAAAAAAATTTTAGCGATGCTGATTTGGTTTATCTTTTTTTAACCCCTCATATTTATCCTCAACTAAAACAAAAGTTAGAAAAAGAATTAAAACCAGGAACTAAGATCATTGCTTACGTCTGGCCAATTATAGGTTGGGACCCTCTTAAAATAGATAACCAGGAAGGTCAACCAAAAATGTATTTATATCAAATTTAGATGCTTGACTTTTTTGTGATTTTGCGCTAAGTTGAGTTTTGGTCCTTTTATTTCAATTGTTGGAGGAATAAATTGAAAATTTGGTACAAGATAAAAGAAAAATTTTTTTCTCATCCAAAAATTGACGATTGCCCTCTTTGTTATCATCCTAAAAGACCTGGTAGTTTTAAGGTGATGGTTTTTGGTCGAGAATATGATTTATTTTCTTCCTATTGCCTCGAGTGTACTGAGAAATTTTTGAACAAATATAGTACAGTTTGCGCTGTTTGTGGTGAACCAATTTTCCCTGGGGAAAGTGTGGCTAGAGCAGCGGTTGGCGCACCATATCCTTTTACCCATCTTAGTGAAAAATGTTGCCCGAGTGGCGGTTTGTACTGCGGCCATTGGGGTAAAGGGAAGCTGGAAGAATTTGTTTTGGAAGGAAAAATTGGTTAAATATAACAAAAAAGCCCTTGGTAACTCAGGGGCATTTTTTATTTAATTTTAGTTGTGGCTGATAAACCAGCAAGATAGCCAGAAGACCAGGCCCATTGCAAATTGAATCCCCCCGAGTCACCATCTACATCAATAATTTCTCCAGCAAAAAATAAATGAGGTATTTTTTTAGATTCTAAAGTTTGGGAATTAATTTCTTTACTGTCCACGCCACCGGCGGTTACTTGGGCTTCTTTAAAGGGGCGAGTTTTACTGATGACTAAAACGATATTTTTCAAGCCGCCAACAATTTTAGTTCTTTCTTGTTTAGAAATTCTTGAGGACTTCTTATCTTCATCAATAGATAGATTTTTTAAAACCATCAACATTAGTTCCGCTGGGACAACTCCTGCTAGAGCATTCTTAACAGCCTTAGCACCATTAGCATTTAAAATTGCTTCGATTTTTTTATCCAAAGTTTTTTCAGTTTCTTCTGGAATAGTATCTAAGTGGAGTTCAATTTTTGTTTTGGCCGGCAACTCGTTAATATAACGAGCGTGTTTCATAATAGCCGGACCAGATAATCCAAAATGGGTAAACAAAATATCACCGAAACTTTCTAAAATTATTTTTCCATCACTGATTGTTTTGGCGATACCCTCAAAACGTAAACCCTGAATATCTTTGGGCCAAGTTTCTATGGTTTCTAAGGGGGCTAAAGCAGGGTGGGGAGTAATAATAGAATGTCCAAGTTTTTCTGCCCAAAACAAACCATCACCAGAAGAACCTAAAATAAAAGAGGCTTTACCTCCAGTAGCCAGAATTAAATTTTTAGCTTGTAAACAAATCTTTTGATCTTCGTGTAAACCGCTGATTGTCCAAACAGTACCCGGTTGGATTCCTTTGACTAAAAAATTAGTGCGAATGTTAATTTGTGGTTTTTGCAATTCAAAATTTAAAGCCTCAGTGATAGATGACGCCTGGTTGGTTCGCGGGAAAATGCGACCATTATCCTCTTCTTTTAAGAGTACTCCCAGGGATTCAAAATATTCCATAACCTGAAATTGACTAAAAGTTGAGAGGACAGATTGAATAAATTCCGGGGTAGCTCCGTGGTAACGGGAAACGGCAATATTTTTATTGGTTAAATTACAGCGGCCATTGCCTGTGGCTAAAATTTTGCGTCCTAAAATTTGATTTTTTTCTAATAAAACAACCGACGCTCCTTGTTTGGCGGCGGTCAGGGCAGAAAAGATACCAGCAGGCCCAGCTCCAATAATGGCAACATCAAAAATTTTCATAAGCTAAGGTCATTATAGCCTGGTTAAGTGATTTTGAAAAGGTTTTTATTAATTCCTTTAAAGATTAGTCAAAAGTTTTCTTTTACCCTTAAATTGACAAAAAGTTACTTTTCTGTTATACTTAATTCACCTTAAAAATCCGCCTTTTTGGGCCGCGATTTTTTTGTTAGAAATTTAAGCTTATTTATGCAAAATATCAGAAATGTCGCTATTATCGCTCACGTTGATCATGGCAAAACCACTTTGGTTGATGCCTTATTAAGGCAGTCTAAAACTCAATTAGGCAAGGAAGTAACGGATGATTTGATCATGGATAGTAATGATTTGGAACGCGAACGCGGCATCACTATTTTTTCTAAAAATGCCTCGGTGGAATGGCAAGGCACTAAAATAAATATTATTGACACTCCGGGTCATGCTGATTTTGGCGGAGAAGTGGAACGTGTTTTAAAAATGGCTGACGGTTGTTTATTGTTAGTTGATGCTAAAGAAGGCCCCATGCCCCAAACTAGATTTGTTTTGAAAAAGGCTCTAGAAATGGGTTTAAAAATTATTGTTGTAGTTAATAAAATTGATAAACCTGAGGCTCTTCCTGATTATGTTATTGATAAAACTTTAGATTTGTTTATTGAACTTGGCGCTAATGAAGAAGTTTCTGATTTTCCAATTGTTTTTGCTTCAGCTAAAAAAGGGTTAGCTGGGAATACGGCGGATTTGTCTAAAATGCAAGATATTAATCCTATTTTTGAAGCAATTTTAAAACACATTCCTTTGCCAACTGGGAATAAAGATAACCCTCTCCAAGTCTTGGTGACTTCCATTGTTTATGATAATTTTAAGGGTCGTATTGCTACAGGTAGGATTTACAACGGTGTTTTAAAAAATAAACAAGAAGTGATGCATATTAATCGCTTGGGTCAAATGAAAAAAAATCGTTTGATGTCTTTAATGACTTATAGCGGTTTGGTCAGAACAGAAACAGACAGTGCTGAAGCTGGTGATATTGTGGCCTTGGCCGGTATCCCTGATATTAATATCGGTGAGACAATCGCTGATGTAGAAAATCCACAGGCCTTGCCTTTGTTGGATATTGAAGAACCAACTGTCAAAATGACTTTTACAGTTAACGATTCTCCTTTTGCCGGACAGGAGGGTGATTACAGTACTTCTCGCCAAATTAACGAACGTTTAAAAAAAGAATTAGAAACCGACATGGCTTTAAAAGTAGAGGATGGGACCGATGGTGGTTGGGTGGTGTCTGGTCGTGGTGAATTACATTTAGCAATTTTAATTGAAAGAATGCGTCGTGAGGGTTATGAGTTGCAAGTGTCTCGTCCGCAAGTAATTGATAAGATAATTGATGGAACTAAAACAACTCCTTATGAAAAGGTTTATATCGAAGTGCCAGAAGCTTATTCTGGTTCAGTTATTCAGAAGTTGGGGAGTCGTCATGGTGAGATTCAAGAAATGCGCATGGATAGTGGCATTGTCTATTTAGAGTTCGTTATTCCGACCCGAGGATTATTTGGTTATCGCAGCGAATTTATGACCGATAGTCATGGTTTGGGTATTATCAATACTAATTTTCATAAATACCTGCCTGATCCAGGAAATTGGCGTGAGAGAGAACAGGGATCTTTGGTGGCTCACGAAACCGGCACGACTAATTTATATGGACTGGTTAATGTGCAGGATCGTGGTGTGTTATTTGTGGGACCGGCCGTAGAAGTTTACAAAGGCCAGGTGGTAGGACAAAATTCTCGTTCTGGTGATATTAGTGTTAACGTTTGTAAGACCAAACAATTATCCAATATGCGTTCTAAGGGTGATGGTGGAGCAGAACATTTTAATACACCACGCATGATGGATTTGGAAGACGCTCTAGAATATATTGGTGATGATGAATTGGTAGAAGTAACACCTAAAAGTATCCGTTTAAGAAAAATAATTTTAGATGAGAATGCTCAACGTCGTTTGGCTAAAACTGGAATAAAATAAAATTTTTTTAAAAAGACCGCTAGCTTAAGCGGTTTTTTTATTTGACTAAAGGTTTTTTTGTCGCTATGGTATAAAGAGGTCTGCTTGATTTAGCTTTTAAAAGAGGGGAAGATAAATCATGCGCCACATTTTTTTATTTTGCGTTCTTTTAACTTTATTTTGTAGTTGCACAACTCCCCTAGGCAATGGTTGGTATGTAAAAATTGAAGAAGGTAAAAGACCGGGCGAAGTTTTGACTTGGTCTTATGTCTCTCAACCTTCAGTTGATTCCCATTATCTGCGCGAACTAAAGGATTTGTATGAAAATTATCCAGTGGAAAATCAAACAGACACTTTCACAGATATTTTATTTTTTTCCACCCAACAATGCATCTACTGAATAAATTTGACGGTTGAAAAATCAACCGTCTTTTTTTATAAAAAAGAGGATTCCTAGTTAGAGGAATCCTTTTAGAATTGATTAAATTGTTGACTGGCCATCTTAGCGGCTCCTTTTG
>Ga0208939_1003253_pt1 | contig 10868 bp, 9 predicted proteins | sample AD_STIC12_MetaG_FD_184437 | JGI IMG/M metagenome (GOLD analysis project Ga0208939, IMG submission 184437) | Active sludge microbial communities of municipal wastewater-treating anaerobic digesters from USA - AD_STIC12_MetaG (SPAdes) (version 2) | ecosystem: Engineered > Bioreactor > Anaerobic >...
TAAACGAGCAAATAAACGAATAAGATTGCGGCGATGGTGGAATTGGTAGACACGCTAGCTTGAGGTGCTAGTGCCGAGAGGCATGGAGGTTCAAGTCCTCTTCGCCGCAAATATTGAATTAACAAAGAATTAGCCTACCCGAAAACGGGCGGCATATCATGCGACTATCCAGAAGTGACACTTGAAAGTGACACTTTCATGGAAAAGGAGAGGATATGCGCCCCAAAAAACACGCTTTGTTCACACTTTTCAAACACCACAATGCTAATGGGACTACTGTCTGGTACGCTCGATTTTGGGATGATGCGACACAGCGGTATGCTATAGCCCGCTCAACCGGCGTACTAGCTCAAGGAAAGCGCGAGCGCCACGATGAGGCTATCACGGTTGCTCGTGAAATGGCTTCATCAATCCAGTTTTCTAGCTCGCCTTTAAAACAACTGTTTGTGGATTATGTGGAATCATTCTGGACTTCTTCAAGCTGCTATGTCAAAGAACGCGCGCTTGTATTGAAAAAACCTCTTTCGGCCTATTATGTTAAGATGAATCACGATGATGTTGGTCGGCACATTCGGCCTTTCCCTGGATTTAGAAAGTTAACTCTTAATGACCTCACTCCCGGGCATATTAGAGACTGGATGCGATGGGCTGCTGAAAAAGGATTGAGCGCACGGCGAATAAATGCTGTGCTGCAGTCTATGAGAGTGGCAGTTCGATATGCTGTATCTCGCGAAGAATTGTTGCGGGACCCATTTGCAAAAATAGCAGAAGTAAAGGAAGAGATAAAAGAAAAAGGAATATTGACGCCTGCAGAAGTATCATTATTGATCAATAGAAATGGAAATGATGATCCTCGCATTTATCTGGGAATACTACTAGGCGTATTTTGCGGATTGCGAAGAGGTGAAGTCCGGGGCTTACAATGGGGAGATGTTGACCTTAACCAGAGAATCATTCATGTAAACCATAATTATGTTGATAATGAAGGAATAAAAACGCCTAAATGCAAAAGCATGAGAAGTGTGCCTATTCCAAGAGCAGTTTATTCTGCTTTTAATGCAGTTCGTACTGTTTCCCCGTATCTTGCCAGCGATGACTTTGTACTATTCAACTTTTTGTCTCGAGATATTCCAGTTAGTATGAATTTTTTCCGGGCAGGGCTTTGCAGTGTACTTGAATCGATTGGTATTAAAAAGGAAGCGCAAAAATTGAGAAACATTACTTTCCATAGTTTGAGACATACTTTTGTAACGCTAGGGCGCTTGGCAGGTATTAGCGATTTCGAAATTCAGGCTCTTGCTGGGCACAGGAGCTCCTCAATGATGGAGCGATATAGCCATGTTTGCCAGGTAATCGATTATGGTTCAGTTTGCAAGAAACTTGAGGACGCGGCAAATCAATGAATAGTAATTGAGGAAAAGCTTTTATCAAGAATGTCATAGATTACAATGGAGCTTCTTGCATTGCAATGAGATTTTGTAGTATACTAAACATATGGATAGTGATGATTTTGATGATGCGTTTGTATTGAGGTATAAAATAAATAGATACCCAGCAAAATATTTTCGCAAGCTCCGAGCAGAGGGGGCTAAAAATAAAGTCATTGCTCAAATGTTCGGCATTTCGGAGCTCAAAGTGAGAAAGGTGATAAATAAATGGCCGGATGAAAAACTCATAACAGTGTATGATTATGACTTGGTTCCATCGAGGGGTCATCATTGCATTTATGATGAAGAACTTTATGACGAAGAAGGCCATAGTTTTGGATATTTAGATTATCAATTAAATTTAGAGCATGAATACCATAAAGGGAGATGTTGATTTTAAAAAGGGATTCATAGCCAATTCTAGTTGGCTAAAATAAATATCACGTTAAGGAGAACAGGAGTAAGGACAACTGATCCCTGCCTTAACGTTGCTCTGGTTCCGTATGGGGCCGTGAAGAGCTGAAGGCGCCCTGTTTTATCCTGTGCGCCAACATTCTCTCCCCAAAGTGAGGGGAGGAGTGTTGGAGGCGCACCATGCGTGAACCAAATCAGCAAATTTTTTTCCTTTCTAGAAAAGAGGCTGCTCAGTACCTGCGTATCAGCCTCGCGACCCTTGTTCGTCGTCTAGACGACGGATCCATTCCTTACATCAAACTCGGTAAACGTATTCTCATACCAGTTGAAGCACTAGAACGACTGGCCACTAGCATGTTCACAATGCCAGGGGGCAAGTGATGAATACCCCTACCATAGATGCAGATGCACTCTTTGCAATTCTTAAGCCGGAAGTTGAAAAGCTTTGCTACAACGCTCCCCTATTTGGGGAAATTACTCTTAAGGCTACAATCCACCAGGGTAATATAGCGAAAATATCCACGGGAATAGAAATATCTTGCAAGATTGACCCCCGCTTATTGAACAGAGAGGGGCGAAAATGAGCAACACAATTAAAAATGAAGCCCGCGGGCTAGGCGGGCTTGAAGCAGGGCAGAAAGGCTTATCTTCTTATAGTATAAACAAAAAAAAACTCACTATCAAGAGCAAGATCATTAGGTTGCGCCAATCGTGGCACCTTGAAATTGCGGACTTTGAGCGATTCGCGATCTTCGTTTCGCGATTGTTTCTTGATTTTGCGCCTATCGAAGTGCGGGCCAGATTTATAGGGCCGCCCTCCGACACGCCGCGCGAGATAAGCGAGCTTTCAGAAACTTTTTTGCTTCTGTACGCGCTGGCAGAGGACAAGGCAACAGCTACCGACACCAAATATTCGCTTACTGAGATTTGGAGGGCTGCTGTGCAGCTTGCGGGGGGTGCATAATGGCAGAAATCACACTTCCTGTCGAAAACATCCTTCGCGGCATCGGTATTGAGCTTCCGGCTTCCGTGCATGATCGCTTGCCTGCAAGTACTTCAAGCCATATCGAGCAATTCCTGCAAGAACCGACCCATTCCTTGGCCGCTGATTGCCTGTTCGAGCGATTCGCCGGAAAGATTATTTTTGAGCGTACCGCACCGAAACAAGGTCGTTTCTGGCAGCGACAACCTGGGGGATACTTTGAGCCGCTCGACTCAATGCTTGATCTTGCTTCAAAATACTTGGATACAGCGGTTGACGAGGCGTTCGAGAAGCTAAAGGCAGAAGCTGAAGGTGCGACCATATCGGCGCTGTTTACGAAAGCAGGCATTGCACGAAGGAAAGCGCGAACACGCGATTTTATCAATGGCGCGCTTGAATTCTTTGCAGCGAAAGTACTTGTACCGAACCTTTCAGCGCGATGGAACGAGGCGCAAGAGTGCTTGCCATGCACCGATGGCGTGATCGACTTCACCGGCGAAGAGATTATCGCACGGCCGCCGAGGGATAATGAATACTTCAAAGATCCGCTACCAGTAAAAACAGCCGATATCTTGCGCGAGGATATCCCTGCAAGTTTCCTGCTGTTTCTTGACGAAGTGTTCCCTGATCCGGAGGTACGCCGAACTGCGCTTGAATGTGTGAGCCTAGCCGTGGCAAACAAGGGATCGAGGACATTCTACCTATGGCATGGATCGGGCGCGAATGGCAAAAATACGCTACTAGATGGGCTAAAAATCGTACTGGGGGCGCGTGTCGGCACAATTCCGGCAGGTGCGATTATCCGCTCGCACGATGGATCGGGGCGCTTCGCGGCGGCTGCGCTCAATGGGCTGACCTTCGCCGCGGTTGATGAGGTGAGTGCGCCGCTTGATACGAGCGAGATCAAGAAACTCACAGGAAATTCTAGTTTTTCTATCGAGGAAAAAGGCCGCCAGGCGTTTGAGATTGCGCAGCGCTGGGCACTTGCAGCGTTTACAAACCGGCTGCCGAGCTTCTCACCGGCAAACGATTCGGCTTTCACCGAGCGCCTGATTATCGTGCCGTTCGATTCCGTGTTCTATTTTAATGATGAGCAGAAACGCCACTATATCGACATGGGCGTTCCTGCCGAGTGGCTTATACAGGCGCGAGACCGTGCGGCAATTATGGATGGCTTCGATACCGACCGTGCGCAGATTTTACGGATGCTTATACAAACCTACATGAAGGTACGGGCGGCAGGCGGCAGGCCTTTTGAAGGCAAGCGATGCTACCAACTGAAACAAAATTACATTGATGCAAACGACCTGATCGCCGACTTCTTTCGAGAGCATTTTGTACGGGCTGACGGCGAGCGCATGCCGTATATGCGGATCCTTGAACTGTACCGCGATTATACCGGCGACAAGAACATTGCGACGCGAACCTGCATACAAAAGTTGATAGCGCGGTTCCCTTGGATGCAAAAAACTGTTGCGAACAGTGTGCGATATCTAGTGAACATCCGTGAGCGTGATGGCAACGATAACGAGCCGGATACAAGCAGCGAAGCAGAAAACAGCAGCGAATCGCAAGAAATGTTATTCAATGTGGAAAGCGCAAACATGGAAGATACCGGTTTCAGTACGCAAGTACGGAAGAACGGTACTTTGAGATCGACATTAGAAAAATGCCATTTTTCCTATATCAATATCAAAACCCCTGTTTTCCGTACTACCGTACTAGAAAATGATCCGAGTGTGCTTTCTGATAGTGATCTTCTTTTAGCAAGTAAAACGGCAAGTGAGCTTTTGAAGGCTGCAAACGAGGTTGGCAAAGTACCGATTGGAAAGTGGCGCAATGCATGTGCAGCGAAGGGCATGGATCCGCAAAAAATCGCGGCGGCGGAAAACTACATGCAGCAGGTTGGCCTTTTGGATGGTGGGTATCTTGAAAATATCAAACAGGCTAACGAGGGCGATCAAGGTATAGATCCGCCAAAAATACGACTTGGCAGGCCTGCCGCGGGCTGGCCGGCAATTTTTAAAAACAATGAAGGGGACAGCGAGCTTGGGTTATCCTGAGCGCAAAAACAAAGAAATGCACGCAAAACGGCGTCAAATCGCGCAAATTGAAAACGAGAAAACGCCGAGGAGGGTTGAAAAACATGGACAAAACAGAAATCTCTTTTGAAAAAAAACCTGCAATTGTGCGGAGGCTTTCGAGCCTTGCAGGGATTAGGCGGGAACTTGCTCGAGTTTATGAAGAAGCGAAAGGGGCTGGGGCTGACAGTGAGCGCGTGCAGTATTATCGGGCTCTCACGTTCATACTGACTAGTTGTGCCGAAGTGTTACGGAACGAGAAAATTGAAAAACTGGAAGACCGTCTCCAGGCACTAGAGGCTGCCAAGGAAGAGGCCGAGGAGGGGACGAATGACTGAAATGGAGCGGCGATTGAAGAAAATCGAAACAGCAGGCCTTAATGCTAGCGCCGCGGCGGCGCTGTACCAAAAATTTAGAAACGCAAAAGACCCAAAGCGGCGGGAAAGATTGTATAATGCGTATTTAGCCGCCGATCCGGCGAGAAAGTGTGAAAAGTCTGCCGAGATCATCGAAAAGAGAGTGCGGATGTGGCAAAGCAGAGACAGGAGTGTCGATGAAAAGTTAATCGCAAATTCAGATTGGCGGATCATTGGGGATGGCAAAGAGGGGAAGTGATTCGACCGCCTACTATTGGCGCCATTTCAAAAAAACGGCCTATAGACGGCTTTCGCTTGGCAGGGGGTGTTTTTTTATACGGCCTAGCCTTACAAAACCGCGCCATGGCCTTCTATCAGCAACAGCGGGCAATGGAGAGCACAAGGCAGTAGCTACACTCTGCTTGACATCAGCTTCTGAGGGTGGTGTAACTATGCTGGTACCCCCGAGGGAATTACCATGACCCTGCTGGGAGAATAAGATGACCCCCGACATAAATGGTCAAAAAGGAGCATTCCTCATGGATGCCAAAAAAGAACAGGAAAGAGCAGAACTGCATCGCACCATCTGGAACATCGCAAACCAGCTCCGTGGTAGTGTGGACGGCTGGGATTTCAAGCAATATGTGCTAGGGATGCTGTTTTACCGCTACATATCCGAAAATCTGACTAGTTACATCAACCGGGGAGAGCGCGAAGCAGGAAATCCTGACTTCGACTATGCAAAACTTACCGATGAGGAAGCAGAGCCCGCTCGGATGGACTTGGTTCAAACCAAAGGCTTCTTTATTCTTCCAAGCCAGCTCTTTGAGAATGTCCGCCAGCGCGCTGCATCCGATGAAAACCTGAACGAAACCCTGGAAAATATTTTCCGAAGCATTGAGGCTTCCACCATTGGCGGTCCAAGCGAGGCTAACTTTAAAGGTTTGTTCGACGATATCGATGTTAACAGCAACAAACTCGGCCCCACTGTTGCCAAGCGCAACGAAAGACTGGTCAAACTTCTGGATGAAATTGGGAACATGAAGCTTGGTGACTACCAGGATAACACCATCGATGCCTTTGGTGATGCCTACGAATTCCTGATGAGCATGTATGCCTCAAATGCGGGCAAATCTGGTGGAGAATTCTTTACGCCCCAGGAAGTTTCGGAGCTGTTGACGCAGATTGCATTGGCAGGCAAGACCGAAGTCAACAAGGTATACGACCCAGCTTGCGGTTCAGGCTCTTTGTTGCTCAAGGCAGCAAAGATTCTGGGCAAGGAGAATGTGCGGCAAGGCTTCTTTGGGCAAGAAATCAATCTGACCACCTACAACCTCTGCCGTATCAACATGTTTCTGCATGACATCGACTATGACAAGTTTGATATTGCCCATGGCGATACGCTGACCGATCCCAAACATTGGGATGACGAGCCCTTTGAGGCAATCGTGTCCAATCCGCCGTATTCCATCCGATGGGAAGGAGACGCCAATCCTCTGCTTATCAATGACCCAAGATTTTCTCCTGCTGGCGTGCTAGCTCCAAAATCCAAGGCAGATCTGGCGTTTATCATGCACTCGCTAGCATGGCTCGCAACCACCGGCACTGCCGCCATCGTCTGTTTTCCGGGTGTTCTGTACCGAGGCGGGGCGGAGCAGAAAATCCGCAAATATCTGATCGATAACAATTATGTGGATTGCATCATCCAATTGCCGGACAATCTCTTTTTCGGCACCAGCATCGCTACCTGCATCATGGTGCTCAAGAAGTCCAAAACCGATAACAGTACGCTGTTCATCGATGCATCAAAGGAGTGCGTCAAGATTACCAATAACAACAAGCTGACGCAGGAAAATATCGAGACAATACTTTCAGCGTATACTGCCCGGGGGAATAAGGATCACTTTGCGAGGCTTGTTCCCAATGCCGAGATTGCGGCCCAGGATTACAATCTTTCGGTTTCCACTTATATCGATCAGAAAGATACACGGGAAGTGATCGATATCAAGAAGCTTAATAAGGAGATTGAGAAGATTGTCGCGCGGGAGCAGGAACTCCGCGACGAGATTGCCAAGATTATTGCTGAAATAGAGGGTCAGGCATGAGCAGGCTGGATGAGCTGATTGCCGAACTTTGCCCGGATGGGGTGGAATATAGACTATTGGCTGAATTAGAGGATGCGAAGTTAATAAAATTAGGTCGAGGCAATGTAATATCAAAAAAAGAAATTAGGGAAATCCCTGGTAATTATCCCGTATATTCTTCGTCTGCTGTTGGAAATGGTGAAATTGGAAGTTATGGAAAGTATATGTTTAACGATGAAAGAATAACATGGTCAATTGATGGTGGCGGGAGATTTTTTTACCGTCCAGCTCACCGATATTCAATTACTAATGTAAGCGGGTTTATCAAAATTCTATCAAAAGAAAGAATAAATACTAAATATCTATTTTATGCTCTTATTAATGAATGGAGAAAAAAAATATTCAACTATACGCATAAAGCTCATCCTTCAATTATTAGAAATGAGTATAAAATCCCCATCCCACCCCTCCCTATTCAACAGGAAATAGTCAGAATCCTAGACACCTTCACGGAGCTTGAGGCGGAGCTTGAGGCGGAGCTTGAGGCGCGCAAAAGGCAGTATGAATAGCAGTATGAATATTATCGGGATAAGCTGCTGACTCCTGTTGAACATGACGGCCAGTGGTTGCTCAACGGAAAGGAAGTGGAGTATAAAAATCTTGGTGAGTTAAGCAAAATTGAGACGGGGAAACTAAATGCTAATGCTGCTGTGGAAAATGGGGAATATCTATTTTTTACAACAGCAAAAACTATTAGCAGAATCAATAAATACCGATGGGATACAGAAGCTATTTTAATAGCAGGAAATGCGAATGTTGGGGAAGTAAAACACTATAAAGGTAAATTTGATGCATATCAGCGTACATACGTGCTGACTCAGTTTTCTAAAATGATTAAAGTTCGTTTTTTATATTTTTTCTTGTCTAGCAATCTTAAACAATACCTTGAAAGCAGAAGTAATTCAGCTGCAATGACATATATAGTTTTATCCACTCTCCAGGATTTTCCAATCCCCATCCCCCCTCTCTCCGAACAGGAGCGCATCGTTGCCATCCTCGACCGCTTCGATGCGCTCTGCAATGACCTGACCAGCGGCCTGCCTGCGGAAATCGAAGCCCGCAGGAAACAGTACGAGTACTACCGCGACAAGCTCCTGACCTTCCGGGAGGCCAAGGCATGAGCCAGTACAACATCGTGGTGGCAACCGATGAAAGCACGGTGGTTTCAGAATATGTACCGGAGTATTCTGCCGGAAACGCTTACCAGAGCGAGGCAGAGCTGGAGCAAGCTTTCATCAAGCAGCTTCAAGCCCAGGGCTATGCCTACCTGCCCATTCATCACGAAGAAGAGCTCATCACCAATCTGCGCCATCAGCTGGAACTGCTCAATAGCTATACCTTTACCGAAAACGAATGGAACAGGTTTTTCACCAACAACCTTGCCAGTAAGAACGAGGGTATCATCGAAAAGACCCGCAAAATCCAGACCGACCATGTCCAGATTCTCCAGCGCGATGACGGTACCACCAAGAACATCTACCTCCTCGACAAAAAGAACATTCACAATAACCACCTCCAGGTCATCAACCAGTTTGAGGAAACGCAAGGGCAGCATAAGACGCGCTACGATGTCACCATTCTCGTGAATGGCTTTCCGCTGGTACATGTGGAGCTGAAGCGACGGGGCGTCGCCATCAGGGAAGCCTTCAACCAGATCAAGCGCTACCAGCGTGAAAGCTTCTGGGCGGCAAGCGGCCTGTTTGAATATGTGCAGATCTTCGTCATCTCCAATGGCACCCATACCAAGTACTATTCAAACACCACCCGCTCCTATCACATAAAGGAAACCAGCGAAGCGGAACGCAGCCAGAGCAAGAAAACCAGTAACAGCTTCGAGTTCACCTGCTATTGGGCAGACGCCAATAACAAGCCCATTGCCGATCTGATGGACTTCACAAAAACCTTTTTCGCCAAGCATACCCTGCTCAATGTGCTCACCAAATACTGCGTGTTCACCACGGAAGACCTCCTCCTCGTGATGCGCCCCTACCAAATTGCGGCAACCGAGCGCATTCTTTCCAAAATCGAGATTGCCAGCAATTACAAGAAAACCGGAACTATCGAGGCAGGCGGCTATATCTGGCATACCACCGGCAGCGGCAAGACCCTGACCTCCTTCAAAACTGCCCAGCTTGCCTCGATGCTGCCGTATATCGACAAGGTGCTCTTTGTGGTAGATCGCAAAGACCTCGACTACCAGACCATGAAGGAGTACGACCGCTTCCAGAAAGGCGCAGCCAACAGTAACACCTCGACCCGCATTCTTCAGCGGCAGCTCGAGGACCCTTCGGCGAAAATCATCATCACAACCATCCAGAAACTGGACCGATTCATCTCACTCAATCGAACACACGATGTCTACAAAAAACACGTAGTCATCATCTTTGACGAATGCCACCGCTCGCAATTCGGTGACATGCACCGTAAAATCATAAAATCATTCAAGAATTATCACCTGTTTGGGTTTACCGGCACGCCGATTTTTGCTGTCAATGCCAGCAACAACGGCAACCCGCTCATGAAAACCACGGAGCAGGTGTTCGGCGACAAACTCCATACCTATACGATTGTGGATGCAATCAACGACGGCAATGTCCTGCCCTTCCGTATCGACTACATCAACACAGTCAAGATGAAGGACAGGGTCGAGGACAAAAGCGTTTCCGCCATCGACACCGAAAAGGCGCTGGAAGCTCCCGAACGCATCCGCGAAATTGTCTGCTACATCCTCGATCATTTTGACCAGAAAACAAAACGGAACAGCTTCTATACCCTGAAAGGTCAGCGTGTCGCAGGCTTCAACTCCATTCTGGCGGTGAGTTCGATTCCCATGGCCATGAAGTACTACACGGAGCTCAAACGCCAGCTTGCTGAGCGTGGCCGTGAACTCATGGTGGCCACCATCTTCAGCTACAGCGCAAACGAAGCGGACCCCGAAGATGTGTTCCCCGATGAGAACTTCGATACCGACAGCCTGCCACCCACCGCCCGCGAATTCCTCGGGTCGGCCATCGCAGACTATAACGCGGCCTTCAATGTCAACTTCGATACCTCAGCAGATAAGTTCGAGAATTACTATAAAGATTTGTCCCTGCGAGTAAAAAAGCGAGAAGTAGACCTCCTGGTCGTCGTCAATATGTTCCTAACCGGCTTTGACGCAACCACACTCAACACCCTCTGGGTGGATAAAAACCTTCGCCTGCATGGCCTATTACAGGCCTTTTCGCGCACCAACCGGATTCTCAATTCCGTAAAGACCTATGGCAATATTGTCTGCTTCAGGAATCTGCAAAAAGAAACTGATGAGGCGATTGCGCTGTTCGGCGACAAAGATGCCGGCAGTATCGTGCTCTTGAAAGACTATGACAGCTATTACCATGGCTACAACGATGAACACGGCAAGCATCAGCCCGGCTATACCGAGCTAATAGAAGAATTGCAGACCAAGTTTCCCCTTGGCCAAG